>Ga0163144_10003090_pt1 | contig 38047 bp, 29 predicted proteins | sample OliLak19BULKMAT1_FD_123175 | JGI IMG/M metagenome (GOLD analysis project Ga0163144, IMG submission 123175) | Freshwater microbial mat bacterial communities from Lake Vanda, McMurdo Dry Valleys, Antarctica - Oligotrophic Lake LV.19.BULKMAT1 | ecosystem: Environmental > Aquatic > Freshwater >...
TATTAAAATTTAAAAATAACATTATTTTTACATAAATATTATTAATTTTGTAACAAATTATTGTAAAATTACTAATTATATAGAACAAAATAAAATTTATTACAATATAAAACCATATAATACTTTATATAACATACAATCATAAAAAATAAAATAAGTTTTTTTGTGATAAAATAATAGTTTTTATTTATTTTTAAATAATTCTAATAATTGAAAAATGTATTAATTTTTTATTAACTTATTTTAGTGAGTATTAAAATGAAATTTTTAACAATAGCAGAAGAAGAATTGATGTTCTATATTTGGCAATTAGGAGATGTTGTGATTGCTGATTTGTTAAGCAAATTTCCAGAGCCAAAACCAAATTATAACACTATCTCAACGATAGTAAAAATACTAGAAAGGAAAGGTTATTTGTCTCATACTCTAAAAGGCAAAAATCATCTTTATTCTACTTTGGTTACCAAAGAAGAATACTCACAGGTACTAGTATCTAATGTAATTTCTAATTACTTTGGTAATGATAAATCGAAATTAGAAGCTTATTTAAAAACTAGTTATGAGAAAAATTCTAAATCATTCAAGGATTTTGTTGATAGTTACAGACAAAATCTTAATGTCGATAATGAAACTCAAATCATAAATAGAGATAGAAGAGTTAGAACAACCGAAGAAACTACCGATGCTGATGGCACTGTTGTAGTAAAACCAGCTGTCAAAAAAGCTGTTGCTAAACCTAAAGCTAAAAAAGATGCTAAGGTTGGCAAGAAAAAGAAAAAAAAATAAGAATTGAATAAATTGTAATTATATTTACATTTTGTCTTACCTTCTTATTTCAAAATATCTTTTCATCGTATCTCTTTTTGAGCAATGTGTACTTAAAATATTTATAATTTTTAACTATTTTAACATTGCTTATTTTAGACTTCAAAAAATTTAATTAACTGTCAAATGTTAATTAAATTTTTTTTTATCAAAAGTTGAATTATAATTTTGAATAGTTTTTTAATAATTTTATAGCTAATTAATAAATTTATCATAAATGCAATTAAGTGAAACAAAAAGGATACATTTTCAGACAATTACATCAACTAATGATTATCTAAAAGAAATAATAAACGATTACGATAAATTAATTGTAACAGCTGAGTTTCAAACTGCAGGACGTGGTAGGAATAGTAAAGTTTGGGACGGTAAATTTGGCTTAAATGTTTACTTCTCTTATGGTATTAATCACAAAAAAATCCCCCCATTCAAAAACTTCTCTTATTATCAATTAATCGGTGCTTTGTCAACCTATAAAACACTTGTTAATCTTACAAATCTTGATAATTTTAGAATTAAATACCCTAATGATATTCATTTTATTTCCGATGAAGACAAACAAAATATTATTCAATCTATCGAAAATATATCTACTGATAATATAAATTACTCTACTAAAAGTAATTCCAAAAAAATAAGTGGTATTTTGGCAGAACATAATTTTATGGGTGGAGAGTTAGTTAGTACTATTATTGGAATTGGTATTAATGTAAATCAAAAGATTTTTAAAGATGAATTGAGTGATATTGTTACTTCACTTTATAATCTTGGATTTAATTTCCAAATAGATGACGTTATTGATGAATTGACAAAAAATATTGAATTGTTATTAAATATAGACGAAGATAAACTATTCGAACAATGGTCTTCGCTTCTTAATCTTTATGATAAAGATATTGTCGTAATCAATAAAGAGGGAATTTACAGACTAAAAACTATTCTAAAAGATTGCAGATTGTTATTGATAGAAAATAATTCAAATAACGAACTGATGGTGGATAACGGGGATTCTGTAAGATATATTTTGTCTTGATTTTGTCTTTATTTTTACCTTACATTTATTAAATATGAAAAATAACCAGTCAGAAATATTAATTATAATTGATTTTGGTAACAGTAATACTAAAGTTGCTGAATATAATTTAGAAACCAAGGTCATTTCCGAAATATTGATTATTGAAAAAAATGAAACAGAAGTAAGACTAAAAGAGTTTTTTGATAAAATCACTTTAGATACTATTAGTAATGCAGATACTACAAATACTATAAATATAAATACCATAAAAATTAACATCATATATTCAAATGTTACTAAATTTGAATTTGAGACTTTTGCCGAGAATAATCTTAAATCTCCTGAATTGAGTAATTTTGTTATTAATATTTTTGATGTTAGAAAAATATTTATTGAATTAGAAAATAGAAAATTGATAGAATTTAGTCATATTTTAGGCATAGGCACCGATAGATTATTGGGATTAATTATTAGCTATTTGAAATATAACACAAGTTGTATCACAATTGACTTTGGGACTGCTATCACCCTCAATTTTATAGATTACAAAGGAATTATCAAAGGTGGGCAAATTATCCCTGGTTACTTCACCCAACTAAATTCACTTAATTTGAATACTGATAAGATTAAGTTGAATAATGTTTTGACTAATGATTTATCTGAAAATTCAAATCCATTTGATATGCTGGTCAAAACAAAAATAAATAAACTAATAGGAAAAGCAGGGAATAATACTTTTGATGCAGTTTCTTGGGGAATAATCAATTCAATTTGTGGAACAATATCGAATTTTATTAGCACAAATGCACAAATAAGTGAGCCATCAAAATGTAATAATATTATTTTTGCTGGGTCTTATTCATTGCCATTTTATGAATATTTTGAAGTTAGTAAATTTAGTAATAATGCAAATTCAAATTTGGCTTTTCATCATTTGACAAATCTAAATATCAATTCAATCCAAAATCTCTTCAATTTATATCCACAATTATTCAATTAATCTACAAAAGCATTAATTTAACAGTATCTTAACTAATTATTTATATTAAACTTACAAACAAACTCTATTTTTGCTGTATAATAATTTTCATTAATTATTATACTATTGATTTTAATCTTGTTTTAATATCTCCGATATTTAAACATAAATAAAATCAATCTAACAATCTGTTTATCATTAATGATTAACTAATATGCAAAAAATAGACTTAAGAGAAATAATTGTAAGTAAGTTCCCTAAATTAGAAAGCAGTTACCCAAAAATAATACTGAATATTATAATAAAGTTATTTACTATAATTACAAAAGCAAATAAAATTAACGAGTTTTTGGATAAAAATAAAGATAAAAGCGGTTTTGATTTTATTGATGAGTTGTTTGAGCATCTTAATTTTTCGTATTATGTATCTGGCAAAGACAAATTAAGAATACCGTCAGAGGGTAGAGTCATTTGTGTTGCCAATCATCCACTCGGTGCATTAGATGGCTTGTCAATTCTAAGAGCTATATCTGAGGTTAGGGCTGATGTCAAAATTGTAGCAAATGATATTTTGATGAACTTAGAGCCACTCAAGACACTATTTTTACCAATTGATTTATATTCCCCGAAGACACAAAAAAGAAATATTGAATTGATTGAAGAAGCAATGAAAAAAGAAGAGGTTCTGATTTTTTTCCCTGCAGCAGAGGTCTCCAGATTTACAGCGAAAGGAATTTTAGATAAAGACTGGCAGAGAGGTGCTTTGAAATTTGCAAAAAAATATAATGCACAAATATTGCCAATTAATGTTAGAGGCAAAAATTCTATTTTGTTTTATGTTGTATCTTTTATAAACAAAAACTGGGCAACTGCTTTGCTTCCAAGAGAAATGTTTAGAAAAAAGTCAAATAGTATTATCCTTTCAGTTGGCAACATAATTCCGTCTTCATCTTTTGTTGGCTCAAAACTAAACGACAAAGCAGAAATAAAATTACTCAAAAAACATACTTATAATATAGGCTATGGAAAACCAGAAATATACAAAACAGAAAGAAATATTATACATCCAGTTTCTAAAAAAGAATTGAAATTTGAATTATTAAAATCTGAAATATTAGGATATACAAAAGATGGCAAAAAAATCTTTTTAGTGTCTTACCCAACAGCTAATTTTGTTCTAAAAGAAATATCAAGACTTAGAGAAATTACTTTTAGAAAAGTCGGGGAAGGCACAGGTAACAAATACGACTTAGATATTTTTGATAGATATTACAAACATATAGTTTTATGGGATGAGTCCGATTTAGAAATTGTTGGATCTTATAGATTAGGAATCTGCAAAGAAATATTAGAAAGTCAAGGTATGGAATTTATCTATAATGCTCAACAATTTAAATTTGATGACAAAATGCAACCATACCTAAATGAAGGTTTGGAATTAGGTAGAAGTTTTATTCAACAAAAGTACTGGGGTTCAAACGCACTTGACTATTTATGGCAAGGAATAGGTGCATATCTTAATAAATATAAAGATATTAGATATTTGTTTGGAGCCGTAAGTATTAGTGCTAATTATCCTGAAGAAGCCAAGAATCTTATCGTTAGTTATTACAAAAAATGGTACTCAAATAACGAATCTTTGTGCGTTGCCAAAAATCAATTTAATATTAGTGCATCTAATATGATTTTTTGTAATAAAATACTGGTTGGCGAAGATTATAATCAAGATATGAAAATCCTCAAAAATGTGCTCAAAAACTATGGAATGGCGGTACCGGTATTGCTTAGAAAATACACTGATATTTGTGAATATGGTTCAATAAGCTTTTTGGATTATGGAATTGATGAATCTTTCAATAATTCAATTGATTGTTTCATATTTGTTGATTTACATTATCTAAAAGATGAATTTAAAAGTAGATATTTGAGACAAAAAAGTTTTTTGAATGTTAGTGAAAATTTAATCATAAAAAATAAAGAAATAGAGATGGTTTAACAGAAAACTGTACTTTAAATTCTATTAAATTCTATTAAATTCTATTAAAAAAGAGTAGTAAATTAGTGAGAAATAAAATAAATTTGATTTTGATTAAAATAATCCTTAATTTTAATTGTTAATAAGTTTAAATTTAAATTTTCATTAAGGATTTCTATGAAAAACGCTATCAATTTGTTTTCAAACTCAATATTTTCAAAAATTATCATAATTGGAATATTTGTAATTGGATTATTTTCTTTAGGTTCTTGTGAGGATTCATCTACTATTTCTGAGGCAAGAAGAGCAACAATTGAAGATATGTTAATCCAACCCGGCTTTGCTTGGTTTGATGAAGCTAAAAAGAACTACGTTTATGATACCTTGGTTGTTGACCAGATCAAAAATTATAATACTAAACAAAAATTGTTTTTATTTGTGAAGCCATCTTGTAGTTGTGATGGTACAAAAAGAACTTTTCCTCATTTCATCAAAGTATTAGAGCAAGCTGGATTATCTCAAAGCGATTATGAATTATACTTTATGTCAAGTGAAGAAGACAAACACCCTTATATGACTGATATCAAAATTAAGAATTTACCTGGATTTTATTACAAAAATACTGACGGTAGTTATTATTCTATAGTTGATACTTTAAGTGATAGATTGGGCAAAAATCTTAATTACAAAATCGAAGATATTTTATTAGAAGCAGCAAAACAATAGTTATTAATTTATACTCTACTATTTATAATTTTTTTTACTCTATATAGGAAATAGATTGAATTATTGGTTATTGAAATCAGACCCAGAAACATATTCTTGGGATAGTCTCGCAAAAGACAAAACTACTATTTGGGATGGCATCAGAAATTATCAAGCAAGAAATAATTTACAGTTGATGAAAAAGGGAGATATTGCCTTATTTTATCATAGTAATCAAGGAATGAATATAGTTGGACAGGTGATAGTAAGTAAAGAAGCGTATAACGACCCTTCGACTGATGACCTAAGATGGTATGTAATTGATATCACTTTAGACCAAAAATTCCCAAAAACTATTGCACTTTCAGAAATGAAAAGTAATTCAAAGTTGCAAAATATTGGGCTTATCAAACAATCAAGATTATCTGTTATGCCTCTTACTATTGATGAATATTTTGAAATATATAATATTTGTAATTTAAAGTAAATATATTTAAATAATCTAAACTAAAATTCAAACTGCTCAGAAGGCAGTTTTTTTTTAAATAAAATGATATTTTAAAAAATGTTATTAATCCTTGTTAATTATTTTTCATTATATTGTAACTATTGTTGATTATTTTGGTTATTGTTAAGTGTCATACTATAAAAAAAAACAAAATAATTTTATTTATATTTAATATTTGAGGTTTTATGTATTTTTCTACTAAATTAAAAGTTTATACTTTATTTGTTCTTATTTTGATGTCAAGTTTCGTAATTTACGATTTGATTTCTAATAATTCGGGCAAAACAGGTAATTCAAAAGATGGTTGTAGCTGTCACGGAGGCAATAGTAGTGCTACTTCTATTACCTTTATAAGTTCTTCAGGGAATTTTAGTGTTAAGGCAGGTTCAACAACTGAAATTACTGTAAGAATAGCTCATTCTACTTTGTTAGCTGCCGGGACAAATATAACTGTCCAAGATGGTTCTGGTTCTAATATTGGCAGTGTTACTGCTGGTGCTGGATTGAAAAAAGTTGGAAGTGAACTTACCCACGATGGTAGACAAGACTTTTTGCGTGGGGAGTTTGACTTTAAATTCTCTTGGACTGCACCAACAACTGCTGGAGAATATACTATTTTTGCAGCTGGTAATTCGGTAAATAAAAATAGTGGTACTGGTGGTGATGTACCTAATATAAATTCTCAAAAAATTATCGTAAAAGGTCTAACAGTTTCTGACCCTAATGGAGGTGAACTATTATGTGCTGGTACTAATAAAACCATCACTTGGACTCAATTTGGTATCACTGCTATCAAAATTGACTTACTAAAAGGAGCAACGGTTACTCCAATTATAGCTTCGACTCAGGCTTCGACTGGTTCTTACTCTTGGAGTATTCCTTCTGGGATTGTGGCTGGCTCGGACTACAAAATTAGAATTACTGACCTTTCTGATAATACTATATCAGGTGAAAGCAGTGCGAATTTTACCATTGGGGGACCTCCAACAATAACAACACAACCTCTAACTTTAGTATCTTGTACCAAAAAGCAAGCAAGTTTTTTTGTTGCTGCAAATGGGACTGGACTTACATACAAATGGTTCAAAGATAACATTGAAATAAATGGTCAAATAGTAGCAACATTAAATGTTAATAATCTTAAAATTTCTGATGGTGGTAAATTTAAAGTTGAAGTTAGAAACTCTTGTGGAGCAATTACAAGTAATGAAGCTACTCTTACAGTTAATCAAGGTCCAGAGTTTTTGACGCAACCAACAAATACTGCTGCTTGTTTAGAAGGAAGTGCATCTTTTACAGCGACTGCTATCGGTGTCGATAATATATATCAGTGGCAGAAAGATGGGCAAAATATTCCTAGTGCTAATCAATTAACTTTTAATATACCTTCAGTCAAATTAACTGATGCTGGTAAATATAAATTAATTATTACGAGCGTACAATGTGGTGATTTAGTTACAAGTTCAGAAGCCGTGTTGAGTATCAATCCTGCGACTGTAATCAATACACAACCCAAATCAGTTGTTAATTGTATTGACCAAAAAGTTACGTTTACTGTTGAAGCTGTTGGAGGTTCTTTAAATTTTGTTTGGAAGAAAAATGGAGTTGATTTACCAAATTCTAATAAAGCAGAATATACAATTGACAAAGTGAAATCTACAGATGCAGGTGATTATACTTGTAGTGTTATTGGTCAATGCGGTCAACCTGTAATTTCAAGTGTTGCAAAACTTACTATTGGCAGTGGACCAACAATTTCTGGAGACCCACAAAGTAGAACTTCCGCTATTGGATTAAATATAACTTTCACTGTTTCAAGCTCGGGTGATAATACTTACCAATGGAGAAAAAACACTGTAAATATTGCAAACACAGATGGCGAAGTATTGTTTTTGACTAATGTAAAAAAAACAGACGCTGGAGATTATGATTGTATAGTAACTAACTCTTGTGGCTCATCTACTTCACAAAAAGCTACTTTGACTGTAACTGATTTTCCGACTGGTCCTATTATAACTATTAAAAATATGAATGTAGTTTTTGCTGATACAAAGGTTGGCGATACAAAGGACACTACACTTGTTACTTTTATTGAAAATACTGGCGATGAAGAATTAAAAATCAATACAATAAAAGTTGTCCCAGAAATTTCTCCAAATGATGGTGATTTTGTTATTGTAACAAATGCTACTCCTTATATTTTACAAAAAGGCGAAAAGTTAAGTGTTCAATTTAGTTTTAAGCCAAGTGCATTAGGCAACAGAGAAGTTTCTATTAGATTTATCACAAATGCAACTACCGAAACCATAAAATTGAGTGGCAAAGGGGTTGGAGATAGTAACCCAAGTGTAACGGCTGAAAACTCTAATATTGAAATCAAAACTATCCCTGGTGAAGCAAAATCGGATAAAATAGTTATTAATAATGCTGGTAATACTCCAGTTAGTATCAAAGAAATTATTAGAAACCAAAATAATGCTGAACTAACAATAAATGCAACATTTCCTTTGGATATAAATGCTGGTGGTAGTGGTGAAATTAATGTTAATTTCAATCCTACAATGCCTATAAATATTCAAGAAGAATGGACAATTAAATTTACTAATCCAATAATTGCTGATATTAAAATCAATATCAATGCAGAAGCTGAAGTTTTATCTATAAACTTCATTGAATTGAAAGAACTAACCACATATCCAAACCCTACTAACGGCGAGTTTAATGTAAAATTCACTGCTGATTTAACTGAAAATATTAATTTTGAGATAATTGATATTAATGGAAATAAAGTAAATAATATTTTAGTTAACTCTAATGGTTTTGGTGAGTATAACCTAAATTGGAACGCTGCTAATTTTAATGGAAATAAAGTTGGTGCTGGTATTTATTTTGGTAGATTAATAGGTTATGGAGTTAGTAATACGGTCAAATTTACTGTAAAATAATATCAAAAATATTACAATATACTTTTAATAATATAACCAAAAATATATTTAAAATTAAGCATCATAATTTTGTTAATAGCAATTTTATGGTGCTTTTTTTTATTTTTGACAAATTTTAGATAAATTAGTAGAACTTTAAATCTATTTAAACAAATAATATCAAATAAAAATATTAATGAATACTTTCAAAAATTTACAAGTTATCCAGATGGACAAAATTCCAGTTTCATTATTACTTAAGTCGCCTGTGAATTTACGCTCTTTGACTGGTGAAAATGGATTGAATAATTTCATCACAGACAAAAACCTTCATAGACCACAATTAGCTTTGGCTGGTTATGTTTCACTATTTACATTTCACAGAGTGCAAGTTTTTGGAAATACTGAATGTTTTTACCTGAGAGACCTTTACAGAGAAGATAGAATTAAAGCATTCAAAAATATTATTCAATTCCCTATTCCATGTATTATCCTAACAAATAACAATGAATTAGACTCAGAGTTGATTGAAATGGCAAAAGAAGCCAATATCGTTGTTTTGACTACCGAATATGAAACCACTAAAGCCTCAACTTTACTTTCTGAGTATCTTGATGACCAATTTGCCGAACAGGTAACAGTTCACGCATCTTTTGTTGATGTCTATGGTGTCGGAATTTTGTTTGTTGGTCGGTCTGCAATTGGTAAAAGTGAGATAGCTCTTGATTTGATTGAAAGGGGTCATAGATTAGTCGCTGATGATGTGGTGGTTCTAACTAAAGTTCGAGAATCTGTATTAATGGGCACTGGAACTAATTTGGTGCAACATTATATGGAAATTAGGGGTTTGGGTATTATTGACGTCAGACAAATGTTCGGTGTAAGAGCCATAAGATTTCAAAAGAGATTGGAAATAATAGTTGAACTTCAAGAATGGAAAGAAGACAACGCATATACAAGAACTGGTTTGGATTTGGAGCCAATAAACATTATGGGAATTAATATTGATTCTATTCATTTACCTATTTTCCCAGGTAAAAATATAACAGTAATAGCAGAGGTAATTGCTTTAAATTATTTACTAAAAACTTACGGTTACAATGCCTCTGAAGTATTTGCAGATAAGTTGAAAGACTTGATTAAATTGAGAACAAATAAAGGTTACCACCAAGAAAGGATAATTAACTATTTTCAGGGTGACAGAGAGTAAATAATAATTGATTTTTGTTGTTATTTGTGTGGTGTTTAGTGGTGTAAAAAAAGCAAATATTTATCTTTTCTTCACCTCAAAATATTATTTAATAATTATTATTTATACCAAAAAATAAAGGAGAATTATAATGATATCCATTTATAATTCTCCTTTTAATCTATATAATCTCAAAACCTTCTGAAACAAAATCTTTTGATTTTTACTTCACTTTTACAATTTTCTTACTAATAATATTGTTATTATATAAAATTGTATAAAAATAGTTTCCACTGATTAAATTAAATGTTTGATATGGTACACCGTGAACTCCTGATTCTTGCCAATCATCATAAATTTTGTCTAATAAATTACCTTCCATATCATAAAGATTTATTCTTACTTTTCCTGCATTTTTGATTGCATAACTAAATAAAGTAAAATCAGTTACTGGATTAGGATAATTACCAAATACAATTAATTCTTCAGTATTAATTTTTGAATTAATAGCATCAATTGATAGTTCAATCTCACAAGGTGCCAAATCCGGTGCGTTAATTTTTTTTTCAGTTTGTATTTTGTTTTCAATTAATTTATTAGAATTATTATTTACATAAAATGCCTTACCAAAATTTTCTTTATTGTTAATATTCAAAATATCCTCCATAAGATACCACTCAGCTTGAGTTCTTTCTTGACTAATATCCAAAAGCACATAACCGTGTTGGTCAGAATTCATATAATTAATCCAAGGCACGTTTGTAACAACTTGATTTTCTAGTAACAAAGCAATTTGACTTCTTTCTTCTAATTTCATTTCTAATGGTTTAATTGTGCCCAAACCTGGGAGGGTCAATATTTCTTGTTCATTAAGATTAGCAGAACTTACTGAAGGTGTTGTAAATTCAAATGCAGTGGTACCAGTAGCTGTGGCTGGATTGTATTGAGCTAAATTTTCTGGTAATAATGATAACACATTAGAGGCAAATGACATGTGGAAATCTCCTGACAAGATACCAACATTTTTTATGTTATTATCTTTGATTAATTTACAAATTCTTTCTCTTTCTGCCGGGTAACCGTCCCAAGCGTCCATATTTGTAATTAGTGCTGGTGGAATTGGCACCATCATTATTGATGAACCAATTAATTTCCATTTTGCTGTAGAGTTTTTGAGTGTGTTTTCTAACCAACTAAATTGTTCTTGTCCTAACATAGTTCTTTCTGGGCTTTGCCATAATAATGTATCAACTTCACCATTTGATTGTCCTTTCGGTGCCAATTGTTTTTGGCGTCCTGAAAGTCTTGTTTCGAGCATAATAATTTCAGCCAAATCTCCATATTTAAAGCTTCTATAGATATTTTTTTTGTTTTCTACATTTCTAATTGGCATCCACTCATCATAAGCATTTATCGAATTTTGAACTCTTAGATTCCAATCTCCTTCAGTAGCAGAATTATGATTTTCAGCTCCACCCATCCAACTATCATTAGTAGTTTCGTGGTCGTCCCAGGTGGCAATCATCGGATGTTGTTGGTGCATTTTTCTTAACATTGGGTCTAATCTATATTGAGAGAATCTAACTCTATATTCTGCCAATTCAATAGTCTCTTCAGCGGGTAAATGTTTCCTATTTGTAAGATTTGGGTGTTTATAATACTCATCAGAATACTCATAAAAATAATCACCAAGATGCACAACTGCATCTAAATCATTTCTTTCTGCAATTCTTTCCATAGCATTAAAAAATCCCCATTGATAATTTACACAAGAAATCATTGCAATTCTTAATTTATCAACATTATCATTTTTTGAAGGAGCTGTCTTAGTTCTACCAATTAATGATTTATTACCAAATGCACTAAATTGATAATAATAAGTTGTATAAGAATTCAAACCTGTTACATCAATTTTTACAGTATAATCTTTTGCTTGATTAGTATTTGATTTACCATTTTTGACAATATTTTTTAATTCTTTATCAGTCGCCATTAACCAATCAACTTCAACATCAGAATCAATATCAGTTGTTACTCTTGTCCAGATAATAACTCTATCAGTTAGTGGATCACCAGAGGCAACTCCGTGATAAAATGGCTTAAGCTTTTCGTCGAATGTTAAGTATTTAGAGTATGAAGAAGCCCTTTTGTTTTCTTTTGGCGAAGAATGTCCGTGTAGTTCTTCTGCATTAAATTGAACATTTTTATTTTTCAGACTATTTACTTTTTCGTCTATAGTTTTTTCATCTAAATTATTGTTAATTTGCTTTTCATTCTTTAATAAAGTCAGATTTTTGATTGAGTTGGATTTAGAAATAGTATTGGAAGTAGATTTTTGAGGTTGAGGTTTGTTGATACTTGGGGAGTGAGTATTCTGATTCCTAATAAATGATTGAGGTGGCGTGTTTTGAATTCTTTTTGTATTACCAAAAGAATTTATATTAACAAACAGTAACGTATATACCGTAAATAGGTAAAGTAACTTTAACATATATAACCTTGATTTATATTAATAAAAATATTATTTAATTTACCTGATACAAAATTAATATTTAATTGTAAAAATTTAGACAATTTAGAGTTAATTTTAAGTTAATTATTTATATTTTTTATAGTTAATATTTATTAAAAACTTAACATTAAATTGACTAAATATTAATTAAAAATTAACTATTTTGAAATATATTTGTGGTTCTTTATTATCTAATATTTATAAATCTTATTTTAGCAAGTTATTAATGAAAGTTATTTATTTCGTTGAGTCTCTCGAAGAAAATCAAGATGGAGTTACACGTGTTGTTTATAAATTAAATGAATTTAATGAATCAAAAAAAATCAATACACTTTATATCACCTCAAAACCTTCTGAAACAAAATCTTTTGATTTTTACAAAACTAAAAGCCTTCCTATACCTGGTTATGAGGGCTACAGAATGTCTATTTCAAGATGGATAGAGATATCTGAAGTAGTGAAATTATTTAATCCTGATTTACTTCATATACATGCTCCATTTGCCTTAGGTGTAACAGCAACTAAAATAGCTAAAAATCTAAATATACCAATAATTTCAACTTATCACACTCATTTTATTACATATCTAAAATATCATAATGCTCAGATTTTGGAGCCAATTTTAGAAGCACATCTCAAATCAGTTTATAACAAATGTAACCTGAATTTAATTCCATCTAAAAATGTATTAGACCAATTAAATGAAATGGGTATTGAAAATATGGAGGTATTGTCGCATGGTGTTGATAATACTATATTTAATACTAAATTTTATAATGAAGAAGTTAGAGATAATTATTTAGAAAATGACAGTAACAAAACAATATTTTTGTATGTTGGTAGATTAGTTTGGGAAAAAAATCTAAAACTTATGGCAGAAGTTTTTAATAAACTATACGAAACACGTGATGATTTTGAGTTTCTAATTGTAGGTGCGGGTCCAGCAGAACTTGAACTTAAAGAATTATTACCTAAAGCAAAATACCTGGGTTTTAAGACTGGTAGAGAATTATCAGAAATATATGCTTCTTGTGATAGTTTCGTCTTTCCATCTGATACAGAGACCTTTGGAAATGTTACAGTAGAGGCAATGGCATCAGGTTTGGTACCAATTGTGGCAAATGGTGGTGGGTCTGCCGATATAGTTCAGCATCAAATTAACGGTCTTAAATTCAAAGCAGATTCATTTGATGACTTCTTTAAGAATTTAGTGTTAAGTTTAGATGATAAAAACTCACATTCCCAACTTAAAATCAATGCAATTAAATCTTCTAATAGTTATAATTGGGAAAATATTCACAACAAAATGATAGATAGTTACGAAGATGTTATTTTTCAAAATAACATGAAAAAAAACAAAATGGGGATTTTCCCTAATAGAAGAACATATTTTTATAGTAATTTGATTAGCAGATAATTAAAATTAAGCATCGACAACCAGCCAACTTATATCTAAGTAATCAAAAAAGGATAAATGGGTCAAGACCCCTTGCTTCCGAAGACTATCTCAATCTTCATCAACCATACGGTTAACAGTATGGTTGATTTCTGTATTATATTAATTACCATTTTATATTCTTAGAATATTTTAAATTTTAATTTTATTTGAATTTATCAATACTTTTATTAATTTGTAAAAATAAATATTAATGCTACACTAAATTTATTAAAATGAATGGGAGACGCATAGTTGTTGGTGATATTCATGGTTGCTATAAATCATTATATAATCTATTAACTGAAACTATTAAAATCAATAAAAATGACCAAATATATTTTCTTGGTGATTTTATCGATAGAGGGCATAGCTCCAAACAAGTTGTAAATTATGTAATCGAATTGCTTATCAAAGGATATAATGTAAAATGTTTGCTCGGTAATCACGAACAAATGCTTTTGGAATCCATCAATAATGCTGCAACATTTAGCAATTGGTACAAATCTGGTGGCAAAACAACATTGGATAGTTTTGGCATACATCACCCAATTGAACTCAAAAAAAAATACATATGCTTTTTTGAGAATTTATTTAATTTTATAGAATTAGATGATTATATTTTGGTACACGGTGGGTTAAATTTTAATTGTGATAACCCGCTAACCGATATTAGTTCTATGTGTTGGATAAGGAACTTAGATCCTAAAGAAATTGATATTGCCAAAATTAATAATAAAAAAATAATTGTTGGGCACACACCAATCAATTTAAAAGTAATTAAAGAATCTCTTAATTCAAATAGAATTGTTTTAGATGGTGGCTGCGTTTACAAAAACTCTAATGATAATTTAGGGTATTTAGTTGCTCTTGATATAGATTCTATGCAATTATTCACTCAAAAAAATATTGAATGATTATTGTAGTATAACTACTATATATGATTTAGAATAATCAGAATAGCAAACTCATTCTTAATTCAAGGATAACTCTGGCATTCTGTATGAAATATTATTATGGAATGCTAATTCGTAAATTTCTGGAGAAAAGTATTCCATCATTGGGAAAGTTTGGAGTGTTTTCATCACACTTTCTTCATTTTCGCCAAACATAGTAATCCATAATCTGGACCTATCAAGCGACAAACTGTAAGTTAATATTACCCCAAGTTGCATCAATTCATTTATTCTATTTCTTTGTTGTGGAATCAAACTAATAAATTTATCATCGACATCTTCATTGATGTAGATATCCACCATATAATTTCTTAATATTTTAAATTCAGCCATAAAATGAGTATATCTATTAGTTACTTTACTATTTCTTCAATTAATTTATTTTAATTAAAAATGTATTATGTTATAAAACTATTTGCAATTAAATTTATTTTAATTGTATGCTATTTTTAATTTTTTAACCAACAAAAAAAAAAGACATATTCTAAATATGTCTTTTTATTGCGTTTAATATTTCATCTGGCTTGAGTGAGTCTAAACAAAAATATTCATCATTTTTACATTTAGCACTAAAGAAGCACATACATTCATTTTTTGGCTCAATTATCTCGCCTCTATTATACAACTCAAATTCATACTTGTTAAAGATATTATTCATCAATATTAATGGCTTTTTTAGAGCTGTGGCGAGGTGCATTCCCATTGTAACTGCACTTACTACAATATCTGTATGATTGACCAATGAAATGAAATCTTGTAGATTAAAATTCCCTGGATAATAAACATTTGTTCGTTCTACAAAATATTTATTCTTTTCATCTTCTTGTTTGCCACCGAGCAAAATAGGATAGTAGTTTTCTTTTTGTAATTTTTGAATTAACTCAATCCAATATTCATCGGGCCATAATCTAGAGACCCATCTATCTCCACAACCAGTATTTAAGCCAATGATTTTTTTGTTGTCATTATTAAATTCAAACTTTCTGTTACTTTCTAAATTAATTTTATATTCTTGAAATTCGAATTCCCAACCACAAATTTCAAATATTTCTTCTAAATATGATTTTTGATTTTGTTTATTTACATCATCAAATAAACCTGTATAAAACTTGTGTTTTGCTAATTCATTAATTGGAGCGGGTTTGCCATTTTCTAATATAAACCCGTATTTTTCTTTTGAGTTTACTTTTTTGGCAATAGAAACTGCAGGTAAGTCTTTATCTAAACTATAAACAATATCGAAATCAGTGTTTTCAATTAGTAATATTGATTCAAGATTTAAAGGCAAAATCTTGTTTATTTCTCTTGGAAGTATATCCGGGTACTGAGTTAGCCACCAAATATCAGAATTCGGATAAACTTGATTAATTTTTTCAAGTAAAGGTGTAGTTCTAATTACATCACCGATAGCACCCAATTTAATTATTAAAATCTTTTTATTGGTTTTAATATACACATTGCAGCTTTCACACTTGTAACCAAATTCTTTATGAGGTTTACAAGGCAAATCGCCTCTAAAATGTAAACAATCACTTTTGTAAAATATATCTTTTATTTCTTTTTTTGCCAAAATGAGAATAAATTAATTTTTTGTAGAATAATTTGGTTGTTTATATTTTAATTAAACTAATAACAACCCTAAATTAAATCAAAATCTATATTGTAACAATATAGAGAAAAATAAACCATAAACTATTGACTCTTGATTTTCACTTGATATTGGGCTTGATCTTGGAATTGGTGTTAGTAATTCCCCTCTATTGCCATCTTTACCTATCAAATTTAATACATTCAATCCACTACTTACATTGATTTCGTAATTATCACTAATTTCGCCTTCAATTCCGATTCTATAAGTTGTTCCTAATCTCATTGCATTTTCTTTACTTGCTGTGCCTTGAGACTCGTTCTGTCCTGTATTTATATTATTTACACTTTGAGTATATTTGGCATTAGTTATAAAACTCGCTTTTAAATCAAACCCACCGTAAACATAAGCTCTAGCTTTTGGTAATTTGAAAAATCTATACTCAACTCCAACATAAGGAGATATTATATTCAAAGTATGTTCTAATTTTATATCTAATATTCTAGAGATTGGTATTCTTTCTTTAGCAGAAAAAAATTCATAATTAAGACCAACAGGTATTCTGAAACTTCCTTCTTCATCCATATCCATTGTATATCTTAAGTCTATTCCAGGCTGAGCACCATTAAAACTGCCATTAGTTGCTGCATCATCATCTGTCGAAAACATAGATTCAGCAGAAATACCAAATACTCTATTAGTTGTCAAACCAATTGCAATAGCATTTTTGCTTACGTTTTTCTCAACAGTTTTGTTAATTTTTGTTTTACTTTGTGTAAATAAATTATTGTAATTTAATAAAACTATCAATAATATTGTAAAATATTTGTGCAAACTACCCTCAATTTTTATTTTTATATTTTGAAATGTATTTCTTAATATAATAACAAAGTTATATTACATTTATTACAAATTTAAGTAATATTTATAATTATTTATCAATTTTGATTAATAATAACCTATTATAGACAATTATATTCTATTAATGATTATGTCTATTATTTTTGTTTACGTCTTTTACGAATTTATAGCTTGATTCTTTAATATAGTAATTACCTCTGGTTTTACTATTTTTGACCATTAATTCTCCAATCAATCCAATGGAGATAAATTGAACACCGACAATTATAAGACCCAATCCAAAAAATATTAGTGGTCTTCCACTCAAATATATATCTCCTAATAACCACTGAACAGTCAAAACTCCATCAATAACTAAACCCAAAAATGTAAGTAAAAATCCAATTGCTCCAAAAAAGTGTAATGGTCTTTTTAAAAATTTATAATTAAATACTAATGTAATTAAGTCTAAAAATCCTTTAATAAATCTTGAAGCTCCAAACTTTGAATATCCAAATTGTCTTGAATGGTGAATTACTGGTAGTTCAGTTACCTTAAATCCATTCCAATGAGCCATTACAGGTAAATACCTGTGCATTTCACCATAGACATCAAGTGTTTTAACTACTTCTCTTTTGTATATTTTTAATCCACAATTATAATCGTGTAATTTTAATCCACTAATAGATGAAGTTACAAAATTAAACAGTTTAGAAGGCAAAGTTTTATGTATTGGGTCGTGTCTTTTTCTTTTCCAGCCAGTTACGAGGTCATAACCTTCTTGTAACTTACCAAGTAAATTTTTGAACTCATTAGGGTCATCTTGCAAATCAGCATCCATAGTGATGATTAATTTGCCTCTTGCATTTTCAAACCCAACTGCCAAAGCAGCAGATTTACCGTAGTTTCTTCTGAAACAAATGTATTTTATCTTATTATTACTTTTCTGTAATTCTTTGATAACATCTAGTGATTTGTCTTTTGAGCCATCGTCAATAAATATTATTTCATAATTGTCATTTACCAATTCTTTTAAATTCTTTACTACACCTTCAGTAAGTATTTTTAAAGATTCTTCTTCATTTAACAAAGGGATTAAGACAGAAATAACTATAATTTCATTTAACTTTGGTTTTTCATTATTTGTATTATAATTATTCATATAATTTTATTAATTGATAAATTTTAAATAATGACGTTTATTATTGATTTCTACGTGTATAAATATTAATTTTGAATTGTTATTTCCTAAATTTATTATATAATTGTCTATGTTATTATTCAAATTAGAATTATTATCTTCATAATTTTTAATAATTTTTCCATTAATATCATAGATAGCTAATAAATTAATATTATAGTCTAATATTTCTATTTGATTATTTTTCAATAATATATTTGAATACAAATAATTCATTTCCTCACTTATAATAATTTTTTTTTCTATTTCTTTATTAATAGACAAACTAATTGTATTATAAAAAACATCAATTTCAAATTGTGTATATAAATTAGATATAACTGTATCTTTATTAGATTGAGTTACTTTCCATCTCAAGAAGTTTCCAGATATTCTATCTTTAACAATTAAAGAATCGACTTCATCAGGTAAAAATGGAACAATCAACTTATAATTTACTTGTGGATTACCTAATAATCTGACTATATAGTTTTTCTTAGTTAGACCTTCTTGATAAAGTTTATAGTCTATTTGAGATAATTTGTTTTGTTTAGTTGCTGTATCTAAAACAAAAAACGTAGGTATAACACCCTCTGGTGGAGATAATGGTGGCAAATCTTGCTCTAAATCTTTATCCCAATAATCTGTGGCACTACTATCCATTCCCATTCTAAGTGCAACAGCCGCTTCATTATCATATTCAAACAACAAATTATGTTTAATACTTTTTTCCTTTGTAAAAGAATTATTTACAAATAAAAAAAATACTAATAAATTTAAATTGATTAAAATACTATACTTTTGTCTCATTTCTTTTCTATTATAATTAGTTAAACAACTTGTAATCAATCTGCTTTAAAATTAGCTTTAAAAAAAAGGGTAGCCTAAGCTACCCTCTTATATATATTTCTCACCAATTAATATTAAATATAATTTTATTCATTAAAAATTAAAATTAAATAATATATAAATGATAATTATTTTAATACGTTCAATTTAACAGTTCTAGTGATATTACCTGCAGTAATTGCAGCAATATAGCTACCAGTAGCTATATTAGTAGCATCAAAATCAACTGAATAATCTCCAGCAGTTTGGAATTCATTTCTTAAAGTCGCAACCAAAGTACCTAAATCATTATAGATTGAGATATTTACGTTAGCATCTTCAGAAACAGAATAATCAATAATTGAATTAGCGTTTACTGGATTAGGATAATTAACGAAGTTATTTACCATTTCAGTAGTTTCAGCATTCATTTTAATTACATTTGAACCTTCAGTTTCTATTACGATTGTACCATTTTGACCTTTGTTAATTGTACCATAGTTGATACCAGTAACAGCGTCAGTAAAGTTAATTGTTTCTTTAGCATTTGTTATTTCAATAGCTAAAGGATAAGTTACACCTTGTAATCTGATAATATCTGAATTATTATTAGTTAAATTAGTGTTACCACCAAATCTAACATCAAATCCACCATATTCTGGAACTGGAGGCAATTCAAAATTATTTACGTTTACAGAGTTGTCATTAGTAAAGTAAATTGTATTTAATTTTTGGTCATTGTCTTTAATAGTTAAAGCAGTACTTCTTGCAATAGTTAAGAATCTATTACCAGAAATATTGTTTTCGTTATTTTGTTTCAAGAAAGGACCTTTTAATCCGTAAAATCCGTTTTCATTTACTTTAACCCAATATCCTAAACCAGGTAACATTACTGAATTATCTTTGTAACCTTCGTTAGTTTTGTAACTCCAAATACCTCTTGCTAAAGTGTAAGATTTATTAGGAGTAGCAGCACCGTTACTTAATGGTTCAAAGAAAATATTTTCAACTTGTACTGGTAAAGATAAAGCACCTACAGTAGCCCATCCACCTCTATCTTGATCACCTTTGAATACTCTTACAGCATTACCTCTATCTCTAGAGATTTCAGATATAAATGTACCTGCAAATCTAGTATCTACAACAGTACTATATTTACCGAAATAACCGTAACCTTCTTGTAAGATAGATTTTATTTGGTAAGAGTTTTGGTACCAAGCATAAGGTGCATTTAACATGTTTGGATATACGTTTGACCATACAGAATTAGTAGGTTTAACTGGTAAAGATAACAAATTCCAACCTTCTTTAATAATAGCTCTTCCTTGTGCATCTATATAGTCAATAGTTTTTGGTAATGTATATTCAATTACAAATTCAGTAATTCTATTATCTAAAATAGTAAATGACTGAACAGTAGAATTTTGACCACCAACTAAAGTAGCGTTTCTCATGTTAATAGATGGGAATAAACCACCATTTAATAAGTCTCTAATAAATAGATTAGAACCATCAATAAAGTCTCTTGTATCCCAAGTAACAACTATAGGATAATTTTGTGGTCCACCAGCATTAAATTTAACTTTATAGATGATTGACTCACTCGTATCTCTAATATTTCTAATATCTCTTGAAGCTGAACGTTTAGGATTATCATCGTTTGCAGCGAAATCACCTAAACCATTAGGATAGACATCTTGATTAGTAGCACTCATAGGGTAAAATCTTGCACCAAAACCTGTTTGAGGGAATGCATAAACGTGTTCACCGTATAATGAATCAACTCCTAAAGAAGCTCTTTCACCAGTACCAAATATAATATTTGTTGCTTGTGGTCCACCATCAGTAGTAGATCTTGAATTATTTATATTTAAGTTGATACCTGGTACTCTTGTACCTTGGAATTCACCTTCTTGAGGTACTCTGAAATATATAAATGTTACTTTAATTCTTACTGGAGAAACTCTTGCAAAAGGAGATTTGAAAGTGATATGACCAACATAAATACCAGTTTTATTAACATCATCTGATAAAGAAGCAGGATCACATATTATTTCTAAAGTAACCGAGCCATCTCTTGTAAGAGGTTGACCGTTTGGATCATTAATACCAGAGTTAGGATCTAAAATCGCTCTATCTAACCAATTAATTCTACCAATTCTAGTAGCTTGTCTAATAGGATTAGGTTGTTTTGATATTGCCGCACCTAAGTTTACAGTTTGAAATTTTAACCATTCTGAATCTGATTCAACAGTAATTTCACTTAATCTTGTTTGTGTTTCATCAGGTGGAATACTAATTTCCATTCTTCTTCTACCTTCAAGTGGATTAGTAGAACCGTAATCAACAGTAATTGGGTCTAATACTTCCCAATATTCTGGGTTACCATTAACTTTAACAACTGGAGGTTGTTGACCAATTTCTTTATTTATAATAAAGTCAAAATTTGGAATTTTTGACATATAACGTAAATAAATAACACCTGGTATAATAGGATTTTCAGTAGTTATAAAACCTTTATTACTCAAACCACCCAAACCAGTAAATTCTATATTATTATTACTAGGACTGTAAAAAGTTCCTGGAGTAGGAGTTGGGTATTGCGTAGTTGCAGTTTCATTAGGATAACCTCTATATTTCATAAAAGGTGCAGTAGTAGTAATATTTAGGTCATTATATTGAATAGTATCATTAGAAATGTATATTGGAGAATTTCCTTCTGGACCAGGTGTCTGAACCAAAGAAGGAATACATCTGAATCTAACATATAATAACACTTTAAATTCTTGTGAATTTAAATTAGTATTTTCTAATGCTTTTTGTGAACTACCAGTTATTGTTAACATTCTACCTCTTAAATTATCACCAGGAGGTGTATTTAATGGGTTTCTCAAATATGACCAATATCTTGTATTTGGATTATCAAAGAATGATAGATTCCAACCGTTTGCTAAAGGTTTGTAATCCAAATCATCTGGATTATGTCTTGGACCATCAGTTTCTATTCCAACAACTCTTAAAGCTAAAGAGTCATAAAACAATTTGAATTTAAAACTTCTAATTGCATCAGCTATATATCTGATTGTGTCTCTATTATCAACAGTTCTCGTAACATAACTAAACCATCTGTTATCAATAAATACTGGTAACAAAAATTCTCTTGGAACAGCAGGGTTCACCGATGGTGGTAACCATATTCTACCGTCAGGGTACCAAGTTTTATCATACGAACCATCATTACCAATTAAGCTTAATACTGGCACTACTGGTCGTAACCCTTGTTGGGAAATTGCTTTGCTCCCAATTGAAAATAATATAACTACAGCGAGCACATATTTCAATGTATTGCTTATAGTTTTGTTAGTAATTAGTCCTTTCATAGGATACCTCGTTAAATGAAAATAATAATTAAATTAATTATGTTTGTTTTTCTTATGTAAATTATAAATATAGTTTATTTATAATCTTATTCTAAAATCGTTTTTTTTGTAAAATAAGTGTTATCAGTATATATAAATTGTATTATTAATATTTTTGACTCTATGTCATTCATATTTACTATTAAATTTGTACTTTCTAACATTTTAAAATTATGGATTAAATTACCATCTAAATTCCATATCTTAATTTCTTTTAGGTCTAAATCGTCGTTAAAAACTTGTAATATTTTATTTTCTAATTTATAAATTGGCTCTAACCTTTTTAACTTATTGATACTATTATTTGTTGTATCAGTTGTATCTTTATTTTCTTTTAATTGTCTAATAAAACCTAATTGATTATTTTCAATTCTATTACAATTACATTCACCAAAGTTAAGTTCACCAAAGTTTAATTTTAATAATTCTTCTTTATTTTCTAATTTTTTTATAGTAGCTAAAATCTCAAAGTTTCTTTTGTTTATCTCATTATTAGTAATTTTATATATTATCGTATCATTTATTTCATCTTTAGCCAAAATCAAATTACTATCATTTATTTCTATTTTGTCGATAATATAATTATCGTTTAATATTTTGTTAAATCTTCCATTCACTAAATCAAAATTACTTTTTAATTCAAATTTAATTAGGATTACTTTTTCATATTCAGTAGAATCAAATTCTATTGTATCTTTTTCAGTTTTAATTGTATAACTATTATATTTGGTATCAAAGAATTCTGTACTTATCTTAAAGTCGTTTACTTTGAATACTTTTTTTGTATATTCTTCATTCAATAATATTCTTCGTACGGTAATAAATCCGCTATCCAAACAATCTTTACCTATATATTCACCGCTTAATGCTAAAAGTGGTTTATTTCCTGATATTTTTTTACCAATAGTATTAAATCCAGCATCAACAACTATTATACCTTCACTATTAGATATAGAATAATTTTTATATTCAAATTCATCTAAAAAAGTACTTGATGTCAACACAAAATTAAATTTATATTTGCTAATATCGTAGTTTATTTCAAATCCAATATACTCTAAATTATCTTCAGGTTTCACTTCACCAATATTCAATGTAAATAATACATTTTTTGAGTTAGTATTACCACAGTAATTTACTTTATCAATTGAAGTAAAATTGAATATAGTTTCTTGAGAAATTAATTGTAAGTTGCTCACCATTGTGAGCAACATTACAATTATTATATTATATATATATTTATTATATTTCAATGAACTCTTAGATAATATTTAACATTGATAATAAAGTTTGATTATTTGTTAATAATCATTCTACCAGAATATTGCAAACTATTGCTAGTTAGTCTGTAAATATAAGAACCATTACCTAAAGCATTACCATTGTTGTCAGTAGCATCCCAAGTAAAACTTTGAGGACCTGAAGACAATTCAACATTAGCAATAGTTTTAACTAAATTACCCATAACATCATAAACATTTAATGAATAAACGTTGTTTTCTGGAGCATTGAAAGATATTACAGTATTTGTAGTGAATGGATTTGGAGAGTTAACTAAATTAACTTCTACAACTTCATTAGAATTAACTACATTAATATCGCCAATTTCAACATCATTAAAAATAACATTGTTAACTTTTAAGTTTTCAATATTGTTTAATTTGATATAGAATAAAACATCGTTGTTGTTAATATTACCAGTTGCTGCAAATACTACTTTGTTACCATTATTTTCAACTAATACAACACCATCATTTAAGTTGTTATTAACAACAGAAACTAACTCGTTGTTTAATTCAAAAGAACCAGAAACACCTAAATTTGCTAATCCATTTAATTTGACAGGTATTAACACAGAGCCATCAATGTTTTTGATATAATTATCAAAAGCAATTGAAGTTGCAGCTGTATTATTTACTTTACCATATTCAACAACAGTGTCAAGTGTCCAAGGTAAAGCAGATACTTTGTTAGACAAATAATTTAGTATAAATGCTGCATCTAAAGGTGTAGCTCTATAAAATACTTGAGTAATTGAAGTAATAAATGGAGGTAAATTTAAAGTTTCTTCTTTGTCTCTCCAAGTAATGAAAGATTTTTGGTTTAAAGCATTAAAGAAATATCTACCATCATGTCTTACATCACCGTGATAAGCGGCTCTATATCTAACGCTATCTAAAGGAATACCAGTTACGTCAGCTCTTAATATTAATCTAACATCGTTAAATGTTACAAATCTATTTTGAGGTAATCCATTGTGGATACCATTTCTAGTTTTAGAAAAATCAACGTCTCCATCACCCCATTCAGACATTTCTTTTTCTACAATTTTAGCTCTGAATAAGATTCTGTTGTTTGTTGCACCAGAAGGTGTCCATTGATTAGTTAATTCGGTAGATGTTCTGCTTAATAGTGGATTTGGAGATAAATTAGTTACCAAACCATTCATAAAATCACCAAAAGAACCTTTAATACCAACAGATGCATTTCTAGTAATTACATTATTCAATAAGGTAAAAGGATTACCACCAATTTGTCCATAGGCAAATTCAATATCACCTTGTTTAGAAATATTAATATTAGAAGATCTGTATAAGATAACCATAAAATTACCTACAGAAGATTGAACAGTTTTATCATTAATATTTAAGTTAGACCATTCAATAGTTAATGTATTATTTACTGGATCAGAAAAGTATCTGATGTTAGATTGTAAATAAGTATTTACTGGTGGTTGTTCTGATAAAGTTCTCAAAAAGTGGTCACCCCAAAGAGGAGCAACTACATTATCTGTAAAAGTAGCTGAATTATTTTGAAATAATCCATTAGGATTTCTTTGAGGTAATAAAGTATTATTAGGATTATTAAAAGTTATAAAACCATTAACATTAACATATACTTCTGTATAAGTATTACCATTGTATTCAAATTCAAATCCAATATTTATCTTTGCAAAACCATCGTCTCTACTTGGTATGTTAAAAGGTACAACAAACGAAGTAGGGTCTATTGTAGTAGAAGTAAATTGGTTTAATGGCACATAATTTTTTTGTATGATAGTTGGAACTTCATAGTCACCATAAACCTGAGCATTAGATACACTAGCCAAAGCTAATAAACCCGTTGCCCATAAGCTAATATTTTTAAATAATTTTTTCATTATAAAAACTCCGTTTTGTTTTCTTTTTTTAAAAGGGGCTTGCAAACAAGCCCCATTTTTATTGCTTAATAGTTTATTTTACAACATTAATGTTTTTAGTTGTTACGAAATCACCAGCCACCATTCTAACTAAATAAGTACCACTTGATAAATCCTGACCAGTAATATTTCTAACATCCCATTCAACAGAATAATTTCCTGAATTATAGAAATCATTAGTAACTTCTGCTACTACATTTCCTAATACATCAATTATTTGAATTTGAACATTGTTAGCTTTAGCTAAACTAAAGTTAATTATGGCATTATTAATTACAGGATTTGGAGTAATGTTATTTATTTCATTAACTACATCTAATGTATTTTCTGTTACTGAATTATTCCAATCTCTATAGATTATGAATGCATCAACAGATGCTTGATTTATTACTAATGTAGCAACGCCAGCATTTTCTGAATATTGGAAGCCTTGAGTTAATCTTGCAGCACCAGTGTTCATATTAATATTGAATAAGTTACCATTAGAAGTCGCATCTCTTAAATAAAATACTGAACCAGTAGGGTTTTTAGTATTATCACTTGTAGGAGGCACTTCTGCTAAATCCCAGCTAATTTTAAGTGGGTAATAACTTGAAGTGTTTCCTGTCTCGCCACCTGGTTGAATTTTACCAATCCATATTTGATCTTGATTTATTTGTGCAGGATAAATACTTCTTACTGTACCGTTAATAGTTGGTATTGACCATCTAGAATCAAATACATCTAAAGGTGGATAGTTAGCTAATTCAAATTCACAATATTGTGGATCCATTGTACCATTTTCTCTACCATCAGTTCCGTCACCAGTCGTTGCATTTGCTCCAACACCAAATATCATATCTTGGAAAGCACCAATACTATTTGAAACTTTAACATTTGCAGAGAAATTAGTAGAGTTAGAAACTTTGATTTTTACCGGAATATCAAAAGTATTACCTTTAGAATCAGTAGCTCTAACAATTATAGTTACTCTGTTATCTGGACCTAATACTGGATTAGAACCAGGAGTTGCAAATAATACGATTTTAGTTGTATCATTACCCAAAGGACCAGTTATAGTCTTAGGTGATATATCAAAACCAGTTGATGGTTGAATTACAGATAATGTTACAGTTTCGATAGAACCGGTAGCAGGATCTCTTAATAAATCTCTGTCAGTTACTATTAAAGTATCACTATAAGATTTACCTATTTCAAAACATTCTGCTGCAGGGATACCAGCTAATCTTGGTTTGTGATCAGCAGGTTCTACTATCATATCATACTGTCTCATATCAGTTAATCTTCTTTCACCATTGATGATGTCATAAACTAATACTGTTACTTTTTCAGTTTTAGGTGCATCTTTAATTCCAGGTGTACCATATAATAAACCACTTTCTTCATTAATTCTTAACCAATTAGGTGTAGTTTTCATTCCTGTTAATGACCAAGAACCAGCTTCAGCATAACAAGGATCTTTTGCTAAAGAATCTCTACTATCATTAGTATATATTAATTCATATTCTAATTTTTGACCGAAATTTCTGTCAAAAGCATAAATTCTTTTTGCAGAATCTAACATTTGTGAGTTAGGATCCGTACCATCGTTAGCAGGTAAACCTTCTTGATAATCTCTTCCTTCAATTGCATTCAATAATGTATTTGTTCTTATTACCGGAGCAATATTGATAAATACTTTATAGTCTTGAGTAGATTTTCCACCGTGACCATCATGTAATACTATTGTAAATGTTGTATCAGTGTTAATTTCTTCATTGTTAATATCAATTGCTGGAGTTAATAAAGCTATTGCTTCGTTTCTTGGAATTCTTATGTTTAATTGACCTTTAGTAATATAGTCTTGTCCGAATCCATCAACAATAACATCATTACCGTATTGTACAAAATATTTGTTAGCTAACCAACCTGGTCTAGATTGTTTGATTAATGTATCAACTTGACCAAATTCATCAAGAACAAACGTTGTATCTAATACAATATCAACTCTATTGTTATCTGTTCCACCGCTGCTGATTAAGTTTTTGAAACTGTAAGAAGTCTGACCATAACGGAAATCCCAGTTATGTTGATTTCTTGCTGCTTCATCTTCTGCTTCATCATCAGAGTTAATATCTAATTGGAATCTTAATTTATCTGTTAAAGATGCAACTAATCTACCGTCTTCTGTTCTCGCACAAGTTAATACTGAAGGTTCGTAAATAGCTAAAGTATCAACAACGCTACCATTGGTTTCTCTTCTTAATATTTCTTCTCTTGCAACATTTTCATCAAATATTACAGGAATTGAATCTACTACTAAAATTTTGAAATTATAACCTGCCCTTGTTGTAGCACCAAAGTCAATTGTATCTTGTTGTAAGTATCTTGCAATATCTAAATTATTTACAGTTTCATAACTTTGAGCATGGAAATATTTAGGATAAGTTTCTAATAATTGATCAATTTGATCAGCATTAAACAAACCAGTTGCTTTTAATTCATCAATTGTAGTTGCGTTAGGTGGATAGTTTCTTGTAGAAACAAATACATCTTCACCAGCTGGTACAACATAAGGATTAGTTGGACGACCTTTAAAGAATATATAACCTACAGCTTCATCTTTAGGATTTTGTCTTACTGGTACTTTTGTATCAGCAGCATAAACTGTATCAGCCATTAACCAATTTTTCAGACCTGAATTAGCAGGTACTGACCATTCGTATCTTAATTGTGTATATCTATTACCAGCAACTAATGCGCTAGGATTATAGAATTGATTTGTATCTCTTGAAGTGATAGCTAAAATCGAATCTCTACCTTGACCATATAATGGATTTTCGATACCAGAATATGTACCAGGAGCTACTGGATAAGTTCTATCTTCTGTTACAAATACTTTATTTAAAAATTCTGTAATTCTTAATGTATCCATAAGTCCTGCAGCTTGTCTGTTAGGATAATCTGAAGGAACAATTCTAACTAATGTATCTGTTGATAATTTTACTACGTTTCCAGTAAATTCTGGAGCTACAGTTGAACCAACAATTTTAAACGTAACACCATCATTATAAGCTGATATTGGACCTTCTTTCCATAAAATAGATCTTGATACTATTCTAATTACATCACCAGTATCTACTGGTAAAGCTCTGTATTTTTCACCAGCAAAATAAGATTGTGGTGTAGTTACAGCAGGTCTATTGCTATAAATATTTGGCATTCTACCAAATTGATTGAAGTTGTTAGTATATTTTCTACCGATTAAAGAAGCTCTATCTTCATTATATGGGTCTTGACTTATGCTACTTAATAAAGGAAAACCTATTCCGTAGTTAGCTAAACCTTCACTTGTTCTTCTGAAAGTAGAATTTGGATTTCTATTACTAGAATCTGGTACTAATTCAACTCTTGATCTAAATACTTCTCTTAAAGGAGCATTTTCAGATGCTTGTGTCATACTTGATCTGATGAAATCACCAGTAGTTTCATTAATTACGAAGAATACAGTTTCATTCAATAATAATGGATCATGATTACTATTTTCTACTAAACCATCATAATTAACCGTTGTTTCTAAGTATAAAGGATAACCAATAGGATGGTAAGAATTACCAGCTTTATCAGCTCTCCATTCATCTTGTAAAGAACTCAAGAAACCATATTTTGCAATTCCAGCTGTATCTAATGCTTCGATAGCAAAAGGATCTCTCAATGTTCTTTTAACATATTTACCATTAGAAGGTGATGTTAAATTATTGTATCTTCTTATTGTTTGTGGTAAACCAACTGCGAAATCTTCAATCGGAGACATTCTTCTTTCAGAATAATCTGCTGTTTTGATATCTGTTGTTTTATCATATAAATCATAAATTTTACCTGACATTAATAATTGCTCAGGAATAGTTCCTGCTTTAGGTAAATTTTCATCATTATCATCGTTATCCAAACTAACTGGAACATAAGTAAATCTATCTTTAGATTCAAAAGGACCTTGTGTTCTTGGATCGCTTGGATCTGGATTTAATCTATAAGGTAAGTGAGTTTGACCATCACCAGCCACAAAGAATGATTCCATAGTTACAGGATCAAATCCTTGATCATTAGAAATAGCTAAATTTACATCAGCCTCTGTTCTACCCCAATAATTACCTCTTAATGTATCAGTACCACCCAAACCAGTTGCAGCAGTACCAGCTAATACACCTTTAGTGTTAGGAGCATCAGGTAATCTTATCAAAAATCTTGCACTATTGTTATAAATTGAGTTTGCAGCTTCTGAAGATAAGTTAGCAGGTAATGGACCTTGTACTTCACCATATATTACTGCACTTGCTAAATCGTGAGAAGCATTGTTTTCTGTGATAACATTGCTAGTTCTTACAACTGGACCAGTAACCATATTTTGATTAACACCAATCTGAGAATTTGCTTTGTTACCCGTTACTAATGATCTATTTAAAATTAGTTTTAAATCATAGTTATCAGAATATATTGCAGCACCAGAATAAGCTTCATTATTTTGCATTCTTACACGGTTAAAAATAACCGAATCTGCTCTGTTAGCTCTTGATAAAGTAGCAACATCTAATATATAAATTGCTCCACCCAAAGCTATACCATTTTCTGGAATATTTACATCTGGATGTCTTCTTACAACATCATTGACTCTTCCAGCTTCATTTTGAGTTGTACCACTTGAAGATTGACTTGCAATAAAGTCTGCATCAAAATTAGCATTATTAGAAATAAATCTTGTTAACATTCTTGTATCTGGCAGATAGTTGCTATTATTGAATGTAAATGCAGCATTTGTTGATGCATAATCATCAAATACACCATCTAAATTATTATCATTAACTACATCTAAATCAGAAACTATAAATCTTCTTAAACTTAATTCAGGGCTTATGATTGCAACCGCACCACCATTACCGTTAAGAACGGTATTAGATGAAAATTCAACACCTTTTATTAAATTGATATCTGAATTTGTTACATAAATTGCACCACCACCTTTTACTAATGGTCTAACTGTTCCAACAATAGAAGCACCTACATTATTACCTTCAAATCTAGCTCTAACAAAATTAGAAGCTCTTTGTAATACAGGTACTGATATTCCTAAAGGTAAAATAACTGATATAGCTCCACCAGAAAATCCTGACGAATTATTCAAAAATCTTACAGGATATTTTCCACCGTAACCAATTAAATTATTAACTGTTACACCACCAGAACCATTTACACTTGTATGTCTTTTAGAATAAATTGCTCCACCCTCTGAGTAAGCTATATTATTTTCAAATAATATATTAAATCCTAAATCTCTTGTATTTGCTGTTACATCAGAACCACCAATAATTGGAGATAATGATTGATCAGTTCCACCATCAACATAAATCGCACCACCGGCACCCGATTTATTACCAATAAATTCAGTTGTATTATTAATTGCATCTCTTGCCGGTCCACCATATACTTGTAATCTGCTATTAGTGTTAGCCATATAAATTGCACCACCATAAGAATATCTACCTTCTTGAGTTGGAGATACTTTTATTAATTCAGGTACTCTTGTTTCGTTTGCATTTAATCTACCAGATACTATTAATGAAGTATTATGTCCAGCATAAATTGCACCACCTCTTGAACCAAGAGTTGCAGCATTTGCTTGATAATTACTTGCAATATTTCCAGTTGCTACAAATGAATCTGGCTTAGGGAAAGTTACGATATTTCCACCAATGTTCATACTGTTATTTAAACCTAAACCAATTTCAATTCTGTTATTGTTTAAGTTTTCATCACCAGCTACATAAATCGCACCACCTCTAGTATAATTACCAAAAGTTTGTGGAAAGTCAGCAGGTTCGTTTAACAATTCTGTTGTAATTCTTCTTGGCGGCATACCTACATTTATTTCACCGTAGTTTGCCAATACTAATTTATTTCTATCAAAAGTTAAATTTCTAACACGTCCTAAAAATATTGCAATACGACCATCATCATAAGCTTGTCTACTTGCATCATCTAATGGATTAACAGTTGTTTCATCAATTAAATCAATCAATGGAATGTTATTATTTAAACTTGAAGCACTTCCATCTCTATTAATTAAATTTGGATTTTTGTTCGAAGCATAAAAAGAATTAGGAGTTATAGGAGTTTGAATTGGAATTCCCTCAGGTCTTTGTAAGAACTGAACAGCTCCACCTTTGTGTCTTGCTTGATTGTTAACAAATTGACAATCTAATAACCAAGTTCTTGATGAGAAAGTTGTAATCGCACCACCAGAGCCATTACTTAAATTTCTTATATTATTATTTAGTGCAGTAGCGCCTGGAAAATTGTAAACATCTTTGTTATCAACAGTGATATCTTTTTTCATATTTTCAAAACGTACGTTTCTAAAGAATGCTGCTCTTGCACCAGGTAATATTACTATATGACCCCATTCTCTAGAATTATTACCAATTGGACGACCAATGAATAAAATTTGTTCAGAAACGATATCAACGCTTCTATCACCTAATCTTTTCCAAGGTCTAATGTTCAAATTCAAATCTGAATTTGGATCAAGACCCATTCTGCTGTTATACAACATCATTGCAGTTTCGTAAGGTATAATTACCTCATTAACACCCAATGGAGCAGTTGGATTTACTAAGTTTCTTACTCTTCTTGTTAATGTATTAATTACAACATTAAACATAATGTTGTATTTAGTAGGATTAACTGTAAGATCTCTTGCAGTTCTTACTTTAATTGTACTATCAACATTACCACCTGAATTACCATAAAGTGCATAATTCAAATCAGCATATCCAGTCCAAGCTAATGGATTCAATGATGAAAATGCTGTTGCCAACGGATTAGTGGTATTTCCACCAATTGTTGGATTAGATTTGTAAATAGCTGATGCACTACCATCGGCGATAATTCTACCACCAACCGAATCAACTAATTTACCTTGTGGATTAAATTCCACTCTCGTTCCAGGTTCGATTATAAGGGTACCAGCTACAATATATTGATTATTAAATCTGTAGATGGAATCTTTTGTAAAGATCCTTACGTCACCTGGAGCTATCCTTCCTGATACATCCACAATACCCTTAGTTTGAGCTAAAGTCGAGTTGTATCCGAACATTGCAGCTATTGCCACAAATAGGAACAAACGAATAAATCGTTTCATAGATCCTCCAATATGCGAATAATTATTTATTAATAGTTTATTATTAAAATGTGTATTTTTATTTTCTAAATTCATAAAGTTTTATACTTTTTACTTTTATTAATTCTAATTTATTTAGAATCTTAATTGTTTGCTACTTGTTTTCTAATTATTTTAATTTATACTTAAATAAAACATAATACAAGTATAGAAAATTATTCAAATTCTATGCCAAGTTTTGTTAAAGCTATTTTTGATAAACCTGAAAACTCAGAATATTGGTCTTCAAATATTAAATCTTTGTATAAGCTTACTGCTTTTTCTTGGTTTTTTGCTAATTCGTAATTTATCGCTGCAAAATATTTATATTTTGCTGTTAATACTTTTTGTGTCGTCAAACTTGATGCTACTTCATAGTTTTTAGCTGCGTCTTCATACTTTTTCATTGCTTCATAAGATGCACCCATACCAGCATTTGCACCCATTTTCACTAATTCTGATTCTGAACTTAATGCTTTTTCAAACATCTCTAACGCTTTACCACTTTGATTTTTTTCGAAGTATATATAACCTGCATTCAAACTCGCTGTTTTTGATAATTCTGTTGAACCGTAATTATTTATCAAAGCTACCAAACCAATTGTTTTACCACCCAATGTCATACCACCGTTCAAAGCTTTGTCATAGTCCTCACTTACCATCAACTCTTCTATTTTATCAAACTCTTTTTGAGCAGCGTCATTTTGAGAAGCAATTCTAGATTGATTATAGTAATATCCGCCAACTGCAACCAATACCACAACTATAAAAATGCTTATATAAGTAATATATTTTTTTAAATCTATTTCTTGATCATCTATATTTCCGCCTAAATTCCCACCTAACTGTGATGTGTTTTCGTTCAATTCTTCTCTGTATTCTGTGTTATCAGCCATTATGTATTAAGATTAAAGATTGTTTATTATTTCTGTTTATTATTAATTGTATAACTAATTTTGATTGATTAAAATTAAGGACAATACAACTGTGGAAAAAAAAATTATTCTTTTCCCACCTTTACGACTTACAAATATAAGAGGGTTTTTTACCAATATCAAATATAACACAAGGTTTTTACTAAATAACACCCATTTTTTATTCAAAAATTGTTAATAATTATTTTTAAATTAAAAAGTGTCAAGTTCATTACACACATTTTTATTACACTTGACACTTTTTTGATAATTTTACTTTACAAATTCAAACTGTCTAAATTTTTGCTATTTTTGTATTTTATTATAATTATTCTTTTTGAACACTATTTGGTAATTGTATTTCAAGTTATTATTTTACTTAAATTTAATGAAGAAAAATAAATAATCAGGATCGCCTAATGAATTTAATACTGAAATTAATGAAGATAATCCAGACAAATAAATTTATTATAATAATTTTCTTATTAATCATAGTTTCATTAATATTTTTTTTATTTTTGAAAAATAATAGTAAAACAGTAAACTTTGTTTTTTTGCAAAATAAAAAAATTGAATTTATATTTAATAAATATGGTATTCCTAATAAGGATACTATATTTATCATAAACAAAAATAGTTCTTTGTATGAGATAAGATATGGACTAAAAAAATTAATCAGTAAAAATAATGAAGTTACTATTAGAGAACTTTATTGGAAACAAGGTGATTTTACTACTTTTATTTGGTTCATAAATAAAAATAAAGAATGGATAGTCGTTGATGGACTTAAATATAATAATCAAATTGTAAAATACTAAAGGTATTTACAAAAACTAACTTCTGCTACTTCTTATCTGCCCTTTGGGAGTGAGTTGCAAGGCATAGGAATTAGCCTGTAAAACAAAAAAGTATAGGCAGAATAATAAATAAATTTAATATTCGTTAACTTCATAACATTAATTTAATATAAACATTATGAAAGTTTATTCAGCAGTAATAGAAAAATGCCAAAATACTAATCTCTATGTTGGATACATACCTGGATTTGTCGGTGCACATTCACAAGGTGAAACTTTAGACGAACTCAATGGAAATCTACGTGAAGTGATTGAAATGTTGCTTGAAGATGGCGAACCAGTTATGGAAAGTGAATTTATCGGCACTCAAAATCTAATTTTTGCTTAAATTATGCCTAAATATCCTGTATTAAAACCAGACAAAATAATCAAAATACTAATGTTATTAGGGTTTAGAGAAGCGAGACAAAAAGGTTCTCACAAACAATTCAAACATATTGACGGTCGTTTGACTACAATACCTTACCATAAAAGCAAAGATATTTCTCCATTGCTTTTAAAACAAATTTTAAAAAACATTAATGTTGATTTGGACGAATTTATTAGCCATCTTTAACTAATTTATTACTTCTGCTACTTCTTATCTGCTGTTTGTAGTGAGTTGTAAGGCAATGAAAGGGAGTTTAAAGCATATTAATTTGATATTTTTTGAATATACTGTCTTCAGTTATAATTATTAATTCATTTGCTATTGATTGAGCTATAATCATCCTATCAAATGGGTCTTTATGGAGATTCTCTAAATTCTGTAATATTTCTAAATCAAATTGATTTGGTACTAATAATTTTATATTCAATTTATAAAATAATTTATAAAGTTCTTCAATAGATAAATCAATTTTCAATTTACCTAAGTTAGATTTGATAATTATTTCCCACAAACTTGCGAAACTAACAAAAACTATATTATTTTCATTTTCTATCGTTTCTATTAAATTTTCAGATAATTTATTATCGCCATTGATAAACCAAAGAAAAATATGAGTATCTAATAGGTACCTCATTTAAATACCTCAAATATTTCGTCTATCGGTTCATTAAAGTTATCAGCTATTTCAATTTTCCCTTTGACAATGCCAAAACCATTTCTTTTATTTTGAGTTTTAATGTGATTATTTGCATTTTCAGAATTGATGTATAACAAATAATCAATATATTTGCTTACATCTTCGAGCATATCGGGAGTCAACTTTTCAATTTTTGGCATTATAGCAGCTTTTGTCATATTTTACCTTCTTTTACAATTCTTAACGGAAAATTGAATTGTTTATTTTATTTAGTTATTTTAATTAGTTTTCACAATATCATAATGTAGACTTATTTAATAGTGAGATACAAGTTAAGTAACATACAAGCATTTTATAATAATCAATATATTTGCAATAAAATTAAACTCAACTTGTCCGAATAATATTTTTAATATTAATTAATAAAGTAAGTAATACAAAAGTATATAGGGTTAAAGAATCAACAAGTCATAATAAAATGAATAAAGACAAAAGGAACATAAAAGAAAAAATAAAGTTGCAGATTATGAATTTGAAAAATTAGGAAGAGGAAAACCAGTAAAAGATTTAAATCAAAAGGAACAAAAACATCTTGATGAAAGAAATGGACCAACAAATAAATCTAATCCTAATGGTGGTACTTCAAATGAAAAAATGTGATTAAAAAATATTAGTAAGGAAAAAAAATGGCAAAAAGATTTAAATTATTTAATGGAGATATTTTTACTATTCCATTCAAAGACGATATATTAGGTTTTGGTCAAATAGTAGAAATTGGTGTGATAAATTCAGTTTTTATTATGTGTGTTTTTAAGTTTATACAAAATAAAAATAATGTTATAAATCTAAATGATTTATACAATTCAGAAATTCTTTTTCTTTGTCACTCTAATGATGCAAAATTGTATCATAAGGATTGGGAAATAATAGGTAATTACACAGAGAATTTAAAAGATATTAAGTTACCATATTTTAGATTGGGTTTCAGAGACGATAATGCGCATATAGTTAATCATTTGGCGCAAAGACTTTTACCAATTTCTGAAGAGATTTTTGACAAGTTAAATTATGAAACAGAATTAGGTCCAATAAGATTTGAAAATGCTTTAAAAGCTTATTATGGATATCAAGAATGGAAAGATGAAGATTATAATGTGATTCTTTATAGTTATACTTTAGAATCTATCGAAATTGCAAAGTCATTAGGTATAGAAGTAGATTAATTTAGATTTTTCTTAAAAATTACTGCAGACGTAACTTCTGCTACTTCTTACCTTCCGTTTGGGAGTGAGTTACAAGCTAGGGTAGGGAATTTTATCTTTAAAAATTAAAAACGCTAAACAATAATTTAAATTTAAAATAGTCGTGAATTTTATTAATTAAATTTAAAAAGTAAAATATATGGAAAAGCACAAAATAACCTACTGGCAAGAAAATGAATATTTTATTGGTTATCTAAATCAATATCCTGATTTTTTGACACAGGGATACAGTTTTGAAGAATTAGTTGAAAATTTAAAAGATATATTTAATGATATAAATTCAGGTTTGGTTGCTAGTAAAAAATTTGAAATGGAATTAGAATTTGTATGAAAAAGCGAGATTTAATAAAAATATTAGAAGTTTTAGGTTGTAACTTTGTTAGGCATGGAGGCAAACACGATTGGTATAAAAACCCTAAAACTGGTGCACAACATCCTATCCCCAGACACACAGAAATCAATGAAAACTTAGAAAAATCAATCATCAAAAAAATGTCATAAGTTATTTTAACTACTATTACACTAAACCTCAGTCGTAACTTCTGCTACTTCTTACCTGCCGTTTGGAATGGTGGAGCCGGAGATGTTTAAGAGTTCTGGGCATCGTTTTGGGTATAATGGCACTCACGAAAATGATAATGAAATAGCAGGAGAGGGTAATAGTTTTTTAATTCAAATTATTTAACTAAATTGTGAAATGAAATTTGAGTGGGATGAAAATAAAAATCAATCTAA
>Ga0163144_10003091_pt1 | contig 38038 bp, 34 predicted proteins | sample OliLak19BULKMAT1_FD_123175 | JGI IMG/M metagenome (GOLD analysis project Ga0163144, IMG submission 123175) | Freshwater microbial mat bacterial communities from Lake Vanda, McMurdo Dry Valleys, Antarctica - Oligotrophic Lake LV.19.BULKMAT1 | ecosystem: Environmental > Aquatic > Freshwater >...
AGACGATGGGTCCAGCAAGCACCATGCCAAGGGTAACAGCCTGCCAGTTCGCCCCCAGGGGCACGCCCGACGATACCGCACCGCAAAGAAAGGCCCAGATCGGCGGGAACCAGGTGATCGGCTTGATCAGCCGCAGCATGGCGCGCGGTTCGGGCAAGGTGCGGGGTTGGATCAGGTCACTGACAGCCATGTGTCAATTAAACATTACACATGGCCGTCAGGCAAGCGTTGCTTTGTCGCGGGGGCCGGAAAACTGGGGCGCTTGACCCTCCCCTGCGGGCGGTCCTCGCTGCCTGAAACGTGGAGCGTGCGAAAGTCTGTGCGGCAGTCAGCGTCGGTGACCCATGCGGCGCGCGTGACAAAGATCGCTCGCTTGCTCAGCTCCGGGTAAACTCCACGCCCCCACCTTAGTTCGCGTCTTTCTCAGACACCAAGCCATGTTTCTCGAACACCAAGCCATGGACCTGCGGTATGATTGGAGTATGCAGGAAGATTGCGGCAGGTTGCCCGCGATCTCGGCTCTGTTGCTGTGGTGTTCGGATGGACGAAGACAATGATAATGGCAGCTTTCCCTGTGTTAACTTAAGCTTACAGGTCGGCCGCAATTTTCCAGTGATCCAGCTCGATCGGAAAGCCGCAGGTGCGGACTATTCGCCGTCGCGGTTCAGGATGCCATACTTGCGCAGCTTGACGTACAGCGACTGGCGCGACAGGCCCAGCATGTCGGCCGCCGCGACCCGGTTGTTGCGGGTCAGTTCCAGGGCGGTTTCGATACACATCTTTTCGATCACGTCGGTGGTCTCGGCCACGATGTCGCGCAAGGTCGACGACCCCACTAGCTCCATCACCGACCGCGCGCCATCGTCCGGCACCCCGCCCCCAGCGCGGCGCAGAGTCTCGGCCCGGCTTGCGTCGCGAATCACCAGCACAAGCACCGGGTTCGGGCGGTCGTTCAACCAGCTTGCCGACAGTTCCACCGCTATCTGGCCAGAGAAATCGGTGGTCAGACGGGTCGCATAAAGCCGAAGCTGTCCGGTATGGCGGACATTGTCCAACAGCATCCGCAGGTCGACCGAGCCACGAACCAGGTAATCCGCCAGCGACCGGCCCCGGACTGTGGCGATGCTGCTGGCATCGGTCAGATTCAGGAACGCCTCGTTTGCGGCGCGGATCACCCCATCGGCATCGGCAAAGACGATGCCATCGACGCCCTCGTGATACAGCCGCGCCAAATTCTCGCCCAGCTCATCCGCCGCCTGTGCCAGCTTTTCGGCCGGGTCGATCAGGCACAACAGCACCTTTTCACCGGCCGCGCGGAACAGTTTTGGCGTCACCAGCACCCGGCGCTGTGACCGGCGGGCCGTCACCTCGACCGGGGTGGCAGCATCGACAGCGGCGACATTCGCCAGCGCGTCCAGAAACTCACCCCGCCGCCGCCCATCGAATTCCTGCGCCACGCCCGAGCCGATAAGTTCGGCCCGCGTGCCGCCCAGCATCAGGGCCGCCGCCGCGTTCAAATCGTTGATCCGCCCGGTAGAGACCGACACGAGCATCACCGGGTCACGCGTGACCTCCATCAAGACCCGATAACGGGTGTCAGCTTCACGCTGGGCTTCATAGTCGCGTTCCAGCGCCAGCTGGGCGGCCACCAATTGCTGCTGCACTTCGGCCAGCGGTCGAAGATCACGTCCCAGCATCAGGATCGAACCATCCCCGCCCACCGCATGCACCGAATAGCGCATGGGGAATTCCCAGCCCTGCTGGCCAAGGTGATTGAGTTCGACCGAAATGCCTTTGCGGCCGTCCTTCTGACCAACCTTGAGATCGCTTATCCGAAGGTCGAATTTGCGGCGGCTTTCCTCGGTCAGGATGTCATGAAGCGGCAGGCCTTCCCAATCGGCAAGCTGGCCAAAGGAAGAATGCGTCGGGTTGACCAAAACCGAAACCACCTTTCGATTCGGCGCGACCATCAGGGTAAGATCAGCCGCCGAAACGAGAATTTCGGTCATAAGTTCGGGCGGCAGCAACGGAAGCTTGCCCGACGTCAGCAGATGGCGACCGTCTGTCGTCACGCCTTTTCCAGACGCTTCGGGGCAGAATCTTCCAGATCGTGCCGACCCTTCGCTCCTTTGGGAGAAATCATGCCAACCATGGCCAACTTTATATCCTGTGTGGCGATATCAGCGCCAAGTCTGGCCTTCAAAGCCGGTTCCCGTTCCAACAAGGAACCACCGACCGCCACCCAAAGTTCCCCATGGGAGGCCTGTTTGATCGACCTGACAACCCTTGCGGCGGGTTCGATCCCTTGGTCGCAGGCGACAGATACCATCGCCCCGTCATAACGCCCGCTCCGAACAAGATCCTGCAACCGGTCCGGTGTCGGGGCGATCAGAACATGGGCTGATGCACCGTTGCGACGCAGTTGCTCTGCCAGAACCTGAACGCCGAAACTGTGCTGTTCCCCCGCTGGCAGGACCACGAGGATCGAGGGGCTATCCATCGGCAGTTCGACATGACAGGTGCGGACGATCCGGTGGAGCAGGGTCTGCAACCGCGACATCCCGATGGTCACGGCGGCAAAGCCGGCGCTGTCTTCGACCCAGTCACATCCGAGGGCGCGCGCAACGGCTGGAAAGTAGCACTCGACCAGATCCGTCTCGGTGATCCGGGCACGGCGAAGATCAAGCCGCAAGGTGTCAAATGCTGCCGGGTCAGTCGAGATGACGGCTTGCTTCATCGCCAGAACAAGATCAACCTCTGCAGGTCGCTTGCCCGGTACATTGCGTGCGGCCAGTTGGGCGACGACGCTCAGCGCCACCGCCGACATGTCCATGCCGCCAATCTGGCCCGGTCTGTTCTGTTGGCTGTCGCGCATCCCGCCACTCCACCAGCGCCCTACCGATAGGATTATCGGCCCGGACACAGGACCGCACAGGTACGATGACAACCCAGCGTCCCATAAGCTTCCGCCAACCCAGCAAAAATGTCAAAGCAAATTGACACTTGGTCCTGCGTCGCCCGCACAGTTCCGCTCATTCCGGTGAAAAAACAAGCAAAACAAGCTGTTTGCGCTGATACGCCACCAAATAGAGGCGATTCCGACACGTCCCCGGGATCGTGATCAGTATGTAAGTTTTAGTTGACACTTCCGGCGGGGTGGCTAGGATTTGCAGTATGGACCATTCGGGAACACCCAGAACTCTCATGCCGATGACCGCAGTCAGCCACCCCACCAGCGCACGTCCAGCCCGCGGGCTTTACACGGTCGAGCAGCGCGCCCGCCGCGATGCCTCGCGCTGGACCATGGTTCAGGGCGTTCTGGCCCCGGCGCAGTTCCTGGCCTTTGCGGTGTCGATTGTGCTGGTCCTGCGGTTTCTCTGGACCGGCGACGGCTACATGGCCGCCACCGTCTCGATCCTGGTGAAGACCGGATTTCTATACCTGATCATGGTCACCGGCGCGATCTGGGAGAAGGAGGTCTTCGGTCAGTACCTTTTCGCCCCCGCCTTTTTCTGGGAAGACGTGTTCAGCTTTGCCGTTATCGCCTTGCATACGCTTTATCTTTACGGGCTCTGGTTCGGGGCTTTTGCACCGGACGATCTGATGCTGATCGCGCTCGCGGCCTACGCGACCTATGTGATCAATGCCGGGCAATTTCTGTGGAAGTTGCGTCAGGCGCGGCTGGATCAGGCTTCAGAACGGGGGGCCGCAGCATGAGCCTCGACACCCAATTCCGCAGCTGCACCGACACCCCGGTCCTAAAGGAACGCGGCCAGCGTGAGGTGTTCTGCGGCCTGACCGGAATCATCTGGCTGCACCGGAAGATGCAGGACGCGTTCTTCCTGGTCGTCGGCTCGCGCACCTGCGCACATCTTCTGCAAGCCGCCGCCGGAGTGATGATCTTCGCCGAGCCGCGCTTCGGGACGGCGATTCTCGAAGAGAAGGATTTAGCCGGTCTCGCGGATGCAAATGCCGAGCTGGATCGTGAGGTTGCAAGGCTTTTGGCCCGCCGCCCCGACATCAAGCAGCTATTCCTCGTCGGCTCCTGCCCGTCCGAGGTCATCAAGATCGATCTTTCCCGCGCGGCAGAGCGGCTGGATGGCATCCATGCGCCGCATGTGCGGGTGCTGAACTTCTCCGGCTCTGGGATCGAGACGACGTTTACCGAAGGCGAGGATGCCTGCCTCGAATCGATGGTCCCCGCCCTTCCCGCAACTGATGCAGCGGAACTCCTCGTCGTCGGCGCGTTGCCCGACGTGGTCGAAGACCAGATGCTGTCGCTGCTGGCGGCCATGGGTGCCGGCCCCGTCCGCACCCTGCCTGCCCGCCGCTCCACCGAACTGCCCGCTGTGGGTGCCAACACCCGCTTCATTTTGGTGCAGCCGTTCCTCGGGGCCACCCACGCCGCCCTGATCAAGCGCGGAGCGAAACCGATCTCTGCCCCTTTCCCGTTCGGCGAAGAAGGCTCCACCCTCTGGTTTCATGCCGTCGCGGACGCTCTTGGTCTGGACCGGGCGAAGGTGGACGCCGTCCTTGCCGCCCCCCGCGCCCGGGCGCAGAAATCCGTCGCTGCAGTGGCCGAAACCCTGCGCGGCAAGTCGATCTTCTTCTTCCCCGACAGCCAGCTTGAGATTCCCCTCGCCCGCTTCCTCGCTCGCGAATGCGGTATGCTCCCGGTCGAAGTTGGCACGCCCTACCTGCACCGAGAGTTGATGGCCCCGGAACTGGCGCTGCTGCCGCATGGCCCCATGATCTCCGAAGGTCAGGACGTGGAGTTGCAACTTGACCGCGCCCGCGCCGCCCGCGCTGACCTGACGGTCTGCGGCCTTGGCCTTGCCAACCCGCTGGAGGCGGAGGGGCTGACGACGAAGTGGGCGATCGAACTCGTTTTCACCCCGGTCCATTTCTACGAACAGGCTGCTGATCTGGCAGGCCTTTTCGCCCGACCTCTGCGCCGCCACGCGCTTCTCACGCCGGAGGCAGCGGAATGACTCTCTGTGACATTCTTCGTCCTCAAGTATCCTCGGGGGTCCGGGGGCAGAAGGCCCCCGGAGGTCAGCCATGAAGCTGACCCTCTGGACATATGAAGGCCCGCCCCATGTTGGCGCGATGCGTGTCGCTACCGCGATGAAGGGGTTGCACTACGTCCTCCACGCGCCGCAGGGCGACACCTATGCCGACCTTCTGTTCACGATGATCGAACGGCGGAACCACCGCCCGCCGGTGACCTACACCACCTTCCAGGCCCGTGACCTTGGCGCCGATACCGCCAACCTCTTCAAGGACGCCGCGCGTGGGGCCTACGAACGCTTCCAGCCGCAGGCGATGATCGTCGGGGCCTCCTGCACGGCGGAACTGATCCAGGACGATCCCGGGGGTCTGGCAGAGGCGTTGAACCTGCCCTGCCCGGTGATCCCGCTGGATCTGCCGTCCTACAGCCGCAAGGAAAACTTTGGCGCGGACGAGACGTTCTTCCAGATCGTCAAGGTTCTGGCCAAGCCGATGGACCGGACGGAAAGCGTCACCTGCAACCTGATCGGCCCGACCGCGCTTGGGTTCCGTCACCGCGACGACGTGACCGAACTGACCCGGCTTCTGGCCACGATGGGCGTCACCGTCAACGTCTGCGCCCCCCTGGACGCGACGCCCGCCGACATCGCCCGCATGGGGGCAGCACACTTCAACGTGCTGATGTACCCCGAAACAGCCGAAACCGCCGCGAGGCACCTGGAAAAGACCCTTGGTCAGCCGTTTACCAAGGTCGTTCCGATTGGCACCCACGCCACCCGAGATTTTCTGGCTGAGGTCGCCGCAATCACCGGCCTTGCCCTGCCCGCCGAGACCGGTCTGCGCCAGCCCTGGTATGCGGCCTCCGTCGACAGCACCTACCTGACCGGCAAGCGCGTCTACATCTTCGGCGACGGCACCCACGTCATCGCTGCCGCCCGCATCGCCGCGAAAGAGATCGGGTTCGAGGTTGTCGGCCTTGGCTGCTACAACCGCGAACAGGCCCGCCCGGTACGCGCCGCCGCCAAGACCTACGGGCTCGAGGCGCTGATCACCGACGACTATCTGGAAGTGGAGGCAGAGATTGCCCGCCTGCAGCCCGAGCTGATCCTCGGCACCCAGATGGAACGTCACATCGCCAAGCGCCTGGGCATTCCTTGCGCGGTCATCAGCGCGCCGGTCCATGTGCAGGACTTCCCGGCCCGCTACTCGCCACAGATGGGGTTCGAGGGCGCGAACGTGATCTTCGACACCTGGGTCCACCCCCTCGTCATGGGTCTTGAAGAGCACCTCCTTACCATGTTCCGCGAAGATTTCGAGTTTCACGACGCCGCCGGCCCCAGCCACCACGGCGCCAAGGCAAGCGCCCGGCCGGAGGCTCCGGTGGCCGAAGCCGGAGCCTCCGGCGGGGATATTTATGCAGAAAGGATGACACAGGAGCCCGTGACCGGCGACGTCATCTGGCTGGCCGATGCCGAGCGCGAGTTGAAGAAGATTCCGTTTTTCGTCCGCGGCAAGGCCAAGCGCAACACCGAGAAATTCGCGGCCGACAAGGGCGTGACGGCGATCAGCATCGATACTCTTTATGAAGCAAAGGCCCACTATGCGCGATGACCGCCATATCGAGGCCGTCGAGGCCGCACTTGCTCCGAAAGCCCGCGCCACCCGTGCGCCGACCTACCGCTTCGTGATCCTCACGCTTGACGCCCATGCTGCAGGCCCTGCCGCCCGGATCGCGCCGCGTCTGGCGCGCGATTTCCCCGGGATCGAGGTTTCCGTCCACGCGGCGGCCGAATGGGCGGAAAATCCTGCCGCCCTGGCGCGCGCCAAGACTGCCGTAGCGGGCGCGGATATCGTCGTTGCGAACCTTCTGTTCATCGAAGAGCACATCACCGCCATCCTGCCCGATCTTCTGGCGGTCCGTGACCGGCTGGACGCGTTCGTGGGTGTCATCGCCGACCCGCAGATCGTCAAGCTGACCCGGATGGGCGATCTGGACATGTCGAAGCCCGCGTCAGGCGCGATGGCTTTGCTGAAGAAACTGCGCGGGACCAAGGCACCGGGGTCGGGCTCGGGGCAAAAGCAGATGGCGATGCTGCGCCGGTTGCCGAAGATCCTGCGCTGGATTCCCGGCAAAGCGCAGGACATGCGTGCCTGGTTCCTGTCGATGCAATACTGGCTTGGCGCGTCGGACGACAATCTGGAGGCGATGATCCGCTTTCTGGTTGGCCGCTATGCGACCAAGCACGGCTGGAAGGGCGCAGTTGCCGCCGCCCCGGTCGATTACCCGGATGTGGGCCTTTACCATCCGTCGCTCAAGGCGCGGATCACGACCAGTGCCTCTGACCTGCCGCGTCCAAAGGGGGCAACCGCGACGGTCGGCCTTCTGATGCTGCGGTCCTACGTCCTTGCCGCCGACACTGCGCATTATGATGCCGTCATCAGCGCGTTTGAGGCGAAGGGCATCGCCTGCATTCCCGCCTTCGCCGGGGGCCTTGATGGCCGTCCCGCGATGGAGGCCTACTTCAGGGGTCGCGTCGATGCGATGGTGTCGCTCACCGGCTTCTCCCTCGTCGGCGGTCCGGCCTACAACGACAGCCCGGCAGCCGTTGCCGCGCTGACGGCGCTGGATGTGCCGTATGTCGCCGCCCACCCGCTGGAATTTCAGAGCTTGCGGCAGTGGCAGGCGTCGGCGGGCGGGCTTGGCCCGGTGGAAACCACCATGCTGATCGCGCTGCCGGAGATTGACGGTGCAACGAACCCAACCGTCTTTGCCGGTCGCCATGACCCGGAAGGCTGCAACGGCTGTGGCCGGATGTGCAAGCCCTCCACGGTCGAGGCTGCCGAGACCCGCGCCATGTCGCCTTGCCCCGAGCGGATCGAGGCGCTTGCCGACAAGGTCGCGCGCCTTGCCCGTCTGCACCGGTCTGCCGTCGCCACGCGGAAGCTGGCGATCGTGCTGTACGGCTTTCCGCCCAATGCAGGGGCTGCTGGCACCGCCGCCTACCTTGGCGTCTTTGAAAGCCTTTTCAACACGTTGCAAGCGTTGAAGGCAGAAGGCTACGACCTGACGCCGCCCGACAGCGTTGACGCCCTGCGCGAGATGGTCCTGAAAGGCAACGCCGCCCGCCATGGTCAGCCCGCCAACGTCCACATCACCATCCCCGCCGCCGAGATCGTCGCCAAGACCCCGTGGTTGGCCGAGGTTGAGGCCGCCTGGGGCCCCGCCCCCGGCCGCATCCAGACCGACGGGCGTGGCGTGCATGTCCTCGGCCACCAGTTCGGCAATGTCTTCGTCGGCCTCCAGCCGGTCTTCGGCTATGAGGGCGACCCGATGCGCCTTCTGTTCGAGAAGGGCTTTGCGCCGACCCATGCCTTCACCACCTTCTACCGCTGGATGCGCGAGGATTTCGGGGCCGATGTCCTGCTGCACTTCGGGATGCATGGCGCTTTGGAGTTCATGCCGGGCAAACAGGCCGGTGTCGGCTCCAACTGCTGGCCCGACCGGCTGATCGGCAACCTGCCGAACGTCTATCTGTACGCCGCGAACAATCCGTCCGAGGCAACGCTTGCCAAGCGCCGGTCGAACGCGGTGACAGTCACGCACCTGACGCCGCCCCTCGCCCGCGCTGGCCTTTACAAGGGCCTCGTGGACCTCAAGGACACGCTCACGCGCCTTCGCGCCACCGATGTCGACGCAAACGACTACGCCGAGCTTGCCGCGCTGGCGGTGGAACAGGCCCGCGCCGTCGATCTGGTCGGCAACATCGACACGCTGTGGCTGAAACTTCTGGAAACCGAAGGCGCGCTCATCACTGACGGCCTGCACGTCCTTGGCCGGAAGATGGAGCCCGCCGCGATGGTGGAGCTGCTGTCGCTGATCCCCGAGGAAGCTCGCGCCGAGGCCGCCCGCCACATGGCGACAGATACCGAGATCCCGGGCCTTATCCGCGCCCTCTCCGCCCGCTACATCGCGCCCGTGCCGGGGGGCGATCTGATCCGCTCGCCCGCCATTTTGCCCACGGGCCGCAACATCCACGCCTTTGACCCGTTCCGGATGCCGACCGCCTTTGCGCTGGCCGATGGGGCCGCACAGGCACAGCGGTTGCTTGACGCCCACCCCACCCTGCCGCAGACCGTGGCGCTGGTGCTGTGGGGGTCGGACAACATCAAGTCCGACGGCGGGCCGATTGCCCAGGCCCTGGCCCTGATGGGCGCGCGGCCCCGGTTCGACCATTACGGTCGCCTCTGTGGTGCCGATCTGATCCCCCTTCCCGAGCTTGGTCGGCCAAGGATCGACGTGGTGATGACCCTTTCGGGCATCTTCCGCGACCTTCTGCCCCTGCAGACCCGGATGCTGGCCGAAGCCGCGTGGAAAGCGGCAAACGCCGACGAACCGGCAGCGCAGAACTTCATCCGCGCCCATTCGCTGGCCTATGCCGAGGCGATGGGGGTGGACCTCGAAACCGCCGCCCTACGCGTCTATTCCAACGCCGAAGGGGCCTATGGGTCCAACGTCAATACGTTGGTCGGATCGTCGGCCTTCGGCGAGGAAGATGAACTCGCCGATGCCTATGAGGCACGGAAGAGCTTTGCTTACGGCATGAACGGCAAGCCGGTAAAACAGGCCAAGCTCCTCCAGAAGGTGCTGGGCGATGTCGATCTGGCCTACCAAAACCTGGAATCGGTCGAACTGGGCGTCACCTCGGTCGACCACTACTTCGACACGCTGGGCGGGGTGGCCCGTGCCGTCCGCCGCGCACATGTCTCGAACGGGGGGAGCGGTGAGGCGACGCCGGTCTACATCGGCGACCAGACCCGCGGTGGCGGTCAGGTCCGCAGCCTGAAAGATCAGATCGCGCTGGAAACCCGCGCCCGCAGCCTGAACCCCAAGTTCTACGAGGGCCTGCTGCGCCACGGGGCCGAAGGCGTCCGCCAGATCGAGGCGTATGTCACCAACACCATGGGCTGGTCGGCGACCACGGGCCATGTAGAGCCCTGGGTCTACCAACGCCTGTCGGAAACCTTCGTGCTCGACGATGCGATGCGCAAGCGGCTGGCCGACCTCAACCCCGAAGCCTCGGTCCGGATGGCGGGACGCCTGCTGGAAGCCTCGGACCGCAACTACTGGACCCCGGATGCCTCCACCCTCGCCGCCCTGCAACGCGCGGCGGACGAGCTGGAAGACCGGATGGAAGGGATCGCCGCCGAATGATCGGATCGCGCTCTTACGGCACCTGTCGGAGTGGGGGCCAGCCCCCACACCCCCGGGATATTTTTGGACGAAGAATGAAAGGCGATACGCCATGAGCCCACGTGATGACATCCCAAGCCTGCGCGGCATGGACGGCGATGGGTCGGTGCAGGTGCATCTTGATCCGGATCAGAAGATCGAAGGCGCGAAGGTGTTTTCAGTCTATGGCAAGGGTGGGATCGGGAAATCGACCACCTCTTCCAATCTGTCGGCGGCCTTTGCCACAATGGGCAAGCGCGTCCTGCAGATCGGCTGTGACCCGAAACATGACTCTACGTTCACATTGACCGGCAAGCTGCAGCCGACGGTGATCGACATCCTGAAAGAGGTCGATTTTCACGCCGAAGAGCTGCGCCCGGAAGATTTCGTCACCATCGGCTATGGCGGCGTGAAATGCGTTGAGGCGGGGGGGCCACCGGCCGGCACCGGCTGCGGCGGTTATGTCGTGGGCCAGACGGTGAAGCTTCTCAAGCAGCACCACATGCTCGATGACACCGATGTGGTGATCTTCGACGTGCTGGGTGACGTGGTCTGCGGTGGCTTTGCCGCTCCCCTCCAGCACGCTGACCGCGCGCTGATCGTCACCGCGAATGATTTCGACAGCATCTATGCGATGAACCGGATCATCGCGGCGGTGCAGGCGAAGTCGTCGAACTACAAGGTGCGGCTCGCCGGGTGCGTTGCCAACCGCAGCAAGGACACCGATGAGATCGACCGCTATTGTAACAAGGTCGGCTTCAACCGGCTGGCCCATATGCCCGACATCGACGCGATCCGCCGGAGCCGTCTGAAGAAAAAGACCCTGTTCGCGATGGATGACGAGCAAGACATCGTGATGGCGCGGGCCGAATACATCAAGCTGGCCAATGCCTTGTGGCAATCGGTCAGCCTGCCGGAAAGCTTCCCCGAGTCGCTGCCGGACCGTGAGATTTTTGAACTTCTAGGGTTCGATTGATGGCCGGTTATGACGCCACGCTGACCCGCGTCGAGACCTACTTCGACGGCACCGCCACCAAGACGTGGGAGCGGCTGACCTCTGACGCGCCCGTGTCCCGCATCCGCCAGACGGTGCGCGAGGGGCGGGACAAGATGCGTGCGCTGATGCTGTCGCGCCTGCCGGACGACCTGCGCGGCGCGCGGGTTCTGGATGCGGGCTGCGGCACCGGTGCGATGACCGAGGAACTGGCCAAGCGCGGCGCGACCGTGATGGCCGCCGACATTTCACCCAAGCTGGTGCAGATCGCGCGCGACCGTCTGCCCGAGGGCCTGCGCCCGCAGGTCAGCTTTCATGCGGGCGACATGACCGACCCGACGCTTGGAGCGTTTGATGCCGTCCTCGCCATGGACAGTCTGATCTATTATGACGCAGCCGACATTGCCCGCACGCTTCACGCCCTTGGGCAGCGGGCCGGGCAGGTTGTCTTTACCGTCGCCCCCCGCACACCGCTTTTGATGCTCATGTGGAACGCGGGCAAGCTTTTCCCCCGGTCCGATCGCTCACCCGTCATGATCCCGCATGACCTGAAGGACCTTGGCCGCGCGACGGGGCCGGGCCTGGCACGGGTCGGTCGGGTCGCACGGGGCTTCTACATCTCGGACTGCATGGAGTATCGGCCATGATCCTGCGGCGCAAACACCTGAAGACGCTTTCTGCCGCCTGGATGCCGTTTGCGGATGCCGCGTCAGAGGGGCTGCCGTTGCGGCAACTGCTGCGGCTGTCGCTGTTTCAGGTGTCAGTCGGGATGGCGACGGTGTTGCTTCTGGGCACGCTGAACCGGGTCATGATCGTCGAACTCGGTGTGCCTGCGATCGTGGTGGCGCTGATGATCGCCATTCCGGTGCTGGTGGCGCCGTTCCGGGCATTTCTTGGCCACCGGTCGGACACGCACCGCTCGGCCATCGGCTGGAAGCGGATTCCCTACCTCTGGTTCGGCTCGCTTTGGCAGATGGGGGGGCTTGCGGTGATGCCGTTCGCGCTGATCGTGCTGTCGGGCGACCAGACCTATGGTCCGACCTGGGCAGGTGAGGTGCTTGCGGCGCTGGCGTTCCTGATGACCGGGATCGGGATGCACATGACGCAGACCGCCGGGTTGGCCCTTGCCGCGGACCGCGCCGATGACGAGACGCGGCCACGGGTCGTGGCCCTGCTGTATGTGATGTTTCTGGTCGGTATGGGCGTTTCGGCGGTCATCGTCGGCTGGCTCTTGCGCGACTTTGATCCCATCACGCTGGTTCGCGTGGTGCAGGGCTGCGGGGCGGCGACGCTGGTGCTGAACATCATCGCCCTGTGGCAACAGGAAAAGGTCCGCCCGATGAGCCGGGAGGAGCGTGAGGCCCCGCGGCCCAAGTTCCGCGACGCCTGGGCCGACCTCATGGCAGGCGGCAGCGCCGGCCGGTTGCTGGCGGTGGTCGTCCTTGGGACGCTGGCCTTCAACATGCAGGATGTGCTGCTGGAACCCTATGGCGGCGAAGTGCTGGGCCTTTCGGTCAGCATGACGACGCTGTTGACCGCGCTTTATGCGGGCGGCGCATTGGTCGGCTTTGTGCTGGCGGGCCGCTGGCTGCAGCAGGGACGCGACCCCTACCGGATCGCGGCGCGTGGTCTTCTTGCCGGACTTGCTGCCTTCGTCGCGGTGGTTTTTGCGGGACCGCTGGAGAGCTCGCCGTTGTTCTATGCTGGCGCCGGGATGATCGGCTTTGGTGCCGGGCTATTCGCCGTGTCCACCCTCACTGCTGCGATGACACTGCAGACCCGTGGCGCGGGTGCCGGACTCGCGCTTGGCGCCTGGGGTGCCGCACAGGCGACGGCGGCGGGCCTTGCCATCTTCCTCGGCGGAGCGATCCGCGATCTTTTTGGCCATCTTGCGGCGTCGGGCGCGCTTGGCCCGGCGCTGACCGATCCCGACGTTGGCTACAGCTTTGTCTATCACGCAGAAATCGGCCTTCTGTTCCTTACGCTTGTCGCACTTGGACCCTTGGTCCGGGTGACGCCCCTTACGCCCACCCCGACCGCTGGCGACCGCTTCGGCATCGCTGAATTTCCGACCTGAATCACGAAACCAACCACGGAGGATACCGCAATGGTAGGTGTCAACTTCTTCGGCAACTTTGATCTCGCCAGCTTGTCGATCTGGCTTTTCTGGGGCTTCTTCGCCCTGCTGATCTACTATCTGCAGACGGAAAACATGCGGGAAGGCTACCCGCTGGAAACCGAGGACGGCAGGGTCGCGCCCAATCAGGGCCCGTTCCCGGTGCCAAGCCCCAAGACTTTCCGCTTGCCGAACGGCAAGGGCGAGGTCGTGGTTCCCTCGGCTGCCAACGAGACGGCGCATCGCCGCAGCGATCTGGCGCTGGCCCGTACGGCCATGTCGGACGGCTTTCCGCATGCACCGACCGGCAACCCGATGCTGGACGGTGTCGGCCCGGCAGCCTGGGTGCCGCGCCGCGACGAGCCCGAGCTTGATGGCCATGGCCACAACAAGATCGTGCCTTTCGCACGCGCCGAGGGCTTTGTCGTCAGTGCCGGTCGCGACCCGCGTGGTCTGCCGGTTCAGGCGGCCGATCTGGAGGTGGTTGGTCGGGTGTCCGACATCTGGGTCGACGTGGCCGAACAGCTGGTCCGCTATGTCGAGATCGAGTTGAACTCGGGCAAGAAAAGGCTGGTGCCGATGACCCTTGCGCGGATCTGGGAAGACCGGGTTCGGGTGAACTTCCTTGCCTCGGGCAGCTTCGAGTCGATCCCCGCCACCAAGTCTGCGAACGAGGTGACCAAGCTCGAGGAAGACAAGATTTCCGCCTATGTCGCTTCGGGCTGGATGTATGACGCGCCGAAACGCAAGCGCGGCTTCTGAACACTGACAGGCGGGGGCCCGCGCCCGGGCCCCTGCCTTTCACATCAATATGGAGGGTCTGCAATGTCAGGCCATGACGACTTTGCTTTCGAACCGCTGCCAGGGCTGCCGGAACGGCCCCCAGAGGGAGAACTGATCCTGTGGCAGGGCCGCCCCGATACCTGGGCCCTGGCGCGTGACGCCTTCCGGATCCGCTGGCTCGCGATCTACTTTGCCGTGATCGTGCTTTGGCGGGCGGCAACCGGATTTGCCGATGGCGGGCTGCCGTTGGGGTTTGCGATGGGGTTGCCCTATCTTGCCCTCGGGCTTCTTGGCCTTGGCGTGGTCTACGGACTTGCCTGGGCGCAAGCGCGGGCGGCGATCTATACCCTTACGACGGCCCGCGTGGTCCTGCGTATCGGTGCAGCCCTGCCGGTGACGTTCAATCTTCCCTTCGTGCAGATCGGCGCAGCCAGTCTGGACCTGCACCGGGATGGCACCGGAACGATTGCCTTTGACACCCTGGGCGAAACCCGGATCGCGGCGCTGGTCGCCTGGCCGCATGTCCGGCCCGGGTTCTGGGCCAAAACCCAGCCTGCATTGCGGTCGATCCCCGATGCAGCCAAGGTGTCCCGCATCTTCGCCGATGCCGCCGAGGCCCAGATGACCCAACCCAAGATCAGCCGCGCATCCTCCGGCCCCGCCGGGGCGCCGGTTGCAGCAGAATAGGAGCAGGACCAATGACCGATCGTAACGTAGCCCTGCCCTCCCCCAACTACCGCCGCCAAGGGGGTGAACTGGTGCCGCGCATCCTATTGCGCGCGATGCTGGCACTGGCACTGTCTGCCGTGGCCATCACCAGCTTCGCCGCCCTGACCGGACGCGAACCGGTGGCCCAGCCCCAAGCCGCCGAGGCGGTGCGGGACCGCTGGCTGGTCCTTGAGGGCCACGACGCCCAAGCCGTCACCGTCCGCACGCCGGATGGCGAGGTGCTGATTGATCTGCCGCATGGTGGCTTTGTGACCGTGGTCCAAAGTGGACTCGCGACCGAACGCAAGAAGTACGGTGTCGACCCGCTTCGCCCGGTGCGGCTTGTGGAATACGCCAACGGCCGTCTTGCCATCGAGGACCCTGACACCGGCTGGAGCGTCGAGCTTTATGCCTTCGGGGGCGACAACAAGGCCTCGTTCGTGCGGCTCTTGGATCAGGAATAGGGGGCCGACATCATGACGATATTCAAACGCAAGACGGAACGGGTGCCCTGCACCGTCGAAGTCAGCCACCGGTTCGAGAGCCTGCATGCCCATGTGCGCTTCAACAACGGCGCCGTGGTCTATCCCGGCGACGAGGTTCTGGTGCACGGTGCACCGGTCCTTGCCGCCTTTGGTGAGGTCATCGTCGAGGATCGCACCGCCACCATCACCCGCGCCACAGCCGTCGAGCGGCTGTGGACCCGACTTACCGGAGATTTCGGCTTCATGGAGCTGTGCGAGTTTTCCTTTTCCGAGGAGATCCGGCTATGAACGCAACCCCCATGGACCTTTATCCGGAAAGCCCGGATGTTGACCTGATCGTGGAGCCGACGGTCGACACAACCGCGATGGCGACGGAAACCACGCTTCTGAACCCGCGCTTCTACACCACCGACTTCGACGAGATGGACCGCATCGACGTGACCCCGGTGCGTGCCGATTGGGACAAGCTGATCGCGCAGATGAAATCGGACCCGAACAAGGGCCATTTCAAGAAGACCGACGCCTGGGACAAGGTTGACTGGGATGGGATGGACCCGCCCCTGAAGCGTGAGCTCATAGACTTTCTGGTGTCGTCCTGCACCGCCGAATTCTCCGGCTGCGTGCTTTACAAGGAGATGAAGCGCCGCGGCACCAATGCCGATGTCTGCGAGCTGTTCAGCTACATGGCGCGGGATGAGGCACGGCATGCCGGTTTCATCAACGACGCGCTGCGTGAGGCAGGGGTTGCGGTCAACCTCGGTTTCCTGACCAAGGCCAAGAAGTACACCTACTTCCGGCCAAAGTTCATCTACTACGCCACCTACCTGTCGGAAAAGATCGGCTACGCCCGCTACATCACCATTTTCCGCCACCTGGAGGCGCATCCCGAACAGCGGTTCCACCCGATCTTCAAGTGGTTCAAGGAGTGGTGCAACGACGAGTTCAGCCATGGTGAGGCGTTTGCCCTGATCATGAAGACCGATCCCAAGCTGACCAACAGCTTCATGAACAAGCTCTGGATCAAGTTCTTCCTGACCGCCGTCTACTCCACCATGTGGGTGCGCGATCATGCCCGGCCGGAGTTCCACAAGGCCCTCGGCGTCGAGATCGGCTGGTACGACCAAGAGGTGTTCAAGAAGACCTCCACCATCGCGAGACAGATCTTCCCGATGGAACTGAACATCGACCATCCGCGCTGGATCCCTAACCTTGAACGCATGAACCGCACCTTCATCGCGATGGATGCGGCCAAGCGGCAGGGCGGCGTGTCTGGTCGCCTCAAGGGCTGGGCTTTGGGGGCAAGAGCGCTCTTCACCTTTGTCAGCCTCTACACCATCCCGGCCAAGCGTCATGACCTGCCCGCCAATGTGCGGCTGGAACCGACGTATTGACCGGATTTACCCATACCGCTGTTCCGGCAGCGTGTAGGCGGGAGGGATGGGCGCGTCCCACCCGCCAGTGCGGCACCCCTTTCGGGGGGTGCCGCACATGACCAATCCCTGGATCGCAGCCCTGGTGGCGCTGTTCATCTGGTGGTTCTCCACCGGCGCGATCCTGTGGCGCGTGCGCCATGCCGACCGGGCTGGGGGCCAGGCGCATCTGATGTCAGTGATCCTGGGCCTGCCCCTGCTCGCCGCCGGCATCTGGGGCCTTGCCGTCACGCTTCACACTCCCACAGGACCTGCAATCTATGGCGCGTTCCTGTCGGCGCTGGCGCTGTGGGGCTGGATCGAGCTCGCCTTTCTGTCGGGCGTCATCACCGGCCCGAACACCGAGCCCTGCCCGCCCTATGCGCGGGGGTTTGACCGGTTCTGGCGCGCGACGCGGACCATCCTGTGGCATGAGCTTTTGCTGATCGCGGCGCTGATCGTGCTGACCTTGGCAGCGATCAATGCCGCCAACCCCTACGGCCTGTGGACCTTCGCGGTCCTGTTCTTTGCCCGCGCTTCGGCCAAGCTGAACCTGTTCTTCGGCGTGCCGCGCATCAATACCGAATTCCTGCCCCGGCCCCTGACCCATCTGGCCAGCCACTTCCGCAGCGCCGGGATGAACGGGCTGTTCCCGATCTCGATCACGGTCCTGACCTTTGCCACCGCCTGCTGGCTGGAGCGTGCCTGGGCAGCGCCCGACGCCGTCGGGCAGGTCGGCCATATCCTTCTGGCTGCGCTGACCGCGCTTGCGCTGTTGGAACACTGGTTCATGGTTCTGCCCTTGCCAGACCAGAAACTTTGGCGTTGGATGCTGCCCGCAGCTCCGGACGCCCACGACCCCGCCTTGACCCATAGTCCCAGCTTTACGACAAGAAAGTGATCCCCATGGACTTTGCTCGCCACTTCCAAAGCCAGCTTGATGCGCTGAAATCCGAAGGCAACTACCGGACGTTCGCAGACATCGAACGCCGCACCGGCGCCTTTCCCCGGGCCGACCGGCACGGCGAAACGGTTCAGGAGGTCACCGTCTGGTGCTCCAACGACTATCTTGGCATGGGCCAACATCCCGACGTGATAGCGACCATGGTCCAGACCACACAGGCCTGCGGCGCCGGGGCCGGTGGCACCCGCAACATCAGCGGCAACACCGTCCAACACCGCGCGCTGGAGGCTGAATTGGCCGATCTGCACGGCAAGGAGGCGGCCCTTCTGTTCACCAGCGGCTACGTGTCAAACTGGGCGGCGCTTTCCACGCTGTGCGGTCGTATCCCGGGTGCGGTGATCTTTTCCGACGAAGGCAACCATGCCAGCATGATCGAGGGTATCCGGCATTCCCGCGCCGACAAGGTGCTGTGGCGGCACAACGACTGGCGCGACCTTGACCGCAAGCTAAAGGCGACCGGCGACCGGCCAAAGATCGTGGCCTTTGAATCGGTCTATTCGATGGACGGCGACATAGCCCCGATCCGCGAGATCGTCGAAGTGTGCGAAGCACATGGCGCGCTAAGCTATATCGACGAGGTCCACGCCGTCGGCATGTACGGCCCGCGCGGCGGCGGCGTGACCGAAGAGCGCGGCCTTGCAGGTCGGATCGACGTGATCGAGGGCACGCTTGGCAAGGCGTTCGGCTGCATGGGCGGCTACATCACCGGCTCGACCGGGCTGGTCGACTTTGTCCGCAGCTTTGCGAGCGGGTTCATCTTTACCACAGCGATCCCGCCATCGGTGGCGGCCGCCGCGACCACCTCCATCCGCCATCTGAAGGTCAGCACCGCCGAGCGGGCTGCGCAAAAGGCCAATGTCGCCCTCCTCCGCCGGAAGCTTGACCGCGTCGGTATCCCGCATATGGCCAACGAAAGTCATATCGTTCCGGTGATCATCGGCGATCCGCTGAAGTGCCGGATGATCAGCGACATCCTGATGGACGACTGGGGCATCTACGTCCAGCCGATCAACTATCCCACTGTCCCCAAGGGGACCGAGCGGTTGCGCCTGACCCCCGGCCCGCACCACAGCGAGGCCGACATCGACAAACTGGTCACCGCCCTGGGTTCGCTTTGGCGGCAATGCGCGATTTCCCACGCAGTCGCGTGAATTTGCATAGGCGAGGCCTTGCCAAACCCGCCGTGCACGACAGTGTACATAGCAGCGAAACCTCGGAGGATTCCATGCGTATTACCCTTACCGCCATTGCCCTTGCCAGCCTTGCCGCGCCGACCCTGGCGCAGGACATCGAGGCCGGGGCAAAGGTCTTCAATCAGTGCCAGACCTGCCACGTCGTCCAGAACGAAGCGGGCGAAGTGCTCGCCGGCAAGAACGCCAAGACCGGCCCTAACCTTTACGGCATGCCAGGCCGCGTGGTCGGCAGCTATCCGGAGTTTAAGTACGGCGAGTCGATCGTTGCCGTTGGGGCCACCGGAAAAGTCTGGGACGAGGCCAGCTTCGTCGCCTACGTTCAGGACCCGGCCGCCTGGCTGAAAGAAACGCTGGGTGACACCAAGGCCAAGTCCAAGATGGCCTACAAGCTGAAGAAGCCGGAAGATGCGGCCAACGTCTGGGCCTATATCGCGTCGCTGTCGCCCGCTGCTGCTGCCCCCGCAGCTGATGGCGCGGCACCGGCGACCGATCCGGCAGCGGCTCCGGCCACGAACTGATCTTGCTGCGGGCGGGTGGATGGCCCGCTTGCCGAACTCAAATTTCTACGGCCGTGCCCAACCCTGGGCACGGCCGTTTTTCTGCTGCGTTCCGAGCGCCGCCTGACTGTTGCGCCATTGGCCCATCATGTTTAGCCTTTGATCAAAGCGATCGAGGTAACCCATGACCCGCGACCCACGGTACGACATCCTGTTTCAGCCGCTCCAGATCGGCCCGGTGACCACAAAGAACCGGTTCTATCAGGTGCCGCACTGCACTGGCATGGGCTGGGCCCGCCCCCGCACTTTGGCCGAGATGCGGGGTGTCAAGGCCGAAGGCGGCTGGGGCGTGGTTTGCACCGAATACTGTTCCATTCACCCGGCGTCGGACGACCAGCTCCATATCAGCGCCAGCCTTTGGGATGACGGCGACATCCGCTCTCATCGGCTCATGACCGACAAGGTGCATGCCCATGGCGCGCTGGCGGGAGTAGAGCTCTGGTTCGGCGGCTCGCGTAGCGCCAATCTTGCGACCCGTCTGGTGTCGATGGACGTCACCAGCCGCCCCAACGGCGTTGGCCATCCGTTCCAGTCGCGCGCGATGGACAAGGCCGATATCCGCACCTATCGCCGCTGGCACCGCAATGCCGCCCTGCGCGCGCGGGAGGCGGGATTTGACATCGTCTATGTCTACGCCACGCATGGCTATCTGCTGGCGAATTTCCTGGACCCCGAAACCAACACGCGGGGCGACGAATACGGTGGCTCTTTGGAAAACCGTACCCGCCTGGTGCGCGAGGTCATCGAAGAGACAAAGGATGCCGTCGGGGATCGCTGCGCCGTGGCCGTGCGCTTTGCCGCAGATGAGCGGGCCGAAGACGATGGCCAGCCGATCCCGGGCGAACGGCGCGAGATGTTCTCACTGCTCGCTGAACTGCCGGACCTGTGGGACATCAATGTTCAGGACTACTCGCTGGAAATGGGCGCTTCGCGCTTTGTCAAGGAAGGCGCGCTGGAGCCCTACATGAAATGGGTGCGGTCGGTCACCACCAAGCCGGTGGTCACGGTGGGCCGCTATACCTCACCCGACACGATGGTGCGGATGATAAGGTCGGGGATCACCGACCTGATTGGTGCCGCACGCCCGTCGATTGCCGACCCGTATCTGCCGACCAAGATCGCCGAAGGGCGGCCAGAGGATATCCGCGAATGTATCGGCTGCAACATCTGCTATTCCGGCGACAGCCTGTCGGTACCGATCCGCTGCACGCAGAACCCCACGATGGGGGAAGAATGGCGGCAGGGCTGGCATCCCGAAAAGATCACCCCGCGCAGCACTGATGCGCTGGTGCTGGTCGTCGGCGCGGGGCCAGCGGGGCTGGAAGCGGCGCGCGCGCTGGGGGCGCGGGGCTACCGCGTGGCACTGGCCGAAGCGGGTAAGGTTTTGGGTGGCCGGGTCACGCGCGAAGCGACCCTGCCGGGGATGAGCGAATACATCCGCGTGCGCGACTACCGCGTCCAGCAACTGCAGAAGTTACCAAATGTGGAGATCTACCTCGACAGCCATCTGACCCCGCAGGACGTGATGGAATTCGGTGCCGATCATGTGGTGATCGCCACCGGTGCCCGTTGGCGGCGCGACGTGTTCGGCCCGAAACGCTTTGCCCCCATCGCCGATCCGGCGACCACGGTCCTGACCCCGGATGATATCATGGACGGGCTGCTTCCCGGCGGCCCGACCGTGGTCTTCGATGCCGATGGCTATTACATGGGCGGCGTGATCGCGGAACGGCTGCGGAAGGCCGGGCTTGACGTGACCTTGGTCACCCCCGACGACCGCGTCTCACGCTGGGCCGAAAACACCGGCGAAGGGTGGCGGGTGCCGGGCCATCTGATCGGCCTCGGGGTGGAGCTGATCACCGCGCAGAGGCTGGTCTGGTTCGACGGCAGCAGCGTCACGCTGGCCTGCGAACATTCCGGCCGTCAGCGGGTGCTTGCGGCAAAAGGGCTGGTCGTCGTCGGCCACCGTGTCCCGGTTGATGACCTTTACACCGGTCTGCGGGACCTTGCCGGCGATGGCGGCACCCTGCCCTTCACCCTTGCACGGATCGGTGATTGCGAGGCCCCTGCCATCATCGCCGCCGCGACCTATGCCGGGCACCGCTATGCGCAGGACCTTGACCGCCCGGTGGATATCGACCTGCCGCTGCGGCACGAAAAGATCGATGTGGGGGCTGAACTTCCCGACCTTTGGCAACGGGCGGCGGAATGACCGCCGAACCCGCCGATTTTCTGGATGCAGCCACCCTTGCCGCCAACCTGCCAAAGGTTCTGGCCGCGCCACGCACCGACGGCCCGATACACCTCCTTTGTGCCCGCCCGGCTCCGAACCAGCGGACCTTTCCCGACCGATTGACCCTGACCCGCGCGGTCGGTGTGGTCGGCGATTGTGAGGCGCTGCGCCCATGGCTCGTGCTGGCAGATGGCAGCCCCGACCCGCGCAATCAGGTCAGCCTCTTGCCCGCGCGTGTGCTCGATCTGGTCTGGAGGGACCGGGACCCGTTGCATCACCCGGGCGACAACATCGTGGTCGACCTCGACATGAGCCACGCCAATCTGCCCACCGGAACACTGCTGCGGGTCGGCACTGCGGTTCTGCGCGTCAGTGACGAACCCAATGACGGTTGCGTAAAGTGGAAGGTGCGTTGCGGCAAGGCGGCCCATGACTGGGTGCGGGCAAAGGACCACCTGCCCTATCGCCTGCGCGGCCTTTACTGTTCGGTCGAACAGGATGGCATCGTCACCCTGAAGGACCGGGTGGCCAAGCTTTGACCAAGGGCCCTGTGCCCCACCCCTATTGATCATACCCGGCACGCTGGCGGTCGAGGGCATAGCGCAGCTGGGCGAAATGAAACCGCGCCATGTCGCGGCAGCCCTCCCAACCATCAGACACTTGCTGGGCCACGGTAGCCGGCAGCACGTTCAGCGGCTGACCCGTGCCATAGGCAAGGACCAGCGTCCGGCAGGCGCGTTCAAAAAGATAAAGCTCTTCGAACGCCTCGGCGACCGTCGCACCCGCGGCAGTCACGCCATGATTGCCCATCATCAGGATCGGATACGAGCCGATCCGCGCGGCAAGCCGATCACCTTCGGCGGTGCTGATCGCCACGTCATCGAAGTCGAGGTCATAGGCGACCCGGTTGACGAACCGCGCCGTCACCTGGTCGATCGGCTTGAGCCGCGGGTCCGCAAGGCCGGCCAGCGCCGTCGCATAGGGCGGATGGATATGCAGAACCACCCTGGCGGTGGGGTTGAGCGCGTGGATCCGGCTGTGGATGCACCAACCGGACAGATCGGGCGGATCGGGCTTTTCCATCTGGCCGGCGTCGGTCCAGTCTAGGCGCAGAAGGTCACTCGCGCGGATTTCGGAGAACAGCATCCAGAACGGGTTCATCAGGAACTGCGTGCCAGCACCCGGCAGGACAGCGGAAAAGTGGTTCCCCACCGATTCCGTCCAGCCGAACTGGTGGGCCAGCCGGAACGCGGCGGCAAGGTCGCAGCGCAAGGCCCATTCCGCAGCGGACAGGGTGCTCGGCTCAAGGACGGGCCGGTTCAGGGTCCAGACATCGCGCATCAATCGGCCCCCTGTGGCTTCACGTCGTTGATCACGCCCTCGCGCCGCAGCGACCGGTAGCGCGACCGCATTTCGCCCCGGTCCGAGTAGCAGCCGCGCAGGAACCGCGCGCCGCTGGTCGGATCATAGGCGCGACGACCATGAACGATCCGCTGGTTATCAAAAACCACGCAGTCGCCAGCCTTGAGGGTCAGCGTGACCTCATACTCCGGCGCGCGCAGCAGCTTCAGAAACCGGATGAACGCGGGGTAGTAATCGTCCAGCAGCGTCTGATCGAGGTCGAAGATATCGGCCATGTGCTGGCTGACGGTGACGCCGGTCACCGCGCCTGCGCTGTCGGTCAGGATCACCTTTTGCCGCGCGCGCATGTCGATCCCGTCGTGAGCAAAGCGGAACGGGATGTCGTGCACGGCCAAAAGGGCGAAACTGTCGGGATACGCAGCTTTCAGGTCCATCGCCGCGGCCAACCCGTCGGCAAAGGTGCTTTGCCCGCCCGTCGCGTCATTGCGCAGGCAATGGAGGTATTGCACGCCGGGTGGAAACTCTTCGCAAGGGTTGTCTGTGTGCGGTTCAAGCGCGTTGGCGGTATAGGCCGTCCCTGCCGGTTTCGGATAGGCGCGCACGTTGAAGTACTGGCCAGAGAAGCCGCCCCTTACGATTCCCGCCACTTCGGCGATCCGGGTAATGGAGTCTGTGCCGTCGGGCACGTCATGGACCAGCACCAGCCCCTCGGCCAGAACCGTCTCCACATAGCGGCAGCGGGTCTGCCAGTCCGACAGGATCATCGGATAGGCAAAGCGGGCCACCTTTCCGGTCTTTTCCGACCTCCAGGGCGGTTTCGGCAGCACCGCGACATCCTCACGCCCCGGCGATTGCAAGCAGCCCAGCAACCAGTCAAGATCAAAGCGGCTTTCCCGGCCGCCGTCGCTCCACTCGACCGACAACGTGGTGCGTTGAACCACCGCCGAGGTCACCGCCAAAGCACTGTCGATCGTGGTAATGTCAAAGCTACGGTCGCGGGTTTGCGCGTCCCATGAGGTCGGGCAATTGTCCCGCAGCCACAGATAATTGACATAGCGGCCCGGACCGTTGGCAGGCGTCAGCACCAGCCCCTGCGCCCCAAGCTCCACCGTGATTGCTGACATGGAAACCCTCTCGCTGCATTGGTTCGACCCGAAGGGCCTGCCTTGCCCGAACGTAGCGGTGGTCATGTCAGGCGACCATCTGAAAACTATTTGCTTTTCCATTCACTGGGTCGATAGTAGGTCTGCAGGCTAAGAGGTAGCCGATGCGCCCCCATGCCCTGCACCGCCTGACGATAAAGCACATGCAGGCGCTCGTGGCGCTGGACCGTGCCAGCAGCCTGTCCAAGGCTGCCGATGCCCTCGGGATCAGCCAACCCGCCTTCAGCAGCCGCATGCAGGAGGTTGAGCGTCTGTCGCGGACCGCCTGTTTTCACCGCACCGGCAACCGGCTGGCCTTTACCCAGTCCGGCCTGATCCTGCTCAATGCCGCCCGTCTTGTGCTGGACGAGTTGAACCGCGCCGAAGGCTATCTGGAACAGCTTGACGCGAGTCCGGTGCAGATCATCCGGTTGGAAACGCGCGGCTACCTGCTGGAGGATCACATTGCGCCGGTCCTGGCCGGGTTCATGGCCGAAAACCCCGGTGTGGTGGTAGAGACGTCCTGCAACGCCCAGGGTTTCCCGTTCGAGAACCTTCTGGGCGGCAAGGTCGACATCTCGATCGTGCTGGGAGAGTTTGCCCGCAGCGGCGTCGACCGGCAGTTCCTGCGCCGGGACGACCTTGTCGGGGTGGTCCCGGCCGGGCATCGGCTGGCGTCAAAGGCGCATTTGTCTGCCGAAGATTTCCGCGACGACATCCTCCTGGTCTTTTCCGGAGTGCTTGAACGCGGGCAAGAGGTGGAGAACCTGTTCGAACCGGCCGGAATACTGCCCTACCGCGTACTTTCGACCGGCAACGCCCGGTTCGTCTGTGCCATGGTCGCCAACAACGCCGGTCTGGGAATCCTGGGACATTGGGCTATCGGCAAGGCGCTGCAGGGTTATGGGCTGACAGCCGTCCCGCTGACCGAGGCCGGGTTGCAGGCCAATTGGTACGCCGCCACCAGCAAAAGTCGAACCGACGATCAGGCAACCGCCGCATTGCTGGAGCTTCTGAGCCGGGCGTTCCAGTAGCAGGAAACCGGCGGAGCAGTCCGAGGGTGGGACGCCCCGCCAACACGAGTTACACAAAATGAACGGCGAGACGTTTGCCGTTAGGCGAACCCTACTCTGGTCCAAAGCGGAAGAAACTTACACAGGTTGGTCCTGCAAGTGGATTATCAGGCGTTCCAGGCGGCAATCGACCGACAGATCCGGTCTATTCCCGCCGGACCGAGTTTCCGCTGGCAATGATCGTGTTGATCAGGTCAGCAACCGCTTGATGCAGTACTTCTTGACCGTCGGTGCCAGGATCGTTACTGTGCGCCGCAGCAGCGTCGCGAAGGACGCCCATGATTTCGGGCTCGGGCAGGACACTGCGGTCGTTCAGCGCCAGAAGCAGCGACTCGCATATCGAGAGAGCGGCAGTTCCTGCCACATCAGGAATATTTTTCATATGCAGACCTTTCACCGGGGCGAGTGATCACAGGGCCGATTGCCGGTCGCCGTCAATTCACCGTTCATTATCGCATGGTTGTGGCAATCTAAGCTAACGCAGATCAGTGTCTGTGGCTGCTTTGCAGCTTAGTGAACGAATTGGAGTGGTCCCGCATACGGGGTCCCCTTGCAATGAGAGGATTAGTTCATTTGTCGACATTGCATACCCCATTCGCGAAAAAGCTGGGGGCATTCGTGTCGCTGTCGAACCATGAACTTGCGCTGCTGGATCAGTTGCACAGCCGCCGCAAGTCGTTTTCCCCCGGCACCGACATCATCTTTGAGGGTCAGGTCGACCGCAGTGCCTATATCCTCGCCTCGGGCTGGGTCTGTTCGTACAAGCTGTTGCCCGGCGGTAACCGGCAGATTGTCGACTTCCAGATTCCGGGCGACTTTCTCGGCTTGCGGTCGGTGCTGTTTCGCACCGCCGATCACAACATCGAACCGATCACGCCGATTCAGGCCTCGGAAGTGCAGGCCCACGACTTGCTGGGTGCCTTCAACACCGCACCGCGCCTTGCCGTCGCGGTGCTTTGGGCCGCCTCTCGCGATGAGGCGATGGTGGTCGAGCATCTGGTCGATATCGGGCGGCGCGATGCCAAGCAGCGGATGGCGCATTTCCTGCTGGAGCTTTATGCGCGGCTGAAACTTGTCGGAATGGCAACCAAGTCCGGGTTTTCCTGCCCGCTGACGCAATACATGCTCGCCGACGCTCTGGGCTTGAGCGCCGTCCACGTCAACCGTGTCCTCCGCGAGCTGCGGGATGAAGGGCTGGTCACGTTCCAGCACAGCGTGGTGACCTTCAATGACTATGAAGGTCTGGTGGCCTATGCCGAATTCGACCGCGGCTACCTTGATCACGAAGGCCCGGTGATGAAGTGACCGGGCGGCCCGCAAGCGCCTGGCAAAGCGCCCGTCCACCCGGTGCACAACGAGGGGGATGTGCACACCGGGCGAAGCGGGTCTTGGCCTGGCGGTGACTTCGGGGAATTCGGTCACCGACAAGCCGTGCCTGATAATGGCCGTTACGGACCACCTTGGCACTGCTCCAGGTTGGTGCATGGTGGTTATTCGAAATTTTTGTCGCCACGTCTCGGGTTTGGCGACGGTCCGCCCGACGGGGACCGGCGGGCGTTCGAAGGTCAGTTTGTCGGGGTTATCAGCACTTCGACCCGACGGTTCTGGGCGCGTCCGCCTGCGGTTCCGTTCGACGCAACCGGGTCATCATAGCCGCGGCCCGCATAAGAGATGCGGCCGGAAGATACCCCATACCGGACCAGAATGCGGGCCACGGCAGAGGCGCGATCGAGGCTGAGCTGCTGGTTGAACGCTGCCGTCCCCACATCGTCGGTATGTCCGACCACCACGATGGTCGAGTTCGGGTAGGAACGCAGCGACGCGGCCAGATCGTTCAGCGCTGGCAGGAACGCCGAATTGACCGCCGCAGACCCGGTCGGAAATGTGACGGATTCGGGCAGGACGACCAGAAGCTGGTTTCCCGTGTTGGACACACGCGCGCCCGTCCCGGACAGCTGTCGGGACAGCTCACGCTCCTGCCGGTCAAGGTCCTCACCAATGGCCCCGCCGATGGCAGCGCCGACAACGCCGCCGATGACGGTTGACCTGGTGTCGTCGCCAATGGCGTTACCGATGGCAGCGCCGGTTACCCCGCCAATAAGCGCGCCATTGGCCGAGCGGTTCGGATCCCCATAGGCATCGACGCAGCCGGTCAGGGCAATCGCCGAACAAAGCGTCAGCACAGATGCTTTCATGATCATGCAAGTCTTCCTTTTTGACGACCTGTCCGGGAACCGGCGCAGCGCCGGGCGTCCAGCGCCGATTTACAGCAAGCCTGCCCGAAAGCTGGTCTGTGCGCCCTAACCTCCATCAGCGGTGGGGGAGGCGGCAGAATCGCGCCTGGTTGCGGGCAAGACTGCCATGCCCCTGCCCCTATCCACGGGAAATAGACTCATCCAGGTTAGAGTGCGTAGCCCTACCGACGGCTAAGGTTCAGGTGACGCGCCTTTCCCTAAGGACCGCCCATGCTGCGCCTGCTGATCGAGGTCATCTTCCTGCTGGTGCCGACGTCCCTATTGGAAGCCACCAGTTTCAGACTTGTGCAAGACCGTACAAGCCAGTGCTTTTTCCGTCATGGGATGTGGAACTAGTTTCTCCTGATCGAAGTTGAACCGGTCAGACTGCATGCAATGGCGCAATGAAATTGAGCAAGTCTGTTTGTATATCCATAAAGGAGATGATGATGGTGCAAGATAGCAAAAGGATAGCGGCCCCGGCCGACCTCGCCGAACTCGCAACCCAGTTTTCGGAGTTGCGCGAAGATCTGGCAAAACTGACCCAGTCCGTCGCCTCGATCGCCGAGCGGCGCGGGCGCCAGATGGCGTCGGATATCTCGGACGGCATGGGCGAAGCGATGCAGTATGTTGAACGGAAGGGCCGCAACGCAGAGGCGGAACTGGAACGTTCGGTCGCAGCGCACCCTTACATTTCCCTCGGTCTGGCAGCCGCAGCGGGGCTGCTGATCGGGGCCTTGGCGCGGCGGTGATTGACGACCTTACCGCAGCGCTCCGGACCTGGTTGCGCGCGTGCGGTGATGCCGCACGCGGGCTGCTGTGGCGCGGGGTTCTGTTCCTGGCCGCGACAGTGGCCGGGGCGGTCGGCTGCGGCTTCGTCATCTTTGCCGCCTATGCTGCACTCCGGCCCCATCTCGGGCCGGAGCTTGCGGCCTTGGTGACAGGTCTGACCCTGCTGGCACTGGCGGCTTTGCTGGTCTGGTTGGCGCGGACCGACTCGGGGCGGGCAGACCTGGCGCGGGCCGACGGTCCCAGGGCTGCGATCAACCAGCCCGATATCAGGCCGGTCAACCCCGTGCCGCCAGAGCCTGCCCCACCCAAACCGGCTGATCCGGCGATGATGGCCGTCTTTACCGCCGCTTTCGTCCTTGGGCGCCAGTTGGCGCGACGGCGGGACTAGAACCTGAACCTTGCAGCCCTTTGGAGAGTAGACATGTCAACCGGTACAATCCTCGTCATCATCCTGATCATCTTCCTGCTGGGCGGCTTCAGCGGCCGGTTCGGCGGCTACGGCTATGGCTTCGGCAACGGCGGCGTCGGGGTCATCGGGGCAATCCTGGTTATCGTCCTCGTCCTCACGCTGATGGGACGCATCTGACCAAGTGTCGGTGGTGCTGCCCGGGCAGCACCGTCACGACGCCCGAACCACAGAAAGAGCGGCGGCCCTGGTGTCGCGGCGCGGCGGGTTGCCGAACCGGCGCCGGTAGTCGTGACTGAAGTGGGTCGCGCTTTCGTAGCCGATGGCATAAGCTGCTTCCATCACGCTTTGGCCTTGATCAACAAGCAAGGACCGGGCCGCAATCAGCCGCAGGTCCTTTTGGTATTGCAGCGGCGTCGTCCCGGTCACGGCCTTGAAATGCTGGTGAAAGGACGTGGCGCTCATCCCCGCAGTGCGCGCCAGTTCGGGCAGACTCAGCGCCAGACGATAGTCGCGCCGCAGCCTCAGGATGGCTTTGGCGATGCGGCTCGCATGGCTGCCGGACACCAGCAGGGTCCGCAACATCGCCCCGGCGGGGGACAGCATCAGCCGGTAGTGAACCTCGCGCAGGATCGAAGGGCCAAGCACCTCTGCGTCCAGCGGGGTGTCGTTCAGGTCAAGATACCGCCCGATCGCCCGCAGCAATGCCGGTTCGGCCCGACTGACGGCCAGCGACCGGCCATCGGCATCCGGCAAGGGCACCTCTGCCAACTGGTCGTAAAGCCCCCGCACCAGCGCAAGGTCAAGCTTCAGGATCACCGCCAGATAGGGGTGTTGCAGGCTGGCGGCGGTAATCCGTGATTGGACCGGCAAGTCGTGACTGACCACAAGGGCATCGCCCGGCCCGAGACACGCGCATTGATCGCCAATCCAGGTTTCCTTGCTGCCTTGCAGGATCAGACAGATCACCGGCTCATAAACCACTGCCTCGATCCCGCTTTCGGCGGTCTTGCAAAACAGGGTCAGGCCGGGAAGTGTACGTCCGGTCCTCAGACTTTCGGCCTGCACCTGCGAGAATTGATCGATCAGCCGGGTAAGGTCCATCAGAGCCCCCTTTTGTCCCATCGTTAACAGGCTTGCGGGACCCACGCAGCTGTTCCTGCACAGGTTTGCAGGATTTGGCAGAAGTTCTGCAGGTTGTGACAGGCGAGATTGCCCGATTTGCGCTATCTGCTGGGCATCTTCCCCTCAGGCACCGGAAAGCCACCATGTCCTCGATCCAGACCCAGTTCCTCGACCTTACCGCCCGCCATGCCATCTATGACGCCATCGATCCGAAAGGTGCCCTTCTGGGCAGCGCTGCGGGAAAGGTCGTATTCGTCGCCGGTGCCTCACGCGGGATCGGCCAGGCCACCGCTGTCGCCTTTGCCGCAGCCGGGGCGCGGGGGGTCTACCTCGCCGCCCGGACCGAAGCCGCACTGGAGGAGACCCGCGCATTGGTCCTTGCCGCAAACCCGGCAACGCTCTGCGCCCTCAGGGCCTGCGATGTGACGATCGCCGCCGACGTCGAAGCGGCAGTGGCAGATTGCCTTGCGAAGTTCGGTGCGCTTGACGTGGCCGATGCAAATGCCGGGTATCTGGGGCCCTGGATCAAGATCGGCCGTTCCGACCCCAAGGGCTGGTGGTGGAATTGGGAGGTGAACGTCAGGGGCGTCTACCACGTCATCCGCTATACGCTTGCGCCGCTGATCGAGTCCGCGAAAAGGCATGCAGCGCAGGGCAAAAGCGGCGGCCACCTGCTGCTTCTCTCGTCGATCGGTGCGCAACTGGTGATGCCGGGGGCGTCGGATTACCAGACCGCGAAACACGCGGTGAACCGGCTGTGTGAATTCGTGCAGGTGGATCATGGCGAGGACGGGATAAAGTGCTTTGCCCTGCATCCCGGCGGCGTCGAGACCGAGTTGGGGCTGAACATGCCCGAGGCGATGCATGCCTATCTGGTCGATGACCCGATGCTGGCAGCGGGCTTTTGCGTCTGGCTGTGTTCGGGTGCCGCTGACTGGGCGAAGGGCCGCTATCTGAGCGCCACCTGGGACGTCGGCGAACTGACTGCGATGAAGGATGCGATCCTTGCCGACGATCTGTTGGTGAACAGCATGCGGGCAACGCTTTGACCTAGGGCATCGCCTGGTCCGCCCCGGACGCGGGCCAACCACCCTGCCAAGCGGCACGATCGGCCGCGCGCGGACCCGCTGCGAGAGCAGCCTTTTGCGATCAGCTCCCTCACCGATCTTTACGCCACCTTTACGCCCCATGGGGTGAAGACGAATGGCATCCTTACGGGCTTCGGGTCCAGCCTCTGCACATCTCACAGAGAGGATGCGCAATGCTCGACATCATTTACATCGGCCTCGGGCTGGGCGGGTATGCGCTCTTTGCCCTTACCGTCCGCACCATGGAGCGGATGTGACATGCCGCAGTTCGACCTGATCCTTGGCGTCACGGTGGCCCTGGGCCTCTTTGTCTACCTCGGGGCTGCCTTGCTGCGGCCCGACTGGTTCTGAGGGGGGGCAGATCATGACACTCCTCGCCTATACGCTTTATTTCGCCGCCCTGATCGGCGCGGCCCTTGGTCTTGCCATGTGGATGGATCGCGTCTACGGCGGCCTCCCGGCACTCGCCCGGCTGGAGCGTGCCGTCCTGCGCGCCGCCGGCGTGAAGCCGGACCGCGAAATGACCTGGGCGCGCTATGCCATGGCGGTCCTTACGTTCAACCTCCTCGGCTTTCTCTTCCTTTACGCACTTCTTCGCACTCAGGGCGCTCTCCCGCTGAATCCGGATGCAATAGCGGGGATGGCCCCCGATCTGGCCTTCAACACCGCCGTCAGCTTTGTGACCAATACCAACTGGCAGGCCTACTCCGGCGAAGCGCAGCTTTCGTATCTTTCGCAGATGGCCGGTCTGACGGTGCAGAACTTTGCCAGCGCCGGCACTGGCATGGCGGTGGCCGTGGCGGTGATCCGGGGTTTCACGGCGGCAAAGGGCAGCGCGTTGGGGAATTTCTGGCTGGACCTGACGCGATCGGTGCTGTGGATCCTGCTGCCGCTGTCGGTCGTCCTCGCGCTGTTCCTCGCCTGGCAAGGTGTGCCGCAGACGCTGCAAGGGGCAGTGACCGCGACGGGGGTGGAGGGTGGCGAGCAGATCATCGCGCGCGGCCCGGCGGCGGCGCAGATCGCAATCAAGCAGCTTGGCACCAACGGTGGCGGGTTCTTTGGCGTGAACTCGGCCCATCCGTATGAGAACCCGACCATCGCCTCCAACCTCGCGCAAAGCCTGTCGATCCTGCTTATCCCGGTCGCGTTCTGCTTTCTCTTCGGGCGGATGGCGGGCGACAGGCGGCAGGGCCGGGCGATCTTTGCCGCTATGGCAGTGATGTTCGTCGCCGGACTCGTGGTGATCCATGTTTATGAGGCTGCGGGCAACCCGATGCTGGGGGCTGGGTCGAACATGGAGGGCAAGGAGCAACGGTTCGGGGCCATGCTGTCCTCGCTTTGGGCCGCATCGACCACCGCCGCCTCGAACGGCTCGGTCAACGCGATGCATGACAGTTTCATGCCGCTCTCCGGCCTCGTGATGCTGGTCTTCATGCAGATCGGCGAAGTCGTCTTCGGTGGGGTCGGTGCGGGACTTTACGGGATGCTGCTGTATGTCGTCCTCGCGGTGTTCCTTGCCGGGCTGATGGTCGGTCGCACGCCGGAATACCTTGGCCGCAAGATCGAGGCGCGCGAGGTGACGCTGGCGGTCATTGCGTTTCTGTCGATGCCGCTGGGCATTCTGGTGGGGGCTGCGGTTGCCGCCACGGTGCCGCAGGCGCTGACCGCCGTGCAGGACCCCGGTCCGCATGGGTTCAGCGAGATCCTTTATGCCTATTCCAGTGCCACCGGCAACAACGGTTCGGCCTTCGGCGGCTGGGGGGCGGCGGGGGTCTGGCACACCACGGCGCTGGGGTTGATCATGCTGCTTGGCCGCTATGCGATCATCGTGCCCCTGCTGGCGATTGCAGGCTCCATGATCCGCAAGCCGAAGGCAGCGGCGACCAGCGGCACCTTTCCCACCCATGGCCCGTTGTTCGTGACGCTGCTGGTGCTGACTGTGGTCATCCTTGGCGCGCTGACCTTCTTTCCCGTCCTTGCCCTTGGCCCCATCGCGGAAGAAACCGCAAGGGTTGCCGGGCAGAGCTTTTGAGGCATCCGATGTTCCGAGACAACAACACGGCCGATATGTCCGGCCTTTACGCGGCAGCCGTCGGGCAAAGCTTTATCAAGCTTGATCCCCGCCAGCTGTGGCGCAACCCGGTGATGTTCGTCACCGCCGTCGTGGCGGCGATGACCACTGTCCTTGGCCTGCGTGACCTTGCGTCGGGCGTGAATGGGTCCGGGGTGGTGCTGCACATCGCCTTTTGGCTTTGGCTGTGTGTGGTCTTCGCCAACTTTGCCGAGGCGCTGGCCGAAGGCCGGGGCCGGGCACGCGCCGATACACTGCGCGCCACCAAGTCAGAAACGAAGGTGCGCGTGCTGGCCGATCCGGATGCCGACCCTGCAACGGCTGGCGAAGTCGTCTCGACGAGCCTGCGCGCCGGGCAGTTCGTCTACCTCGCGGCGGGAGATATCGTGCCCACGGATGGTGAGGCGGTGCGGGGGATGGCATCCGTCAACGAAAGCGCCATCACGGGCGAAAGCGCCCCGGTGATCCGTGAAGCGGGCGGTGACCGCTCTTCGCTTACCGGCGGAACCACCATCGCGTCGGACTGGATCGTGATGAAGGTCACCGCCGAGCCGGGCAAAAGCTTTCTCGACCGGATGATCGCTTTGGTCGAGGGCGCGGAACGGCAGAAGACCCCTAACGAGATCGCGCTGAACATCCTTCTTGCGGGACTCACGCTGATCTTCCTGTTCGTCGTGGTCACCCTCCCCGCCTTCGCTGCCTATTCCGGCACCACGATCCCTGTCGTCGTCCTAGGCGCGCTGTTCGTGACGCTGATCCCCACCACCATCGGTGGGCTCCTGTCGGCCATCGGCATCGCCGGCATGGACCGGCTGGTAAAAGCCAATGTCATCGCCAAATCCGGCCGCGCGGTCGAGGCGGCGGGGGATGTGGACACGTTGTTGCTGGACAAGACCGGCACCATCACCTTCGGCAACCGGATGGCCGATGCGCTGATCCCTGCCCCGGGGATCGAGGCGCGACGTCTGGCGGAAGCGGCGGCACTGGCGTCGCTTGCCGACGAGACGCCCGAGGGCAGGTCCATCGTGGAAAAGGCGCGCGACATGTTGGGCGGGGTTCCCGACATGCCCGCCGGGGCAGAACCCGTCGCGTTCACCGCGCAGACCCGGCTTTCGGGATTGGACCTTGCCGATGGGCGGCGGCTCCGCAAAGGGGCTATCGACGCCGTGATCCGGCTGACCGGGCAGACCCCGCCCGGCGCGTTGGCGGCCCAGGTCGACGCGATTGCCCGGTCGGGCGGCACACCGCTCTTGGTCGCCGAAGGCACCGTCATTCTTGGCGTCGTGCATCTGAAGGACATCGTGAAACCCGGCGTCCGGGAACGCTTTGCCGAGTTGCGCGCGATGGGGATCCGCACCGTGATGATCACCGGCGACAACCCCCTGACGGCGGCGGCGATTGCGGCCGAGGCGGGGGTGGATGATTTTCTGGCCGAAGCCACGCCCGAAATGAAGCTTGACTTGATCCGCCGCGAACAGGCGGGCGGGCGGCTGGTGGCGATGTGCGGCGATGGGTCGAACGATGCCCCTGCCCTCGCGCAGGCCGATGTCGGCGTGGCGATGAACGCAGGCACCCCGGCGGCGAAAGAAGCGGCGAACCTGATCGACCTCGACAGCGATCCGACGAAGCTGATCGAAGTGGTGCTGGTGGGCAAGCAACTGCTGATATCGCGGGGGGCACTGACCACCTTCTCCATTGCCAACGACGTGGCAAAATACTTCGCCGTCCTGCCCGCGATCTTTGTCGCCGCTTATCCCGGCCTCGCGGTGTTGAACATCATGGGCCTCGCCTCACCTACCAGTGCCATCCTGTCGGCGGTGATCTTCAATGCGGTGATCCTGATCGCGCTGGTGCCTTTGGCCTTGCGTGGGGTGCAGTATCGCCCGGCAACTGCGGCGGCCCTGCTGCGCCGCAACCTTCTGATCTACGGCCTTGGCGGTTTGATCGTGCCCTTTGTCGGCATCAAGGCCATCGACCTGTGCCTTGTCGCCCTGAACCTTGCCTGACGCCGCCACCCCCACCCTCTCCCACCAGGGGGGAAGGGAAGCACGTTGTCCGACTGTCGCGCCTGGCCCCACCCCCTTCGGAGATTGCACATGCTGACCCACCTGCGCCCTGCGCTGTTCCTGACCGCCCTTTTCACCATCGTAACCGGGCTTGCCTACCCGCTGGCCATGACCGGCCTTGCCCAGGGCCTGTTTCCCGCCGCAGCCAACGGCAGTCTGATCGTGCAGGGTGATGTCGTCATCGGATCCGCCCTTATCGGCCAGGGCTTTACCGGGCCGGGCTATCTTCAACCCCGCCCGTCGGCCAGCGGCTGGAATGCGGCAGGCACCGGGGCTTCGAACCTGGGGCCAACTTCGGCGGCACTTATCACGGCTGTCGCCGACCGCCGTGCGGCCTGGGAGGCGCTGAACGGCCAACCCGCGCCGATCGACGCAGTGACGGCCTCTGGCTCGGGCCTTGACCCGCATATCAGCCCGGAAACTGCGCTGGCACAGGCTGAGCGCATCGCTGCGGCCCGTGGGGCGGATTCCTCAGCGGTCCGCGCAGTCATCAAGGACGCAACTCTGGACCGGACCCTTTGGCTTTTCGGCGAGCCGCGCGTGAATGTGCTTGAAACCAACCTAGCCCTTGATGCAGCCTTTCCACCAACGGAATGACCCCAGACGCCAACATTCGCCCGTCGCCCGACGCCCTGCTGACACAGGCCGCGCGTGAGGGGCGTGGGCGGCTCAAGATCTTCGTCGGGGCTGCACCCGGCGTGGGCAAAACCTGGGCAATGCTGGATGACGCGCATCGCAGGCGGGCCGAAGGCGTTGATGTGGTCGCGGCCCTGATCGAGACGCATGGTCGGGTCGAGACGCAGGCAAAGCTGTCCGGCCTGCCGCAGCTGGCGCGAAAGCCGGTAATCTACAAGGGCCGGGCCTTGACGGAGATGGATCTTGACGGCCTCCTTGCCCGCCGCCCTGCCCTTGCCCTGATCGACGAACTCGCCCACACCAACGCCCCCGATCACAGTGGCGGCGGACGGCATGAGAAGCGCTGGCAGGATGTCGAAGAGGTGCTTTCGGCAGGCATCGACGTCTTCACCACGCTGAACATCCAGCATATCGAAACGCTGAACGAAACTGTCGCCCGCATCACTGGCGTCCGGGTGCGCGAAACCGTGCCCGACCGCGTGCTGGAATTGGCCGACGAGATCGAGCTGATCGACATTCCCCCCGATGAACTTCTGGAACGCCTGCGGCAAGGCAAGGTCTATCCGCAAGATCAGGCGGCGCGGGCGCTGACCTCATTCTTCGCCAAGGGCAACCTGACCGCGCTCCGCGAACTCGCGCTCCGGGCCGCTGCCGACCGGGTGGATGCGCAGATGCGCGAACATATGGCGGCCAATGCCATCACCGGGCCCTGGCCGACGCAGGAACGCATTCTGGTCTGCGTCAACGAAAGCCCCGCCGCGCGGGAGGCGATCCGGGTGGCCAAACGGTCCGCCGACCGTGCGCGCGCCGAATGGATCACGCTGAACGTCACCCAGTCCCGCGCCGAGGCGTTGCCGGATGCCGACAAGGACCGGCTTGCCGGAACCCTGCGGCTGGCCGAACGGCTGGGGGCAGAGCTTGCCACCGTGGAAGCAGAGCGGGAAGTGGCCCAGGCGATCCTGTCCTATGCCGCCGATCGCAACGTGCGCCGCATCGTGATCGGCAGGCCGCGCCCGCGTCCGTTCTGGGCCCGGCTGACCAGCGAAGATGTCGCGGCGAGCCTGTTGCGTCAGTCCGGCCGCTTCGAAATCACGCTCGCCGCCGAGCCGGATGAGAAGGGCCTGCCGAGGGGGTGGCATCTGCCGCGCGTTCGGCGCGAGCCGTTGGCCTGGGCCGAGGCCGCGCTTGCCGTGGCGCTGGCATCGGCCTGCGCCTTTGCGGCGGATCAGCTGTTTCCGGTGGCAAGCCTGTCGGTGATCTACATGACGGCGGTCGTGGTCGTGGCCAGCAGGCGCGGCCTTGGTCCGGCCATGGCAACGGCGGTGCTGGGGTTTCTGGCCTACAACTATCTCTTCACCGAGCCGCGCTTTTCCTTCGAGGTCTCGCGCCAGGGCGAATTCCTGACGCTCGGCCTCTTTCTTGTCGCCTCGCTGATCACCGGCAATCTGGCCGCACGGCTGCGCGCGCGGATCGACGCCCAGGCCAGCATCGCGGACCGAACCAACAAGTTGTACGATTTCAGCCGCCGTGTCGCCTCTGCCGCCACCGCTGATGACGTGATCTGGGCCTCGGTCAGCCATGTCGCGACGACCTTAAGGTGCGAAGCTGTCCTGCTGCGCCCCTCGCCGACAGGGGAGTTGCAGGTCGTTGGCGGCTTTCCCCCCGAGGACCGGCTGGAGATACGCGACCAGTCTGCCGCCCAGTTCACCTGGGACAAGGGGGAGGCTGCGGGGCGGGGCTCGGACACGTTGCCGACGGCCCGGTGGTTCTTCCTGCCGCTCGTCGCTGGTGACCGGCGGCTTGGGGTTCTTGGCATTGCCTACAGTGATGACCGGCTGTTTGCCCGCACCGACCGCCGACTTCTGGATGCGCTGGTGGACCAGATCGCCCTCGCTCTGGAACGGCTGCGCCTGACGGAGGAGCTTTCGCAGACCCAGCTTGCCTCCGAGACGGAGCGGTTGCGCACCGCGCTTTTGTCGTCGGTCAGTCACGACCTTCGCACGCCTCTGGTGACTATCATCGGCGCGGCGGGCAGTCTTGCCGACACGCCCGGCCTGCCTGCCAACGCTCGAAAGGATCTGGCCGAGAACATCCGCGAAGAAGGCGAACGGCTGGACCGGTATGTCCAGAACCTGCTCGACATGACGCGGATCGGCCATGGTGCGCTGAAACTTCACCTTGCACCGATCGATGTACGCGAACTTGTCGGCAGCGCCCGCCACCGGTTGCGCGCGCCGCTTCGGGCGCATCAGGTAACGGCCGATCTGCCGGACAGTCTGCCGCTGGTGCTGGCGGACGAGATGCTTCTGGAACAGGTGTTGGTCAACATTCTTGACAACGCCGCGAAGTACGCACCGGCCG
>Ga0163144_10003093_pt1 | contig 38031 bp, 32 predicted proteins | sample OliLak19BULKMAT1_FD_123175 | JGI IMG/M metagenome (GOLD analysis project Ga0163144, IMG submission 123175) | Freshwater microbial mat bacterial communities from Lake Vanda, McMurdo Dry Valleys, Antarctica - Oligotrophic Lake LV.19.BULKMAT1 | ecosystem: Environmental > Aquatic > Freshwater >...
AAGACTTCAGACTTCAGACACAAGACTTCAGACACAAGACTTCAGACTTCAGACACAAGACTTCAGACACAAGACTTCAGACTTCAGACACAAGACTTCAGACACAAGACATGAGACACAAGGTCAGATCAGACAAGAAAAGCAAGACAATCGGTAATGGCAATATTTACACATTTAGGGTAAATATGGTTGGCTTAAAACTGGAAAAACTGACCATTTTTTGTCAAAAAACGACACTTAGGGCAACTCAATTTGGTGTAAATATTTTACAATATACGTGGCTGAGTTGGTGGTCAATAATCCTGCAAATACTTGACAATGAATTTATTGTAAAAATAAAACATAATAGTTGCGATAATTTTTATGTTTTACAGGGCAAAAGGACAGCAGAACGGATGGACCGGATTATACGGAAAATCTATATAATCCGGTCCATCCGTTCTGCTATACTTCTATGGACGAGTACAGTTGATTTGTCTTGTTGTTGATTTATTGATTTGGCTGTCAGCCATACAATAATTCAGCAATTTAACGATACAACCACACAACCATTATTGCTTCACCAATTTCACATTACCGATCAAGGCACCGTTGCGGTCATACCCGGAGAGGATATACACCCCGGCGGGCAATTTAGACATATCTATATCCATGCGGTCGTTGCCCAGCGTTTGTGTAGTAACTACACGCTGGCCCAACAAATTGGCCAATTCAAGGCGGTCAAACCCTTCGAGGTTGGCTACTTGCAATTGAGAGAGCACCGGATTTGGAGAAACGGCAATGGTTGGTACCTGGGGGGCAAAAGTGCCGACGGTATTGCAGGCACCGTTGCCGATCACGATATCATCAAAATAGGAGGTCACATTGGCACCGGTAGCGTCTATTCCCAGGTCGAAGAACACGGTTAAGCGCTTATATTCTGCGTTATCCGGTGCTACGGCAAAATTAAAAGTGAGTTCTTCCCATTGATTGGTCTTTGTATTCGGCACAATAACTTCTATGGCGTTAGCACCCGTTTGGGAGCCTTCCAATTTGACTGTAAAATTGCCAATATGATTCATCCATACTTTGGCTTTTATCGTTTTTTTGCCTTTGAAATCAATGGGGGCCTCCAGGTCACCGAACATACCGGCAAAAGGAAGGGCATCGCCTGCTTTGATAAATTTCCCCACTTTTTTGCTGGTATTGATACCGGCAGGATTGGGGTTATCCACTACTTCAAACTGGTAGCCCGATGCTTCGAGTGCTCCATTGGCAAAATATTTGAAGGTGGTGATGCTGGATGCCGCAGTTTCGTAATCACTGGCACAACCCGTGTAAGCACCACGTGACCACTTGATATTGTCAATTAAATAGGTAGTTTCGGGATTGCTGGTGCCGCCGTTGAAAAACATACAGACCCGTTTGTGGTTTTGTCCGGCGAATGCACTGAAATCCACGTCAAATTTGTACCACGCATTGGCCGTTCGGAGGGTATCCCAAATTTCTTTTGCCGGGGAGGTGCCGCCTTCGAGCTTGAACAACACGGGTACTTTCGCCGGGCCAAAAGCCTGCAAAGTGAAGTGATTGTACAGGCTGAGGTCTATACCATTGGGAAATTCGGCGCACAGTGCCACCCAAGGCTCATTAGCGGGGTCTTTGTATTCACCCACTTTGAGCGATCCGTTGGCGGTGGTCAATTGCGGGTTGTTAATCACGGTCAGTTTATCGCCACCTGCTCCAAAGGCGTAATTGCGCTGACACTCAAAATCGTCTATGGTATTCGGGACGGGAACCACCGCTGCACAAGGATTGATGGTTACTACCGATTGCAGGAGGTTATCAAAATACCAAACCTGCCCCGCAGCGGCTGTACCCTGACCAAACAAAACGCGAATTTCGCTAAAATCGGCGATGCCGGTAAAGGCGGAGAAGTCAAATTTCAAGGTTTCCCACGCGCCGGGGGTAGTAATGGTGGCTTCTGCGTCCTTATTGCCTTGTGTGGGCGAATTGAGGCGTAATACTACTTTGCCGCCAGCAGCCGGGCTTAATACATCCAAATTGAATTGTGAAAGCCCGGAAAGGGTGAATTTTGTCAGGGAAATGCCCTGCAAAGTGGAGAAAGCCGACGAACCTTTGGTGTAACAGCCTACTTTGGTGGAGGTATTGCTGCCACCGGGTTTGGGGTTGTCTATCGGCCCCTGAAATTCGCCGTGAATCGGTTTATTTTGGTCTAAAGCCTGCCAGCCCAGTTTAGGGCCGCTTTGGAAATCTTCGATGGCCGGAGCGGTACCCAATTGGATGTCATCTATATAATAGGTGTCGCCGGGTGCACCATTTTGGCCGGCATTAAAAAACATGACGAATTTCCGGTGTCCTTTTCCGATCTGGCTGCTGAAATCAACAAAATACTCTTCCCATTTGTTGGTATTTTTTACTTCAAAAGCCTTTTCCAGCGCCGGGTTAGGGCCACCTTCTAATTTCAGCAGCAAAGTTCCGGCTTTGGGCGACCATACTTTACAGGAAAACCAGCCAGTTTTTGAAAGATCAACAGGATTCTGGAAATCTATCAGCAGGTTGCTATATTCGGTGCCAGCACCGGCCGGGTCTTTGAATTTGCCCACTTTAGCGGAGGCATTGCCGTTAATATCCGGATTGTTCACCACGGATAAACTGTCCCAGCCGTTGGAATAAGTGGCATTTCTGTTACATTCAAAATCATCCAGCATATTGGCGTTGCGGGCAACACCCACGCATGGATTGGCAATGGCGCGTACATTGTCGAAATAATAGGTGTCTTCGCTGGTTTCCACACCGGGGTCGAGAAACATGACGATTTTCGACAGCCCGGTATTGGTTGCCTGTGCGCTAAAATCGAAGGTGTAGGTTTGCCAGGCATCGGCGACTGCGATGTTTTTGATGATTTCAAAACCGCCGCCGGTGCCTTCTAATTTAAAAAGCACCTGGGTAGGAGCGGAAGTGTAAATGTCTATTTGGAATTGGTTGTTGGTACTCAAATCGAAGGAACTTCCTTTGTCAGCCAAAATAAGGCTGTAAGCGTGCTTGTTTGATTTTACGTACTTTGCACAGTTGGCACTCGAATTGATTTTATTGGGGGCCGGATTGGGCACGGGTGCAGTTAATACCCCGTCTAATCCCAAAAAGTTGAGACCAGCGGATTCAAAATTGGCATAAACGGTTTGCGCGTTGGCGTTTGTCCAGCCTAACAGCAACCATAAAAACGTAATGGAAATGGATAATTTCATGGATAAAAATTTGTGAAGGTTAAAGTGTGTTTAGCTTGTTTAGAATGTTGAAGGTTTAGAATGTTGAGTATTTAGGTTGTTTAGGTTGTTTAGGTTGTTGAGGGAGATTCCTTATAAAATTGTCAGTTTTTGCGCCATTCCATTGCTAAAATGAAGGACGTAAACGCCGGGTTTTATGTTTTTAACGTCAATCTCTATCTGATGTACACCTGCCGCATAGTGCTGTTGATCAGAAAGGGTACGCAATTGCTTTCCGGCACTATCGGAAAGGGCAATGGAAAAAGATACCGCTTCCGGCAGGTTCATTTTCAGGGTCACTACCTCGGCCGATGTTGCGGGATTGGGCGAAACAGACACCTCAAATCCCGTTTTTTTGAGGTCTTCGACTGGTGAATTATCCGGTACAAAGCCAATAGCATCCAAGGCGGGTTGTATTTCGGGGTTTTGCATGAACAGGTTCCACAATAATCCGCTTCGATGGTTTTCGATCATCGCAACAATCGGCCCCTGGTCAATAGCTATATACGAGGTAGCGTACCAGTTTTGGTCAAGGTTGAACGCATCACGGAATCCAAAATCGCCCCACAGTTTTTCGCCAATATTCCGGTAAAAATGCCGGAGTGCGGCCATGCTGTGGGTGGGCGTGTAGGGGAAACTGGCCAAAGCCGCTGTCGGAGTGATGGTACCGTTGTCATTAGCAGGCTGAATATCGTGGGCGGAATACCCCCAGGGATTGTCGCTGGCCGTCAGGCCCCAGCAATCGGCGCTATATCCCTTGTGGTTTTCCGGGTTGAGTACTGCGTATTGTTGCTGAATGAGGGCATGATTGCGATTTCTGGTAAAATAATTGCAAAATTTATCTTTTATATTGCGCGGATCGAACCCCAAATAGGAGTAATGGGCAAAAAACAACGGCCCTCCACCAAAAGGCCCGGTAAAAATGGGATAGCCAAAATGGATAGAATTGTTCCGGTAATTGCCAGCAGTCCAGCCGCTCTGATACAGCGATGCCGGTATGGCGTGGGTGGGAGAAGCAATGGCCAAAATATACACAATATGCGTTTCGTTAAAGCCACGCAAGGGAAAATTCATCTGCCAGCCAAAATTGGGTGACCAGTGCCAATAGAGTACGTTGCTGTTATTGCGGCGGTACCAATCCCATTCCACATTTTCCCAAATACCAGTGATGGCATCTCGTACCGCTTTTTCGAGGGCGGTGTTTTGGTTGAAATATTGCCTTGCGGTCAATAATCCCTGCATCAAAAAGGCCGTTTCTACCAGATCACCGCCATTGTCGTATTGGCTGAACGGAATCACCTTTCCGGTATTCCCATCCATCCAGTGCGGAAAAGCCCCGTAAAACTGGTCGGCATTTTGCAGAAACGATACTATCTGCACCATCCTGTCTATGGCTGCCGCACGGGTAATCCAGCCACGCTCCACACCCGTCACGATGGCCATGATACCAAAACCGCTGCCCCCCGATGCCACGACATTAGGGGTAGTATTGCGTTCGGGTGCCATGCCACTGACCGGATGCCCAAAGTCCCAAAAATAACGAAAAGCAGCGTATTGCTCCATTTCCAACAGCTGTTCATCATTCATCGTAAAGGTAGTGGCGCTGGCGGTTTCTGAAGGCACACTCTCCATCGTTGGCCCGGCCACTGCTGTCACCCGATAATGTCGGGTCAGTGCCTGCCCTTCGTCGCCTGTCCAGTCAAAAGCATAAGTAGTATTGCGGCCGGCTACTGATTTCAGAAAAGTAAATTGGTTGCCGCCATCGGTAGATCGGTAAATTTTGTACCCGCTGATATTTGGCTCCGGGCCAGCCTTCCACGATAAGTTGAGGTGCTGCTCATAAGGGGTAACAATCAGCTGTTGGGGCACAGCAGCTGGTTGTGCAAATCCGCCACAGGAAATCAACGCACCGGGCAGCAGAGAAAAAACGAATCTAAAAATCAACGATAGCGATAAATTAAGGAAGTGATGAAGGTTGGGTTTGTTAATATATTTTACCGAATTATGTTACCTTAAATGTGCAGTGATAAAAACATAATTTAGGGAAAATATTTTAACCTGCTGCAATATTGCGAAAACAATTTTGATCTACAACAAAAAGACGCCTCACTAAAACTACGCCATCTCAAAAAAACATCAATATTTTAGGATAAATTCAGCCAAATTATGGTCTTCGGGCAACCCCATTTTTTTGCGCAGGCGGTAGCGCTTGTTTTCGATACCCCGCACCGAAATATTCAACAGCGGGGCAATTTCTTTGGAAGACAGGTTCATTTTCAGATAGGCTGCCAATCGAAGATCACCCGGCGTGAGTTCCGGAAATTCTTGTAACAAGCGTTTGAAAAAATCATTGTGCACCTGATTGAACGATTCTTCAAACATTTCCCACACGTGGTCACCCTCTAATTGTGCATCAATGCGCCGAACAATTTTTCTGGTACTGTTTGGGTCAGCAGCGGTGTTTAGGAGGTCGTCTTTTAGTCCCAGCAGGGCTTCATTTTTTCGGATGAGACTGAACGCCGCATTAGAGAGCTCCCGGTTTTGGTTTTCTACTTTGAGTAATAAAATTTCTCGCTCTTTTTCCGCTTCTAATCGCTGCCGTTGTCGGGCAAGGCGACGGCGATTGTACCACTCAAACTGGAACAGCAAGGCCACTATTCCGAATAGACAGGCCAAATACATCCAATCAGAGCGGTACCAGGGCGGAGATACCCGGAAAGCAAAATTGGCTTCGGCCGCATTTACGTCGGTGCGTACCCGAAAAGTATATTGGCCTTCCGGCAGGTTGGTAAACTCTTTTTCGGAGGTGGTTTGCCAGGGCGACCAAGTGGTAGAAAACCCGTCAAGTTGCCAGGAAAATTTAGGAGGTCTTTCAAAAAACGGTAAGGCAAAGCTGCATTTTACGCTGTTTTGGCGGTAAGAAAAACACAATTCCTGATCAGTTGGGGCGAAGGTATGACCGTCGGTAGTTTCCACCGCGCAAATCCGGGGGGTAAGGGGAGCCGGGGCCGGGGCAACGGCGAGTATTCGTCGGCGATCTAACTTTGCATAACCGTTTTCCAAACAAAAAAGGTAGGTAGAATCGGGTAAAGCAACGATGTTTTCAAAGTCGGGAACCAATCTGAGTGGTATTTCGTATTTTTTTTCCGTCCCTTCGTACAAAAACAGCCTGCTTTTTTCGAGTGCAAAGGCTTCATTTGGAGCGCCCTGCAACCATTTCCAAACAGTCGGTTCGTGTTGCAGGGGATTAAAAGCAATGTTATTTTGTTGTAGTATAATTTGCCTGGCTGTCGGATAGGCATTGATAACTAATTGGCCGTTCAAATCCGTCAGCCCCAATTTGAAATCGCTCGGAAGCCCGTCGGATTGTGTGTACGTCCGTACCGTTAGTACCGTTAAAAAATTATTGCTTAATTGTAGCCTGAACAATCCTTTATTGGGGTGCACGCCCCAAAGCATTCCCTGTGCATCAAAAACTATTTTTTTTAAAGGCTCCACAAATCCTTTCACCCGATCGAAAAAAGAATATTTGCCCGTTCGATCTTTTTTAAACAATACCAAACCCGTGTAGGTACTTTGCAGCATCAGGTCGGGATGTCTCGGTATAGGTATGGTGTGCCATCCGCCGGTAACATCCGAAATTTGGCGAAAATGATGCGGTTCAATGATAAAAGTACCGCTGTTGTGTCCGCAGAGTAATTGGCCATCCACTTCCCGCAATTGCCAAACCTGTCCCTGAGAGCCTTCCAGCAGTTGAAACGTCGCTGTTTTTGATCCGTCGTCGGGCTTTGAAAAAACACCCTGGTTGGTGCCAATATACAATCGTCCTTCCCGTTTAGCGGCGGTATAAACGGTTCCGATTTTGCCGGTTTGGTCGGTAAAAAAAGTAAGAAAGGCGTTTAGTTGAATGAAATCAATGCCATGGTCTAATCCCGTCCAAAGGTTGCCGTTCCGGTCTTCTGTAAGGGAAAGCACGGTATTGTTTTGAAGCCCGTTGCTGTGGTCAATGTGGAACAACAATTGTTGCTGTTTGTCCACAATAAACACGCCACCAAGTATGGTTCCGAAAGCCCAATTGCCATTGCGGAGCCTCAATGCTTTGTTGAGGTGCTGTTTTTTGAACTCATTGTTGAGCGGGTTGGCCCACGGTCTGCATTGACCTTGCTTTATCTCATAAATACCGTGATTGGCGGTACCGGCCCACAAACCGCCGTTTCCATTGGGAACGATGAATTGCACGGTTTTATCTTTTAAAATTTCGGTACCGGCTTCAAAACGGAAACTGCCGTCGGGCATCAATTCATAGAGGCCGTGCCAAAAAGTGGGTACCCAAATATGCCCTTCCGTTTGCGCTGCAAACATGATGGCATTGGGAGCCGTCAATTCCACTACTTTTTGATAATCATAGCGATAAATGAGGGAAAAAGACTGAAAAAATACGCATCCATCTCCAAAAAAAATGTGCCATATTTCTTCTTTTCCAATTCTGTCGGAGTTGACTGACTGGCTGAGTGAGGTATACAGTAATTTGCCGCCAGGCCCTGATCTCCAATAGCCAAATTCCGCAAAGCCACCACAAAAGATGGTACCGTTATCTCCGGCTGCTACTGCCCGAATCGTTTGTTTCTCCGGCAATTCAAGCAATTGCCATTTCGTACCGTCAAAGCGTAATAATCCACCCGTATTGCCTGCCCATATACAGCCGTCTGGCGATTGTGTCAGCGACCAGTTTTGGTTTTGTCCGCCATAATCATTGGGCAAAAAATTGCGAATATGTGGCACTTCCTGAGCGGGCAGGCCGACAGGCGACAACAGCGTGATCCATAAGATCAGGCATCTATACCTCGAACAAGTGTTGAATAAATCTTGGAGCATAGCAGACGCAAACTGTCATTCCGGGGGTATGCATCACCATCTTTGTGCATTGCACAGCGTTACCATACTGCCAACATCCCAACAGTAGCCTGTCACTTTGCGGGTGGCGGGAATTTTTGGCGATAAAAGGCCAGAATAGTTAAGGCTTCTTCTTTCGTTTTGCCGTTTTCTTTGAGGTAGGTTACAATCGTATCGGATACCTGAGTGTCCGTTGCACCCACTAAAAGTGAGATTTTTTCGAGAGAAAACTCTTGTAATTCCCAAAGATTGAGCGTGAAATCTCGTTCTTTTAGGGAGATACCCTTTTCGATACCTTCTTCACGGCCTTCTTCAAAGACCTTCTTTAAGCCCGTCTTCGCGACAAGCGGCTATAAGATATTCTTCAATGCCCATGGGTTGTGTTGTTGAATAGTGCGCAATTTGACGCATTCCAAGGTCAAAGGTACGCAAATATTTTGAATCGGCAAAACTTGTGTAATATTTGATGAACACAAAAATACCCCGGACCTCTTCCGATGAATAACCCTGCTGCAACAGTATACGGGCCAGCCCTGTTTTGATTTGCAATTTTTCATCGTCATTTTTAATACGCTTCAGCCCGTCGTAAGCAATCAGCATAATAATTGCAAACAGGTTTTTATTTTCAGCAAGCAACTGCCTGTCCAAAGTTTGTCGCGTGTAATCATGGTACTTGTAGCGTTGGTAAAAAATTGGCGTAAAATTACAGTATTTTTTCTTTCTGCCGTATTCATCCTGTGTGAATCCAAATCGAACACTCCGCGGACCGGGTCATTAAATTTTATGAATATTCACCTACCTGTTTTGCACGGGCAAATTTACACTTGTTTTTTAAATTTAAATCATAAAATCTTCTTACCTTTGCGTCTGCTGTCAGACTCCCCGCACAATAACCATTCCTCATATTTTATTGTTTTTCAAATTGAAACGGCGCTATTTTTTTCAAACTACCAGTATGGCTGCAGCAAGCCTTGCTTTACCCTCTACAGGCACCGCGTCAATGCCTGTTAGTGCCGAAATCGGCCATTGGGCCATACAAAAACCGGCTGCATTGCGCGAAGGTGCTGTGGTAGGGTTGATCGCGCCGGGAAGCCCCATTTCGGATACCCGGTTGGAGCAGGCCATTCAAAATATGTTTAACCTCGGATTTGCTGTCAAAGAAGGACGCAATATTCGTCAGAAATACGGCTATTTGGCCGGAACAGATGAACAACGCCTGGCAGATATACATTGGGCTTTTTCCGACCCGGAAGTAGAAGCGGTGTGGTGTGTTCGGGGAGGTTATGGCTGCGGGCGACTATTGCCCGATATTGACATGGATATTATTCGGCGCAATCCAAAAATAATAATTGGCTACAGTGATATTACGGCGCTGCATTTGGCCATTCATAAAGCCACTGGCTTAGTTTGTTTTCATGGGCCGGTGGCCGCTTCTGAATACCCGGAAAACACCCTGAAGCATTTGAATTCGGTATTAGTGCAGCCGCAGAAAAATTATGTTATCAGCGTCCCGGACGAAACGGAAGAATTGCCCGGAACAGCTTTTAAACCTTACACCATCAGCCCCGGGAAAGCCCAGGGTGCGCTTATCGGAGGAAACTTAGCCCTTCTTTCTGCTTTAGCAGGCACTCCGTATCTGCCGTCTTTTGCCGGAAAAATGGTATTTATTGAAGATATTGGTGAGCAACCTTATCGCATTGACCGAATGTTAATTCAACTCCTGCAAAGTACGGATCTGAAACAGGCGGCCGGTATTGCGTTGGGTGTTTTTTACGACTGCCAACCCAAAAGCGGCGGCACTATTCCATCTCTTTCTTTAGAAGAAACGCTGAACGATTGCCTTGGGCGGTTGGGTATTCCGGTGTTGTACGGTTTGCCATTCGGCCATGTACAGCACAATGCTACCCTACCTTATGGAATTGAGGCCGCTTTGGATACTGAAAAAGGGACACTTACGTTATTGGAGGAGGCAGTAAAGTAGGTCGGGGCATCCAGGTATGACCCAAAAAAGCAGACTGGGTCATCCGTACCCGACCATAATGTGGTCGGGCACCGATGACCCGGTGCACAACACAACACGACACGACAACATAAACTCATTCATTATGCGTATTTACCCATTAACACTTCTACTACTTTGTTTTCTTTCTACCGCAGAAGCACAACAATTGCGTTACGGTTTCAAAACCGGCTTAAATTTTGCCAAAATTAACGGCCCATCCGAGGTGGCCAACAGCAACAACTTAGAATCGTGGGAAACCATAACCGGATTTCACATTGGTATTGTTTTTGACTATGAATTTAACGACAAATTCGCGGTTCGCGGAGAAGCATTGTACTCCAAACGCGGTGGCAACTACGTGTATAACGGCCCTTCTTACCGGGTATTCAACACGCCTTCAGGTGCCATTCGAAGTGCCGGCAATTCCAATTACCGGATCAGTATCAACAATTCTTACATTGATATTCCATTGACCGCTGTGGTAAAAGTCCAGAAATTTGAAATTTCTGCCGGGGCGTACGCCGGATTGTTGGTACAATCCAATGGCGAAGGGTCTTTAGCTTATACGAAGGGAATAACAGCCCCCCCCACAAATGCCCGTATTGACTCCATCGGCTTTTTGCTCAGTCACAATTATCGCCGCGATGATCCGGGTGAAGGGCGCGGCGATAATATCAACGTGCGGGTACAAAATTCTACCATACAACTGCCCGGTACTTTAGGAGCCTACTACGATCAAAAAGATGATAATGGCCCTTTATACAAAACCTTAGATTACGGCGTAGTGGGCGGTTTGTCTTTTTACCTGACTTCTTCGTTGTACCTGCACGGACGTTTTCAGTATGGGCTGGTGGATGTAACCAACAACAAATCTGATGTGTCGCGTATGGCGCTGGATTCCGGCGGAAAGCTGATTTTCAGGGATGATAAAGACCAAAACTGGAATATTTCCGTTTCCGTAGGGTTTAAGTTTTAATGGTCGACAGTCAACAGTCCGCGTTGCGGCATTCAGTATTATAATAATTAAACTATGTGTACTCCAAGTACCAATCACCAACCACTATTCATGAAATTAACCCGAAATTTTTCTTTCATATTAATTTCCGTTTTTTTACTCTTATTCGCCTGTAAAAAAACAGATTTTGAAAACACTGAAATTGCCGGCCACTCGTCGGAGTTTGCATTCCCGTTGTTTTCAACCACCCTGACCATGGAGGATTTGATGTACAAGGTACTCAATGACTCCCTTTCCAGTGATACGCTGGTAGTCAATCCCGACAAAACCATGACCCTGTTTTACACGGGTGATGTGGCGGAAAAACCGGCCAGCACTATTTTTACTTTTCTCAATACTGGTATATTGCCCGTAGAGGATACTTTATACTATGCGCCTTTTCAGGCACCCGACGGTGTCACCATCCGACAGGCAGACCTCAACGGCGGGGAGTTGTATGTAATAGTCTATAACTTGCTGCCCCAACCCATTACCGGTAAGTTTTACATACCGCAGATGACCAAAAACGGGCAACAAATGGTTGTTCCGTTTTCCGTTGCGGCATTTAGCAACTTTACCACCCCGGCAGTGGATTTGACCGGACAATCGCTCCTCTCCAACAATAACACCATTTTTTTTAGGTATGAAGCGTTTACACCCGATGGTAAACGGGTGAAACTGCCGCCCATCCCGCTCAACCCGCCAGCGGCAGCGCTCATCATGGCTTTCCAAAAAATGACTTTCTCCTATTTGGAAGGCTATTGGGGTTACTCTAATAATCCGCTGACGCAGGATACGATTGAAATTGATATCAATCAGACCGATTTGCAGGGTGGTGTGAAAATCAAAAACCCAAAAGTCACCATGACCATCTCCAACTCTTGGGGATTCCCCACCCGGGGAGTGATCAAAAGGTTGAGTTTTATTGCTAAAGATGGCACCGATTACCCGTTGAGGAGTACGGTATTCAATAATGACAGCCTTGACTTCAACTATCCGAAGTATGAACTGGGGGAAATTGGCCAAACCAAATTCACGAAGGTGCGCTTTGATGAAACGAACTCCAATATTGCCGAAATATTCAACGCGCAACCCACCCGCCTGATTTATGATGTCTCAGGTATCGCCAATGCAAAAAAAGATTCCACCATTATTGGTTTTCTTACTGATACGAGTACCATTAAATTGAGCGTCAATGTGGAACTGCTGTTGGAAGGCTCTGCGGATAATTTTGGTGCTGACCAAACACTCGACCTCAATTTCGGCAGTTACGCAGATTTGGATACCGCTAAGATTGAGGCGGTGGAGTTTAAATTGGTAACAGAAAACGGAGCACCCGTGGCTACTGCACTTCAGATTTATTTTCAGGATGAAGCGGGTAAATATATTGACTCCCTGTTCACTGGTGCCGCGAAGTTTATCATGGAATCTGCTCCTGTCAACAGCAATGGCACTGCTACCGGTACACGAAGAACCGAAAATTTTATTCCAATGTCTGCTGCTCGGTTTGATCGGATTAGAAAATCTAAAAAAGCGTTGATGCAAACTTATTTTACTACTGCGCAGGGCGGTCAGGTGCCGGTAAAATTTTTGGCAACCGACCAAACTATCGTGAAAATGGGTGTGAAAGTGAAGATACGGGAATGAGTTATGGGTTATGAGTTTTACAACTGCTTGATTATAAAAGTTTTAATCAAAACTATAACAGCGCTTGTTCCTACTCATGCACTTAACTTCTTTCTTCCATTCTTTCTTCCATTCCTTATTTTTATCACATTAAGTACCGGGTAAATAATGACCAATATGTTTGTGTTTTTACCCATCAAACAGCCAGTAATTATATAAAAAAAGACAGCACTATGCGTTCCACAAAACATACATTTTCAAGCATTTGTACCCCTCCTCTCTCCTCTCTCCTCTCTCCTCTCTTATCTCTTATCTCTCCTCTCTTATCTCTTGTCTCTCCTCTCTCCTCTGTTGTCTTGGCGTTTTTCCTGCTATTTGCCGGGAGCCTCTGTGCACAGCAGGAGTTGATGTTGTACAATCACACCGATTTATGGCAAAGTAACGCGTTGAATCCGGCATTTTTCCCGAAAGAGAAGCGCATTGCGATCGGCATTGCAGCATTTAGTCTGAATGCTGCACATTCCGGCGATATTACGTATAATGATGTCTTTTCGCCGCAAAACGGTCGTACAGTGGTAGATTTTGGCCGGATAATTGATCGTTTGGCCCCGCAGAACGAAGTTTTTGCCGATCAACGCATAGAAACCATTAGTCTGGGGTTGCGCCTGCCGGGCAATTGGGCTGTTTTTGCCGGACACGCCAATCGCCTGACGGCCACTTTGGGTTACCCAAAAAGTCTGCCCGAACTGCTTTGGTACGGAAATGCTCCGTATATTGGCCAAACGATACAGGTAGCACCCTCGGCAGATATTTTTGACTGGAATGAATGGAGTGTCGGCGCTTCCAAAAAACTGGGAATTGTTTCCGTAGGTGCGCGAGCCAAATACTTAACCGGTGTCAGCGCCCTTGCCACCGATCCTGCACGGCGCAGCGCTACCCTGTACACCGATCCTGATATTTATCAGTTGACGCTAAAAACAGACTACGCTTTCCATTCTTCAAATCTCATTTCTGCCATTGATACCTCCGGCTTGGGATTTGATCTGAATTTTGCTGATTTCGGCAATAGGGCTTTGTTTTCCTCCAACCGGGGTATTGCCTTCGACGTGGGGGTGCAGGCCAGCCTGCTCGAGGATAAACTCACGCTAAATGCTTCCATTTTAGATATTGGAGGAAGTATCAACTGGTCAAAAAACGCACAGTACTTTAAAAGCAAAGGGGAATATGAATATAAGGGCGTTGTTTTCCCCGGTGAAGACATCATTAATGGCTCCACTGATCTTGATTTCGATACAAAATTGGATACCCTCAACGACATTTTTCGCTTTTCCAAATCCGCAGAATCTTTTCGTACTACCCTGCCCCTTCGCGCATACGCGGGTGGTAATTTTCGATTTAATCGGCAATTTTCGGTGGGAATGACACTTTTTCATCAGCGTATAGAAGAAAGGAAACAAACGGCTGCGGCTGCTACTGTACGCTGGTCGCCCCTTTCCTGGGTCTCTTTGAGCGGGCAATACAGCATAAACGACCGCACTTCCGACAATTTTGGCCTTGGTCTGGCGCTCACACCCGGCCCTGTACAGCTGTATTTTTTTTCCGACAATCTCGCCAATGCTTTTTCTGTAAAGAGCAAAGCAGCGGTCAATTTTCGGGCGGGGTTAGCGATAAACTTTTAGTAGCGACTCATCATTCGTTCCTTATTTGGCTCGTGCCCACTATACAACCATAGCCAGTTAGCATAATGCAGGAAAGCAATGCTGTAGTGCCAAATGCCTGCATAAACCCATGCCGGGAAGTAAGGTTCTCCGCTAAATCCACGATCAAATCATCTGGTCGGGTGACAATATCCCAAGAATTCCAGCGCAAAAAACGTCCGATCCATATCCCAAAACCGGACAGTGTAATGGTGCTGAAAACAAAAAAATTGGCCCAAAAATTAGAGATTTTTGTTAGCAACGCCTGCCGTACCATGACTAAAGAATAAAGTCCGAGCATCAAACCCGTAAAAGCCGAAGCAAACAACAGGCTCGCGTCAAACCAAAGCGGTACGTACTGCACAGGGTGTAAATGCACCAAATCGGTAATGATATACGGAGCATTGGGCAAAAAAGCGAGCCACAAGAGCAACCAGGGTGCCATTGTCAACCAATTGCGCCGCCGCAACTGCATCACTTGTGAAGCAGCAAGGTACGGGATCCAGGCCAAAAAGAGGTTCCATACCAAAAAGGCGTATGGAAGGCTGCCTGTTCCAAATAAGGCAAATATACCTTCCCCATCGGGAAGCACCTTCCGGCACAGGTACACGCGAATCAGCACTAATAAGGAACAACCAGCAGTGGCAAAAAACAACCAAAAAGTTACCGGAAAACGAGGTGTGAATAATTTTGAAATTTTCATAAATAAAAGTACTTTTAATTTCAAAGTAACGTACGGTGTTTTATTTTTATTGTAAGGAGTTATCTGGTTAAGTAGTCAATAGTCGGCAGTCCACAGTCTCACAAATCCTTGATAATAGGGTAATTAATGAAATTCAAAACTACGATTATTTCTATTTACCTACTTAATGACTTATAACTGCTTGATTGCTGTGAGCCTTTAATAAAAATTCAATACTCGGTAAGTACCCGCAAAATAATTGAGTCCATCCTGTTGATTACCAACAAGACGGACTCAGTAATAAGGTTTTAAATAAGCACTTGAGAAATAGTTACAGGTCTACTTAACCCCAACTCCTAACTAAGTACAGGAACCCAAATAAACGCGGTTTTGATGCTTCCTTCACTTGATGATGAGTAAGTTGAAGGATTCACCGTTACCTAAGTGGGTATACTGAAATAAAAGCGGTTATATCTTTATGCAAAACTCACACAATTAAACAGTTGTGGAACTCATAATTAATAACTCATAACTACTTACCGTTATTCCCCAAAAATTTCTTTGAGTTTTTCTCCTAATTGTTCACCACGCAAATTGCGGGCAAGAATTCTGCCTTCTTTGTCCACTAAGACCGTTGTGGGTATCGAACTCACCGAATACAACGCGGCGTGTTTGCTTTGCCAACCGCCCAAATCGCTGATATGGTGCCAAGGCAGACCATCCTGTTTGATGGCATCTCGCCAGCGTTTAGCATCCGTATCAAGGCTGACACCTAATATGTCAAAGCCTTTTGCGTGATATTTATTGTAAGTTTGTACCACATTAGGGTTTTCCCGGCGGCAGGGGCCGCACCAACTGGCCCAAAAATCAATCAGCGTGACTTTGCCGCGCAATTGACGCAGCGAATAGGCACTGCTGTCCGGTGTCATACCGGCAAGATCAGGCGCTTCCAAACCGATGGTAGAGCTTCTGTTTTTAGATATTTCGTATTCCATCTGGTTGATTTCGCCATAATTAGCTGCCAGGCGAAATTTATCAATATACTTCGTTGAATAGGCGGCTGACAGCACATGACCGGTGCCTTTCAGCCCCGAAATGATGCCACCCATCGCCATGCGTTGTATTTTGGAGCCTTCCGGCAGTTTTACTAATTGCGCATCCACCAATTTTTGCATCCGGTCAGAAGTGATGAGCACCATGGCTAAACGACGGGCGAATTGTTCAAACGCATAGTAGATTTCCGGTTGGTCATTGTAGTAAACATCCGACAAATTGGCATGACGAAATGACTCTCTTGCAATAAAGTCACCGGCATCTTCATAGCCCTTGTCGCCGCGAAAATCGGGCGAGACGTGCAAGCAAGCCAATTTCCAAAAAGGACTATTGACCAATTTCAAAGAATCTAAATAATTTTTTTTGTTTTTATTGTGCTGCTCAATTTGGCCGCCGATGCCTTTTACATCGCCGCCATTGGCTGCCTGCCGAAACTGGAAATTGAGGTCCTCGCCGACAGCCCGAAAACCATCTACGCGTTTTTGCACGGTCTCCCAGCTCCGGTTCAGCGGTGAACCTACGGTACGGGATTTTTCGAGGTACATAAAGTTACCCCAAAGTGTTATTTCGGGTTCTTCCGCAACCCATACTTTGGCAAAAACAGCGGGATTAGAAGCGCCTATTCCGTACATTTTGGGTGTAGAGGAGGTCGGTACACTAAATACGAACGCACTGTCGGAGGTGCGCAAAATGCTGCGGCCCATTATCCGGCTGCCGAGTCCTATCGTTTCATAAAGATAAAAACTGTCCACATTAGCCGGTCTTTCCAAAATGCGACAGGCAATGATGGTGTTTTTTGCAGTGGTAGTTGGGGTGTTTTTTGCAGATGGCTGCGCCGACAAGAGAGTAGGCAACAGACATAAGAAAGCGAGTAATTTATGCATAGTTATATTTGTTTGAAAATACTTTGAAGCTATCTTGAAAATTCCTGCTGCAAAGGTACATTAAAATTGATTGAAAAAAATCAGCAAAAACTTTGCCGAATTGCAAAAATGAATGTACCTTTGCGTCCGTTTTTACAATTTTTAACAATTTTTTTTATAACTGACTGATAATGAGACATTACGAAGTCACCTTCATTGCATCTCCAGTGCTGTCGAGCGATGAAGTTAAAGCGACAGCGGAACACATCCAAACTGAAATAAAAGGTTTTGGCGGCCAAATTGTCGCTGTGGATGAGTTGGGCCTCCGTCAATTGGCCTATCCGATCAATCGCCGCGCCTCCGGGGTATACTTCAGTGTGGAGTTTGCCACAGTGGTTGCCGACTGGTTGGGCAAATTTGAGCTGAACCTGAAACGCAACGAAAACGTCTTGCGCTTCCTGACAGTGAAACTTGATAAATACGGTGTAAAGTACAACGAGGACAAACGCAACGGGCTTATCGGTAAGAAAAAATCTGATGCCCATTCGGCTGGAACCGCTGATGATGCGGTGCCACTTCCGCAAGTCGTTGATTTAGACGCTTAATTTTCACCTTTCCAATTTTCACACACTCACACTCAAGCAATTATTTTCTAATATGGCTGCTACAAGAGAAGATGTCAAGTTTCTGAGCAATACCAAAATGGGATTGCGCCGCAAAAAATATTGCCGTTTCCGCAAATATGGCATCAAGTACATAGACTATAAAGATGCAGATTTTCTGCTTCAATTCATCAACGAACAGGGTAAGTTACTCCCGCGTCGGATCACAGGCAACAGCCTGAAATTTCAGCGCCGCATTTCTACTGCTGTAAAGCGCGCACGCCACCTCGGTATGCTGCCGTTTGTCAGCGATTTGATGAAATAAACCACTTCTTACCACTCACTTACAATAAAATTAAGCATTATGCAAATCATTCTGCTCGATCATCTTGATAAGGTAGGCGAAAAACACGATGTCGTTAAAGTAAAAGACGGCTACGGGCGCAACTACCTCCTCCCCAACGGACTGGCTATTGTAGCCAACCGGGAAAACATGGCGCGTTTGGGCGGTCTGAAAAAACAGGCCGCGAAAAAAGAAGCCGCTGTGGTCGAATCCTTCCGCGCCATCGCCGCGAAATTGGCCGGTGTCACGTTGGTCATCAAAGCTAAAGCGGGTGACTCCGGTCGCCTTTTTGGCTCCGTTACGGCTCAAACCATTTCTAACGCCCTAAAGGCACAAGGCGTTGATGCCGATAAGCGCATCATTGAAATGCCGGAAGAAGTAAAAGAACTCGGTTCTTATACTGCTACCATCAAATTCCATCCGGAAGTTTCCACGGAGGTGAAATTTGATGTAGTATCGGAAGACTAATTGCACGGGAATGAATTAGTTGGTGGTACTTGTATAATTTTTTTTGCAAAAAAACTGTGTAAGTACCACCAACTAATTCATTTACAGATACAAACGCGCAATAAACTTTTGTTATAAACAGATTTTCCGACGCTCTGAATAACCTGAAGAGGGCGCATTAATTAATGCGCAGCCCACAAGTAACTGGTGGCACGGGAATGAATTAATGGGATGGCATTGGTATAAATTTTTGTGAAAAATTTATACCAATGCCATCCCATTAATCATTTACAGGGAAAAATGTGTGACAAATTTTCGATTTTTACGTAGAAACCAAAACACTAAACCTTTTGATTGACGATTGATGATTACATGAAATATGATTGTTGATGTAACCGCGATTCCCTCTCAACACCAAAACACTAAAACACTAAACCCCCCCCACACTAATCAACTTCTTCTCCAGATACTCCTGCAGACCCTCTGCGCCGCATTCGTAGCCCAAACCACTTTGTTTCCACCCCCCAAAAGGGGCTTCCACGGCATGAGCGGCCCATTCATTGATGCCGACAATGCCAAATTCGAGGGCCTCTGATATCTGTACGGACGCTTTCAGGTTATTGGTCCAGAGGTATGCCGCTAAGCCATATTCGGTGTCATTGGCTAAAGCGATGGCTTCTTCCTGCGTGTCGAACGGCGTGACGGACATAACCGGGCCAAAAATTTCCCGGCGAAACAGCGGGTTGTCAGGCCGCACATCCTTTACCAAGGTAGGCTCATAAAAATAGCCTTTATCCAAATGAGCAGGGCGTTTGCCACCACACAGCAGGGTGCCGCCGGCTGCTACGCTTTCCTGCACGATGGCTGCTACGTGTTCGCGTTGCCGTGCATTGATGAGCGGCCCCAATTGGGTAACCGGATCGGCCCCGTCGCCTATATTGAATTGTTGAAGGGCTTCGGAAGCACCCGAGCAGAAGGCATCGTATACACTGCGGTGCACGATAAATCGCTGTGGCGATACGCAGACCTGCCCGCAGTTGCGCGATTTAGCCAACGCAGCGCTGGTGGCGGTGGCGGCAATGTCGGTGTCCGGCAAGATGATGCAGGGTGCATTTCCGCCGAGTTCGAGGGATAGTTTGGTGTTGGTTTGCGAGGCACCGTCCAGCAGGATTTTGCCCACGCGGGTGCTGCCCACGAAATGCATTTTTCTCACCGCCGGATGCGCCAACATCGCCTGACCAATGGCAGCAGCATCGCCTAAAACCAGGTTGGCAACCCCTGCCGGTATGTCCGCTGCCTCCAATAACTCCATCAGCCGCATGGCGGTAAGGGGGGTATACTCCGAGGGTTTGGCCACGATGGTGCAGCCGGCGGCCAACGCTGCGGCCCATACACGTGCCAGGTTCCACACCGGGAAGTTCCACGCAGTAATGATGCCCACTACACCAATAGGCTGGTGTATTATCGACATTCGTTTGTTGTTTCGATTAGCCAACAGGGTTTGCCCGCCCGCGCGTTTGCCTTCTTCTGCGTACCAGTCGAAAAATTGCGCAGCGACCGTCCATTCTCCTATGGCTTCTGCTAAGGGCTTGCCCGATTCTTCCACGGTAACAGCCGCTAATGTTTTGGCGTTTGTGCGCATCAGGTGTGCAACCTGTCGCAGCAGGTCGCTGCGCTGCCAGGCATTGGTATTTTTCCAGCCTGAAAATGCGGCGGCGGCTGCCGAAATAGCGGCCTGTGCATCGTCGGCTCCACCAAATGGAAGGGTGGCTACGACGGTTTCCCGACAAGGATTGACTACATTCCAGGTGTTGCCGTGCAGGGCATCCTGCCATTTGCCATTTATGTAATTTTTATTCATTTAAATAGTGTTTGATATTGGGATATTGGGTTATTAGCGTGATAATCAATGGAATATTTCAATATTGATTAATATTGATCGCGTAAGCACTATTGAGTACGTAAATAGAAATAATCGTAGTTTTGAATTTCATTTATTACCTTATTATCAAAGGTTTGTGAGACTGTGGACTGCCGATTATTGACTGTAGACTACTAGTGCCGCGTCCAGTAAATAACGCACCGTTTTGCGGCCCTATTTCTCGCTCCATTTCGTTATTGGTCGGTTAAAATGTCCCGCATTTCGCCCTCCTCCTGCTTAATGGAGCAAAAAATAGGTCTCGCCAATCTGCACCCCATTTACTGGACGCGGCACTAGGTTGTCTGACCCAAAAATGATCTACCAAAAATGACCAACTTATTATTTACGCATTCCCAAGCACTCAAAATTTACCTTCCAAAAACTTCATTACATCCGCAATGGTTTTTTCCGGGTTTTCTTCCTGAGGCCAGTGTCCTGTGTCGGGATAGATTTTCATTACGGCCTGCGGCATTTTTTGATGAAACAGATAGGCATTTTTCGGCACGATACACTGATCATCGGCTCCCCAGATAATCAAGACGGGTACATTGATTTGGGTGATGTTGCTGATGGCCGGGGGCCATTTTTCATTTGACCGGGCACGGTCAAGTACGGCATTGCGGTTTCCGGATCGCAACAACAAATCAAAATGTCGTTGAACCAAACTGTCAGAAACGGCATCATTATGACTAAATCTTTTTTCCAACTGCGAGTGAATGTAACTTTTTGGCGTGATGTACCGCACTAAAGTGTACAAGATCGGGATGTCGGTTATGACAGAAAACCAGGCGTTTGATTCATTTTTTTCAAAACCAGGCGCATTGAGCAGCAATAATTTATTCAGTTTGTTATTGGGTTCTTTTGCGTACATCCATCCAATTTTTGCCCCTAAGCCATTACCAACAAGGGTTAATTTTTTTAAACCTAACGTATTAATAAGGCTGTCTAAAAAATTAGTGTACAACAGGGCATCATATTGGCTGCCGGGCGCGGGGCCGGTCAACCCAAATCCGGGCAAATCAACGCTAATCACTTGATAGTGTTGCGCTAATTTTTTTGTCCAGTTGGCCCAGGTGTGCAGCGAGCTGTAAGCGTCGTGCAGCAAGAGGATGGGTTCCCCTTTGCCGCTTATCCGCACGTGTACTTCCATACCATTCACGGAAATAAAACGGGAATCAGGGAAAGTATATCGCTCTTTAAGTTGTGCTAACGGGATATCGCGGTGGCAATTTTGGAGCAACCACACGATCAGCAGCACACTTATACTCACAAAGATCAATTGCCGGACATTGATTTTTGCTGATTTTTTTGATTTTTCAGCAGGTATAACAAGGGGATTGTCTTCCAGCATCGATGCTGGTATCAACGGCGATGCAACGGGTATTTCCTCGTTGGGCTGCGGGGTCATGGATTCCCATCCAGTCTCCAACATAAGTTCCCGCGCAAAAAGAAATACTTCCTCCTTATCAGCAGGTTTATGTTCCGGATTCGACTCAGACTCCGGGTCAGGTATGTAAGATAACGGGTCTACCATAGGCTAAGGTGGTTATTCCTTTTTATTAGGGGTTAATTTTTACGGGATGTTTTGTCAAAACGCACTCTGGGGTCGGCCCAGGCATACACTATATCGGCTATCAACTGACAACATATCGTGAGTATTGCAATGGTCATCAAAATAGCAGAGAGCAACGGGATATCGCCATTGCGAAATGCTTCCTGCGTTTTTGACCCCATGCCAGGCAGCGCAAATAAAAAATCAATGACCAATGAACCAGAAATAATGGCCGGAATAGTACTGGATAATGTTGTAATTATTGGAAATAATGCATTTCGGAAAGCATGTCGCCAAAACACCTGTTGTTCTTTCAATCCTTTTGCCCTTGCAGTTCGGATATAATCCTGTTGGAGTGTTTCGAGCATGGCGCCGCGCATTTGTAGGGTCAATACGGCTAAAGCGTGCAATGTTAAAGTTGCTATGGGTAACACAAATTTCCCCGCGTTGTTTGAAATCCAACTGAAAAAAGGCTGATTTTCGCCATCCCACTGTTCAATTCCGACACCCGGTAAAATATTCAGTCCAAATCCGGGAGTAGTAAACCACAGTATCAGCAGGCTGCCCAACCAAAAAACAGGCACGGAATGAAGGGCTAAAACCCCCGATTTCATCAATCGGTCAAAACTTCGGTGAGCGCGCCTCGACATGGCCACTCCGAGCGGTATCGCAATAAGAAAAGACAACAAAAAGGCGATGCCATTGATGAATAAAGTGGTGCAGAGCGACAGGAAAATGGTGGTACCAACTGGTTTTTGGGTATTCAACGAATACCCGAGATGGCCGGTTGCAAAGCCGGTTAACCATTTGTGGTATTGATTATGGGTGCCGTGCCAGTGCCATGCAGGCAAAAGCGGTTTCCAGTGGTCTTGCCGGGTTTGCAATCGGGTGATAGCAGCAGACAAGCTGTCCAATGCAGATTTTGTGTTTCTATGAGTGGAATCGGCCCGAAAACCGGTCATTCTGGCGGCTATTTGCGCTATAATCGACTGATTTGATACAAGGTCACTAAGTTTTTCTGCCGAAAGCAGGTCGTACAACACCGGCCGAATTTCAGTAACTCCGGGCAGGCTGTCGGCTAAAGCGGCAATAAATTGTTGCAGGTATTGTTCATATTGCTCCACCGCCGGCCAATTGCCGGTGGCAGCGGTGAGGCACGCAAGCCGATGGCGGGTAGTTTTTGGGAAAATTTTATAGAGGGTGTCAGGTTGTGCCGCAGTGGTGATAGAACAATAAAAAACAGGCTGATCAACACCCGTACGCTGCGCTTGCTGCCGCAGGGCAGATGCCCTGTTTTCCACGCTCATGAGTTCGGTACCTTCGCCTGTTTCCAACAAAATATTACCCTTGACGCATTGTTGCAGCGCAAAAAACATCAACGACACTACAAAGAGGGTCGGCATAGTCAAGAGTATCCGTCGGGTAAAATACGCAGTCACGCATTAAAAAATTTGCTGCAAATGTACTGTATTACCTGAATTATGCACAAAGATTATTACGAATGGCAAAAGCAGCCAATTGAGCAACATTGTTTAGTTGGAGTTTGCCCAATATATTTTGCCGGTGCTTGTCTACTGTCACGGAGGAAATGAACAACATTTTCCCAATTTCTATGCTGGTTAACCCTTCCGTCAGCCGGCAAATAATTTCTCGTTCGCGCTCGGTCAGCTCCGGAATTTTTGCGGAGGTGGCACCCGCCACCTCATCGGGATCCAGATCTGCTATGAATACCTTTTCTCCTCTGTGCACGCGTCGGACAGCGTTAATAAATACGCTTTGCTCATTGTCTTTCGACAAATAACCATCTGCCATTTTTTGCAGGGCTTCAGAAAAATAAGACCTTGCATTGAATCCGGTCATGATTAAAACTTTGGAACGCGGGCTGATTTTTTTTATTTGTTGAATGGATTCCAGCCCGCTTTTGTCCTTAGGATCGTGTGGATTCAGTCGGATATCTAACAGGATCACATCCGCCGGATTGCCTTGTTTGGCAAGCCCCTGCAATTTTTCGATTAATTGAGTGGCGGTGGCAGCGCGTCCTATAAATTCAATATCCTGCTCTGAACTGAACATTCGAATCAGGCCATCAATCAATATTCCGTGATCATCGGCTATAAATAGTTGAATTTTTTGTTTTTCCATGTGACAAAGGTAGGATAAATTGCAAAAGTGAAACTATACTTGTTGGTTGTGCGCTCGTGTGCCAGCTGGACGACTATTTGGCTCCTTCCACCGGTATCGTCACAAAGATAGTGGTTCCTGCGCCTTTATTAGAATCGATGTCAAATACTCCGTTCAATTTTGCAATACGGGCAGCCAGATTTTTTAAACCGTCCCCCCTTAAAACTTCTTCCGGGTCAAACCCTTTGCCGTTATCTTCTATGCTGATATTGAGTTCTGATCCTACCCGATTGATTTGTACGGTCAGCACATCGGCACCGGAATGTTTGAGCGCATTGGCCACCAATTCCTGGGCAATCAGGCGTGCCTCTTCCCCAATTTCCGGGGCAATAGTGTCGTCTAATCCAAAACAGAGTACTTTTGCGGCTATTTTTTGCGATTTAGAGACCACTTCGCAAAATTTTTGTAAATTGGTCAGCCAGTCCATCCGGTTGCGCCGCAGGGTATTCACACTTTTTTTCACTTCCTGATAGGCAATCTTTACCGTTTCTAATGCCCGAATGGCGCGTTCATCACCGTTATGTTCTTTAGCAATGGCCTCCACCTCCCATTGTAAAGCAATCAATACGCTTCCCACCCCGTCGTGCAGGTGCTGGGCGGTGGCTTCTCTCGCTTTGGATTCACCGGCTGCTACTGCCAGCACGTTTTCGGTTTCCTGCCGCAACACCATTTCGTCAATTTTCTGTTTATACAGCAGGTCTTCGTGGCGTTTTTTGCGCCGGATAGCCAGAAAAGCTTGGATGATGGTGGCCAACAATAGTGCTAATGCAATCAGGCTGATCACTAAAATGGTATTGGAACGTTTGGTTTTTTGCAATTCCAAACCTCGGTCGTAATGTCCCATTTGGGCCAAAATGGCCTCTTGTTGATTTTTCTCATTTAATTTTTGTGCTTTTGTATTCCACTCAGATGCTATTTTATAGTAATGCAAGGCTGAATCAGGTTTGCCCATTATCTCCCAGGTAAGGGCTACGTCATTGTAGAGGTCGCGGTATTCACCGGGCCGGTTTAGTCCGATCAGGTGGTCGGCCGCTTTTCCAAAAAGTTTTAACGCATTTTTGGGGTCAGATTCCTGATCGGCCAGCCCTCGGTTGAAATAATGAATAAAGAGGTTGGTCGAATCCCTGAGTTTCAGATATAACGTCTCTACTTCATTTTGCATCAGATAAAAAGAGTCCATCTTGTCTTGCTCCCAATAATGGATACTGATGGCGCCTTTGCTTAGGGCAATCCCCCTGCTGTCATTCAGTGCTTCACTCAAGGTCAACGCTTTTTTATGGTATTGCAATGCCTCTTTTGCGTTGACCGCTGCGTGTATGCTGTCTTTGAAGGCCATGGTATGAAAACTCTGTGCCAACCCAAAATACGCCTGAAGTTCCTTTTGTTTATCTATTGCGGGGCCAATCATGGATACGGCCTGGAGGTTATAAAAATGCGCGGTATCATAATTGGATTCCCGCATGATTTCAGCCAGGCTCAGGTATACTTTCAAAATGCCGTTCGAGTCTTCCACCGCTTTATACAGGGTCATCGCAGAGTCGGCGTACGCTACCGCCTCTTTGGTTTTGCCTTCGCTGCGCCGCAGGTTGGCAAAATTATTGTAAACATCGGCAACAGGGCGCTTTTCTCCGGCCTTCTTTCGGATGGCAAGTGCCTTTATCAGTACATCTTCCGCCAGCAGGTAACGGTTCTGTCGTTGATTTAGGACACCCAGCCAATTATAACAAGTAGCCTCCCCTTTTGTGTAACGGTGGGCAATGGAGACATCCAATGCCTGCTGCGTGAGGGCCACTGCCTGATCAGGATCGGTAGACAGGTGCTGTGCTCCGGCCATTAATTCGTCCACTTTTTTTACAACAACGGCATCAGGTTGTGTGGAACAACCTATAATAAATGACAAAATTGCCGGATAAAATAGCAGTAAGGGGGATTGTATTTTCATCCGGCAAAGATAATGCTTATAAGGGGGTCATAAAATACTTGTTTTTAAGAATATTTAGGACGGGTAAACAATAACTTGATAGGTTTAGGTAGGTTATTTTTTGTTCCAACAATGTTTATTTTATATTTTTTTATATATTTTAACTAAGTAAATAGAAATAATCGTAGTTTTGAATTTCATTAATCACCTTATTATCAAGGGTTTGTGAGACTTTGGACTGCCGACTATTGACTACTCATTATGGTTGTTAATTCCACAAAAATAAAAAAAATAGTTGTTTTGCTAAAAATAATTGCACTTACAGCCAACGCATTGGCCATAAAAAGCGTCTTTATGACTAATCTGTGGCAATTCAGTAAAAAAACGGTCTAAGAAACGAGCAAATAATAACTTAAAAACCACGTAAGTAGGTAAATAGAAATAATCGTAGTTTTGAATTTCATTAATTACCTTATTATTAAGGGTTTTTGAGACTGTGGACTGCCGACTATTGACGGTGGACTACGTATATTGCTGCGTTTTTGTAAAACATTAAAACATTCATCCATCACTAACACTGCCATGAAAAAAAATTATTATTTATCTGGTATATTTGCTGCACTGTTGTTTTTGGCTTCCTGCAAACAGGACGATCAGGATCAATTTACGTATTATTATTACTCACAGGATGAAGCCAGCCTACTGGCACAATACCTGAACCTCCCTTCTCTGCCCGATAATTATACCCAGAATATTCCGGTGCATTTGCGAGCCGCCGGGGTGATACCGCGCCCGGAAGAACCACATCAACAGGCAAAAGCGATTTTAGGACGAGTATTGTTTTACGATAAAAAAATGTCAAAAGATGGTACCGTCTCCTGCGCCAGCTGCCACCAGCAACAGCATGGATTTGGCGACCACACAGCCGTCAGCAAAGGGGTATATGACCGGGATGGTGATCGAAACTCTATTCCGCTCGGCTCCGTCACCAGCTTTGCCTCTACCTATGGCGATCAAACGTTCAGCCAAGTTGGCTTTTTCTGGGACAATCGCGCCCGCACTGCCGAGGAACAGGCGCAAGGCTCCATGGAGAATGAAAAAGAAATGGCCATGACCATGAGCGAAATTGCCGATGTAGTACAACAGCAGCCTTATTATGTGCCGCTGTTCAAAAAGGCTTACGGCGACAATTTTGTAGACAGTAAGCGCGTATTAGAGTCAGTGGCGGCTTTTGTAAATGCCATGGGTTCTTTCAACAGTCGCTTCGATCAGGCTGCCGAACAGCAAGGTACATCCTTCAATTTGAGTACTCCGCTGAAAGGATTTACTCCGACGGAAGAGCGGGGCAAAGAGCTTTATCGGGTGTCTTGTGCGGCTTGTCACAGCGAATCGTTTTCCATTCCAGTATTGCACCAAGCCAGCAATGGTTTGGATAGAAATCCTACTGATCGCGGAGTAGGGAAAATTTCCGGTATCCCAAGCGATGACGGCACCTTCAAAATTCCGGTACTGCGCAATATTGCCCTCACGGCACCCTACATGCACGATGGGCGTTTTCCTACGTTGGAAGCAGTGGTTGAGCATTACAGCACGGGTATCCAGGCGCATAAAAACCTGAATCATCTTTTGATGGATAATCAGGGACAGCCTAAACGCTTCAATTTTAGTGCCGATGATAAAAAAGCACTCCTTGCTTTCCTCAATACCCTGACGGATGAAAAACTCAAAACGGACAAGCGATTCTCCGATCCATTTTTGAAATAACCAATTAGTGGTATGGCAAAAAATAACGCGCCTGACATTTCGTGGAGATTTAGCCCGGTTTTCGACTTGTTCATCGAAAACCGGGCTTTTTATTTTGGCGAGCAAAAAATAAATCTTACATTTGCGTGACATTTAACCTGCTTCTTACGACCAATGGGCTACTACTTTTTTATGACCGGAAAACAGTGCTCCAATCAGATGATATTTTAATCCTTTTTGTTTTTTACGAGAAATAAATTTTTATCACTTTTGGGTATGGGAACACCTCTATCTTTCCGGAAGGCATTTGCCCGCGTTAGGTATTTTGCTATCTTTTTTGTTTTTTGGATATCCGTTTCTTCGGTTTTTGCGGAGCAGGGCGTTCGTTTTGCGGGTAGTTGGGCAGAAGCCCTCTCACAAGCACGTATGTCAGGGAAAATGGTGTTTTTAGACGCTTACGCCGAATGGTCAGGTCCTTGCAAACTCATGAGCAAATGCGTATTTTCTGACGCTGCCGTAGGAGAGTTTTACAATTCTGAATTTATCAGCATTAAAATGGATATGGAGAAAGGGGAAGGCCCTGCCTTAGCAAAACGCTATGGCATCTGGCAATTTCCTACCTTGCTGTACATTGACGGTGATGGCAACATACAACATCAGGCCATAGGCTTCCACAATACATCGGAATTTATTACTTTAGGTAAAAAGGCGTTAAACACGGAACTGAATATGTTTGCGTTGCAGCAACGCTACAATGCGGGAGAACGCAGCAGTGGCTTGTTGTACGCTCTTACCGAGATTTATTCGTCAGCCTTTCATAAGGATTTGGGGAAAGTAGCCGACCAGTACCTGAAAATGCAAAACGACTGGTCAACCAGACAAAATATGGAATTTATTTTCCATTATACGACCGATCCATTTGGCCCCGGATTCAAATACATCTTAAAAAACAAAAGAGATTTTACGCTTTTATTCGGAGAGGAAGCCGTCAATAATGCCATTGAAGATGTATTTGACGGCTATCAAAAAGCACACCCGGACTTACCATTGGGGGAGATACAGCGCCTGCACACAACGATTTACCCGGAACGCGGCGAGCGCTTAGCCTCGGCGTACCGATTAATCTACTATCAAAAGCGCCAAAACTGGGTCGCTTATGCCAATAGCGCCATTGATCATTTTGCCCGTTTCCCCACGGAAGATGCCGATGAGTTGGTAGAAGCCACTTTGCTTTTCCTGCACCACGTAGACGATAAAAGTATGCTCAAACAGGCAACAAAATGGGCAGAACGCGCCGCTGAGCTGTCGCCAACCTGGAATACTTATGATACTTTAGCCCGTTTGTACGCGGTTACCGGCAAAAAACGGCAGGCCATAAAAATGACACATTTAGCCATTGAATTAGCGAGGAATGCTGGCGAGCCTTCCGCCAATTCCGAAGCGTTTTTAGAAATATTAAGGGAATAAAAGCATATAAGTAGTCAGCAGTCCACAGTCGGCAGTTCACAGTCGGCAGTCTCACAAAAAAATAAGTCCATTTTGTTGGTTGTCAACAAAATGGACTTATTTTTTTTGCAGGCATTGAAGTAGGTAGGTAAATAGAAATAATCGCAGTTTGGAATTTCATTAATTACCTTATTATCAAGGGTTTGTGAGACTGTGGACTGCCGACTATTGACTGTGGGTTACTTAATTCATACCTACTTATTGTGGTTTAAGCCTATATTTGCGAAAAATTTTAAAAACCGTTTTGCACGTTCCTAAAAGTATCGGCATCTTATGAATAGCAGATATCCTCATTTTTGCACCGGCACTGTAATAATTATCTTTTTTCTGGTATTTTGCCGAATAGATGCGTTGTATGCCGCCTATATTAGTGGTATCATACAAAATGCCCAACGCAATGACCCCGTGGAAGTGGTGGTGCCACGTCAGTATTTAGACGGCAAAAACGAGACTTTTCGGACGGTGGTGGACAGCGTCCGCGCTTTCTCCATAACGGTAATGGTGCCGGAACCTCAATTGGTGTTTTTCTATTTTAATGGAGATAAATTGGCCCTTTTTCTGGCACCTAATGATTCTTTGATCCTTCGTACCGACGTGTTTCAGTATCCGATAGGCGTGCGTTTTGGCGGACTCTCGGGCGCCAATAACAGCCTGTTGCAGCAGTACCTGCGCGAACATCCGCAGGATTTTAATGATTTCAACAACGTGCGCTACAAGATAGGCCAGTGGTGGGTCAGCGTAGAAGGCGAAGCCAATCGGTTCATGGAAGAACTTTGGCCGGAGGACTACCAGAAAAAATTAGCGTATAAACAGGTAGCGGCTTACACCCTGCTCGATGAATTCCGGACCAATCACCTCAATGACCTGACTCCCGCATTTATAGAATGGCTTACCACCGATATTATTTATTATCGAGCTTTTCATTTGCTGGTATATGGATATGTTTTTGGTAAAGCCCATGAGGTGCAGCCCTCTTTTTTTGAATTTTTAGATGAAACCCCCCTCGACAATTCAATGGTCGGAAATGACACCTACCGCCAGTACATGATGGCATTGTTGGCTTATCGGCACGTAATATCAGGGGGTGCCGGCAATTTTTGGGCAGGGCAATACAAAATAGCCGGAGACATAGTCACCGGAAAACCCTTAGCTTACCTGCGTTCAGAAATCATCAGAAACGGATTTTTTGGAGATCAATACCGGGAACTGCTGCCAATCTATAAAGATTATTTTCAAAGCAATACCTTTCACGAATTTGACCCCAAAATATCTGAACTTTACCACAAATTGAGTCTTATCGCGCCCGGTTCTCCCGCACCGGCATTTATTGGCCGCGAACAAAATGGCGCATTGGTAACTTTATCGCAATTCCGGGGCAATATCGTTTACCTGAATTTCTGGGCCAGCTGGTGCGCCGCCTGCCTGACAAAAATGGAGTTTTTTAATGATTATGCCCCCGAACTCCATAAACAGGGCATTCAAATTGTGAATATCTCGATTGACGACAATGCCGACAGTTGGAAATCTGCCTTAGACCAACGCCTTTTTAAAGGGTATAACCTGCTGGCTTCCTCCGGCACCGAGCAAAACATTGCCCAGTTATACGGAGTAGAAGCGGTTCCGCAATATTTTATCATTGATCGGAATGGCACTTTTGTTGGGAAGGCAACCTCCAGCCAGCCGGATGATATCCGACTAAAACTCTTGGAAATGAACCGGAAATAAAATGGTGAACAAAATTTTAGTTAAGTAGTTATGGATATTTTACAATTGCTTGACGGGGTGAATATTGCATCATTTATATTCAATATTTATCCATGCAATGGTTTTTTCATCCGGCAACTATACTGAAATTGTCAAAAAGCCATTTTTCTAAATTAAATAGCAATGCCTGAATTTTTTTTTACAGAAACAGACAACAATCAATCCCCTGAGCCGGAATTGCAACATCCTTCATTGAAAGCACTCGCCAATTTTGGCCTGGCGATCCCCGCCGAAAACCTCGACGAAATACTCTCCTTGCCGCGAGCGACTTTGATTCAAAGTCTTGAAGCCACCATCCGCCAAGAGATGGAACGCCCCATTGACAGGGACTTTCACGACGATGACTTTCTGCTGTTCAATTGCCTGCTGCTGCTCGGCCACTTGCAATCCGCCGAAAGCCTCCCTTTGATCTTGGAAGTATTGCGATTAGATGACGAAAAAATGAATTTCTTTTTCGGTGATTATCTGTTTGAAAACTTTTGGCAAGTGCCAATGCTGTGCGGGGAAAACCAAATAGAAACCCTAAAAGATTTTGTCAAAGCAGATGATGTACCGTTCGTCTATTCACAAACCACGGTGATAGTATCCATTGAGCACTTGGCTCATTGGATTCCCGAACTGAAGCCGGAAGTCGTAGATTGCATCACCCAATTGCTGCAATATTTTGACGATTTGGATGCCGATGCCGATATTGATCCGTACTTGGTGGCCAGTATTGCTAATTCCGCCGCAAACTTGCAAATTGACCATTGTCTTCCCATCATTGAATCCCTTTTTCAAAAGGGCATGATGGATACTCTTTTGCGCGGCAATTGGAAAGAATTTCAGCGATTATGGAACCAACCCTATCGCGCCAAACAAGACTTGCACCGGGATGTTCGTACGTGGTACCAAGAAGAAGGCGTTGCCCGGGCAACACGGTTGCAAGAACAGGAGGAAGAACAACTTCAACAAGCGGAAGAGCGCATCAAACAACAACGAGTGAAAGAGAAAAAAGCCACTGTGCAAATCTTAAAAGAAAAACAACAAAGCTAAACAGCCGAGAAGAAAATCGGGAAAAATGCCCCTTGCCCGTGTGGGAGCGGGAAAAAGTTTAAGAGGTGTCACGGGCAAAGTTAAGCCAGTTAAAGGAATTTGTGAAAAATAGTCTACCCGATTCAAAGTGTAATCTACCATTAATCAAGGGAGATTGCGGGGATTCTCGGAAAAATCTCCATCTCCCCCAATAGATGGCGGTCGAAAGTGGCGAGCAGGAAAATGGGCTTTGGCAAATCCCAAATATTTATACTTTTTGCGGGTCAAAATACACTTTGGCACTAAAAGGGTCACATAAAATGGTTCGTCAGTAACTCGTTCCTAAACACCCCTCCACATCACAGCACATATACCCGAAAGGCGGGGGCGAGCAGGAAGTTGGAATAGGCTTTTTGTGCACAGGTTTCCATAAATAATAGCGTTTTTTCGCTATCTTCCATTGAAAACTTACCTTCGGAACCGAGGGTTACAACGGTCATTTGGAGCCATATTTCCTGCCCGTCTATTTTAAATGTTTCCGAAATACCATAATCTTGGATCGAAAAATAATATAAACCTGCTTCTCGGGCTTTTTCGAGCCAGTCAGGATGGTCAAGATGCTTTTCAATGAACTTAAGGGCCGCCTTGGTTTGGGGCGCTGACTCACTATCATGGTAATCCGCATAAATTGCTTTCACAAAACCCTCCAATTCCGCTTTAAGCACAGATTGCTTCAAGGTGAGTGTAATTTCCCCATCTTTGACTTCGGAATAATCGAATATTTTCCGGGGATAGTAGCCCACAATTTCTTTTTGAAATTTGGCTTTAGTAATGTTTTCTGGAAGTTCGGCGGTAGCTGTTGCGACAAAGCCGATGTGAAGGTATGCGCCCATTGTTGTGGAGTTGAATTTGTTTTAGAATAATTGTGCGGTGCAAAGGTAAATTATTTTTAAATAAAATAAAACTTTTTGTTTTAAATTTGTAAATTATTTTACCTTTGCCCTGTCAATGAAATAATCTCTGCTGCATTAGTAAAGAGTGCATATCTTTATCGCTTAATAACAGCAGGAATTTCATGTCAAAACCAACAGCCGAAAAAAAGAAGGTGTTTTTGTGCTATGCACGGGAGGATCAGACTCTTATGGATGATTTCTATAATCGCTTCAAAAATTACAATGAAGCGGATATGGAAATACTTATAGACAGGACTTCTGTTTCTCAAAATATGCACGAAGTATTTCACACGTATGCAAAGGAGTGCGACGTTGCAGTACTTTTGGTCAATGCTCGGTTTGTTAATCCGACGAGTTATGCCAACCAGAATGAGGTACCCATTCTGGTTGAAAGGCAAAAAGAAGGCAAAATTGTGATCGTGGGTGTTCGACTTTCCTATATTTCAGATTTAGAGAAATGGAATCGGGAAGGGGATGTATATTTTTTATCCCTCACCAATAACGATTTACCAAATACTCGGATTAAGAAACCGGAAGACGGCGTTTTTCACCGAGAATATGCTGTTTATGAGCAGGTTGATGAAAAAGACCTAAACCAATTTCATGGCTTGTTGCATAAGTGGATATTGGAATGTTTGAATAAAAATCAAAGTAAACAAAATGGCAATTCTGCAAAAACGGGCAATATAAGGTTGCGTGATCCGAATGTTTTAGACAAAATATTAAGCAGTATGAATCCGAACTCCCTGCTGTACAAACTCGAAAAAACACTAAGTACTGATAAATCTTTTTGGGATAACGCTGGCATTCCAATTCCAAGTGAGGAATCTGTATGGTCATTTTTGTATTGCAAACAGCAGGCAGAAAAATTTGAAGCATACCAAAACGCACTGTGCAAAATAACATCCGAAGATCCATTAATAAAATTGACAAAGCAATTTGACAAAGTTGAAAAAAGAACTAATGATATCCGCAAATTACTTGATTCTAATTTTTCTGACGAGGATGGATTAGACGAAGAATTAGAAAAACAACTTTCTAAAATAGATCGTGTTTTGGAAAAATCCATGGAAAAAGTAATTGCGTCACCACGAAAAAATCATACTGAAGCAAAATCTGACCTTTCCGATGCAATTGAAGAATTGCGCAATTTTTTAAAATTATTGGCGGGAAACAGCCTTGGCGGGTCATGATTCAGCAAAAAAAGGAAATAAATTTTGTAAAACAATAGACGCAGACGATTTAATTTTATTCCGCCGCAATCTGGCAAAAAAGAAGGTTAAAGAGTACGCTGTATTCTTTGATGAGGCTAACGTTTACCTAAAAACTATCTCCCGCACAAGGTTTAGTACTGAAAACGAGGATTTTTTACATGAATTAAGCGAAACCTTGGATATTATCCTTAAACACTTTGGTGACACGGTTGGGAATGATACGAAGGTAAAAGGGTTGAAAAAGTCCCTTGATGCCCTATCATCGCACGTTGCAAATATTTCATTGAGCATACAAAGCGGTGGTCATTTGAACCCTAAAAATGACATTGCCGGAAATATCAAGGAGTTCAAAGGCAAATTTGATGCCTTTGTTGCTGCATTTTTGAAAATATCTGAAAACCATAAAACGGTGTTAACATCTGTTGCGATTGAAGAATTGCTTCGGAAAATCACTCATTTTTCCTAAAAACATCTCAGCCCAACTTTCTCCCAAACTCCCCCACCTCAAACCGAAACTCCAACTCATTCACTCCAATATACCAATCCAATTTCTCCGCCATTTTGGTGCCGATATGCGGATAAACCTTGCGCAAGTCGTCGAAATCAAAACCATCCTTATCGCTGAAAAACTCAATCAACCCTTCGATAAAAGTCCGGCGTTCGTGGTTGTGTTCGCCAAACAGTTCATCATAATCGCTGCAAAAGCAAAGGTTCGCGCCGGGAGACAGGAAATGACAAGTAACAAACGCCAAGGCATCTTCGCCTTCCAAAGCACCGATGGTTTCTTCCAACAAAAAACGTTACTATACTTTGGCATTTAACAAAATCAATTTATGATTTTCAATATTTTTTTCGTGGTAAGGCTTGGAGATGTTCAGGAAATCAAAGATATAGGGGTCTTTCAAGGTTTGTTGAGCCAAATCAGACAATGGTTCAGGCAAGGTATGGGTAAAGTTGGTGATAGATTTTCCGCTTCGTTGATAGAGGTTATTTTTAATTTGAAGTGCTAAAATGTCGCGACTCCAATTGTTTTCGGTACAAGCATCCATGTACCACGCCCGTGCCTGCTTGTCCTTGATTTTTTCCATCAATAGGATATTGTGCCCCCAGGGCAATTTTGCCACAGCCTGTGGCAAAATTGAATGTTCATGGTAGGCCCTATAAAAGGCCAACATTCGACCTAAGTTTCGTTCTGAAAACCCTTTCATTTCTGAAAATTCGCGCTTCAGGTCTTTCGCCAATTTAGGGATCACCCCCGCAGACCAGCCTTCCGTGACTTGCCGTTGGGCAACGGCCGCACCGATTTCCCAATACAAGCGCAACATTTCGGCGTTCACCGCAAGCACCGCTTGGACTTGTGCAGATCGTCTAAACCAGTTCGGTTTAGAGAATAGGCGTATTTTGCTGTCCGATGTCGAGGATTCAACGGTTATTTTAATTCACTTACTCTGTCATGAAATTGACTTGTTTATTAAAGATAATTTACCCAATATTTCGCGTGAAAACCTAAAAGCCTTTAAACAAATTTATTATAGAAGCAGTGCTTTGAAAGATAAAATTGAAAAGGGTAAAAAATTTACCAAATATTTTGAAAATTTAGACTTGTTATTGGAAGACCTGCGTAGAATTTCATTGATTATGATGCCAATCATTTTGGCTGCTTCCGAAATAATGATGCATGAAGTACTTCATAATCCAATAATGAGTAATTGAAGGAATATTTATAATTGGCTAAAACTTCAACAATTTCCTAATCGCTTTCTTCGCCCTCGACGCCAAATCCGTTTTTTCCTTTCAGTTGACCAAATTGGGCAACAGGCTGTTGCCCAATTTGAGGACTATAAAATTGGTAAAAAAAGCGACAATATTTTAGGTTTCTAACGGATAAACCCTTCACATCAGGGAACTCCTCCTTTTAATCCTTAGATACCTGCTCAATGAGTTTGCTCGCCCAAACATGCTCCTTTTCATTGATCATTTTTCCCAATTCCCAATAAAAGCAGATCAGTTCTGCATTGACCGCAAGTGCCGCTTTTATTTGGACTGACCTGATCTTTACTTTTAGTTCGTGAGCCATGTTTTATTTGCGGTACTGATGAGTGCCATGTTTTGATGTTAAATTGATTTGTTCCGTATTTAATGTTTTGGGATGGTCAATATTGATTTACTTTTGAGTCAAATCACCAAGTCCAAACTCATTTTTCAGCTCTTGAATTGAAATAATGGATACCATTTTTTCAATTCCTACAATATCGACATTTTCCTTCTCCTTATTAAGGAGGTATTCAATGGCCTTTACAAAGTTCCGTTTCTCTTTCTCGTCCAACAATTGGCGGATATCATTGACTTTGGTGAGCATATCAATCGCCTTCGAGGAAGAAAACATCGTTGAAGGTATGTCGTATATGGTCAGGGCCTCACCCTCTTTTAAAACATCGGGATGACAAAAAACACCGAACGACCTCGTTTTGAATGGCACCACAGTGTGGAGTAGCCCCAATTGCTCTATTTCTTTCTTGTATTCTTCGTGCGATGCACCAATTAAGGCATCCGGTATCACCATCTTGAATTTTATCTCGCGGCCAGTCATATCCACCGCAATTTCGCCGTTTTTCTTTTTATCTTCATCCAACCACTCCATTCTCAACATTGAATTTGGTGCGCCTTTTCGCATTGCGCTCAGACTGGTGATCACCAATTTCAACAAATTTTCAAAATACCCAATGGCCAGCGCGGTGGAGGGCAAGAAACCAAGGTCTATTTCTACCTTGGTTTTTTCGATTTCTTCTTTGATCAGTTCAACTTGCTGCTGCAATGACGCTTTGTCGTATGGGAGTATTTTTAGGTCATCGGATTTGAGCCAATCGTCATAATTACCTTGGTATTCATATAATTTGATGTCTTTTAGGTCGGTAAAAAAATTATTGATAAAGTCCTTTGTATTGTGGTCGGCCACGATAAATGTCTTTTTTGAGCCTATTCGACCCAAAAAAAGGCCAAACTCAAAAACAACATTGTGCCTTGTTCCTTCTCCTTTGGCTTCATCTTGCGGGTTGGTTTTTGACACCCGGCTTTGGCTGATGATTTTGTCCTCCGGAACAAAAATAAAAATCGCAAAATCATAAATATCCGAAAAGTTTTTCAGCGATTCTAAATTGGTTGCCGGGCTACTGGCTGGTTTTTCGCCTTTCCCAAAACTGCCTCGATTTTGGGCAAGACCCAAAATATTCAGTTTGTGCTGCAGTCTTTCATTGATTTGGTGTACAGAATCTGACCTTTGAATGGTTGGGTCAAAAATATTTTCATCCCAAATATCCACTTCGTAGTTTGAATTTTCAAAAAATGACTTCACCGCTTTAGCGACCACCAAGGACTCCGTGGACGAACCAATAAAAATACTCGGTTTCGACTTTTTTTGTTCTAGCCTTTTTACGTTGAACATTTTTATTCTTTTTTAATATTTTTATGATAATATGTGAGGGCATTAGCATAAACGGTTTGGTTTTCTGGAAATTTTATGTTGTACCCGAGAAAATTTTCATCTGCCTGTTTGAATATTTCTTCTGCCGGGTCGGAAGCGAGGAACTTAGCCAATACCTTCTCGGGGTCTTTGCTCAAAAAGTCCTTGTACGCGTCGTCCAATTTTTTGCCATGTTCGAGCGCCGATGCGGTAGCAACCACGCGACGTGGATAAGGGGCAAATCCACCGATGGGGCGTGTGTCCATAGCCAAACGCTCGAAAGCCTTGCTGTAATCAACATCGTGCTGCCCGTAAACCAAGCGCTTGACGGCTGTCA
>Ga0163144_10003094_pt1 | contig 38029 bp, 33 predicted proteins | sample OliLak19BULKMAT1_FD_123175 | JGI IMG/M metagenome (GOLD analysis project Ga0163144, IMG submission 123175) | Freshwater microbial mat bacterial communities from Lake Vanda, McMurdo Dry Valleys, Antarctica - Oligotrophic Lake LV.19.BULKMAT1 | ecosystem: Environmental > Aquatic > Freshwater >...
ACGACACGCTCGCCGATCACTCCCGCCGACCGCACCGCTCACCCAAGCGCACCGATGAGGCCACTGCCGCCAAGGTCATCGCCGCCCGCAAACGGTGGTCAGATGGCACCACACCGGGTTTCGAATGTTCTGGCGTTGGAAGTCGCGCCGCCCAGGCGGCCGGCCATCGGTGGATCGCAAGCTCATCGAGTTGATCCGCCAGATGTGGCGGGCCAATCCGACGTGGGGCAGCCCCTGCATTCGCGACGAACTGGCCAAACTGGGTTTGGCGGTCTCCGTTTCCACCGTGCGCAAATACCGCCCGAAGACAGGGCGCCCGCCATCCCAGAGGTGGACGACATTCATGCGGAATCACGCCAAGCAGATCGCCGCGATTGATTTTAGGTTTAAAATCCCGGCATTCCACCCTTACCGCGCATGGACTCCATCTGCTTCATCAACTTCTTTCCGCCGCCACCTTTCATCATCTTCATCATCTGCTGCATTTGCTGGAAGCTCTTCATGAGTTGGTTGACCTCGACGATCTTCACGCCCGCGCCGTCGGCGATGCGTTTGCGGCGGCTGCCGTTCAGGAGATCGGGTTTCTTCCGCTCCTGTTTCGTCATCGATTTGATGATGGCCTCGGTGCGCGCCATTTGCTGATCGGCGCCGGCGGGCAACTGCATTCCGCTCATTCCGGGCATCATGCCAATGATGCTCTGCATCGAGCCCATCTTCTTCACCTGCTGCATCTGCGCGAGGAAGTCCTCCAGGTCGAACTCCGCCTTGCGCATCTTCTCGGCCATCTTCTCCGCCTCTTTCTCGTCGATCGTCTCCTGCGCGCGTTCGACGAGTGAAACCACGTCGCCCATGCCGAGGATGCGCGACGCCAGTCGATCCGGGTGAAACGTCTCGAAATCGCCGGTCTTTTCGCCCGTGCCGATGAACTTGATCGGCACACCGGTCACCGACTTGATCGAGAGCGCCGCGCCACCGCGCGTATCGCCATCGAGCTTGGTCAGGATGAGTCCGGTGAGTTGCAGCGCTTCGTGAAACGTCTTGGCGACGTTGACCGCCTCCTGGCCGAGCGCGCCATCGGCGACGAGGAAGACCTCATCGGGTTGAATCTGCGCGCGCAGTTTCTTCACCTCCTCGATGAGATCGGCGTCGATTTGCAGGCGGCCGGCGCTGTCGAAGATGATCGCATCGGCGGTCGCGGCCAGGCCCGCCTTGAGTCCGGCGGCGCCGATGGCAGGGACGTCCTTCGAAACGCGATCGCCGTGGAAACCCAGTTCCTCCTGCTTCGCGAGGATCTCGAGTTGGTCGATGGCGGCGGGTCGCTGCACATCGCAGGCGACGACGAACGGCCGGTAACCGCGCTTTTTGAGCAACTTGCCGAGCTTGGCGGTCGAGGTGGTCTTGCCGGAGCCGTGGAGACCAACCATCAGGATCTTGAGCGGCCGCGCGGCCGTCAGATCGGTCGAGCCCTCCCCGAGAAGCCGCACAAGCTCGTCGTGGATGATTTTGACGATCTGCTGGCCGGGCGCGACGCCCTTCAAGACGTCCTGGCCGACGCATTGCTGCTGCACGCGGTCGACGAAGTCGCGCGCGACCTTGAAGTGCACGTCGGCGGCGAGGAGGGCGGTGCGCACCTCCTGGAGGGCCTCCGCCATGTTTTCGGCGGAAAGTTTGCCGACGCCGCGCAGATTACGCAGGGCGTTGCCGAGCTTTTCGGTGAGTGATTCGAACATGCGAACCCCACCGTTGGCGCAGTTTTTCGCCGGAAGCAACCAAAGGGTAGCGCGGCGGGCGCGAGGGGGTGTAATTGGAAGTGAAGTCAGTGCCCCCAGCCACCGCCGCACCGTCCGGCCACGACGGTTTGTCACTTATTAAGTGACAAACGAGCCCGCCCCCGCTGGGACAGAACGATCGGTTTGTCACGTATTACGTGACAAACCTGCGGGGTCGTCGGCCGCACCGACGTGGCCTTGGTTGGGCATGTGACTTCACTTTCATTTGCACCCGGCGCGAGGCCGCTCGCGATGGGGCGGATGAGCTGTCCAGCCGTCGCTACTTGACGCCGCCGAGCAGACGTTCGCCGCTCACCGCACCGGCGGGCTGCAATTGGCGCAGCTTGCCGAGGACAACTTCCGGGGTGCAGGGTTTCACGATGTAGTGACGCGCGCCGAGTTGCGCCGCCTTGATAACGTTGGAGCGATCGTTCGAAGCCGTGCACACGACAATCTCGAGGGACTTCAACAGCGGAGTCGCTCGGATCCGCCGGAGCACCTCGAAACCATCCAGTTTCGGCAGGCCCAAATCGAGAAACACGAGATCGAAACTGCGGCCGGGATCATCCAGCAAGTCCCAGGCGGCAGCGCCGTTCTCCGCGACCGTGGTCTGGTGCTCTGCCTGCGTATTCAGGATTTGCGTTAGGACAGCGCGGGAGACCGGTTCATCTTCGACGAGTAGGATTCTCATGGCGTGCGGCAGCGATGTCTCCCCTGTATCGGCACAAACCGCACCGACTGAAATTGGCGGGCGCCAAATTCGTCCTCGTCAAAACCTGCGGCTTGGCGGATAACCGCCGTCCCTATGAACCCTGTTCTCAAGCTTTTGATCGACGGCGGCAGCCTCACGACCGGCCAGATGGCCCAGGTCGCGGGACTGACCGAAGCGGAGGTTAATCAGCACCTGGAACAGTTGAAGAAGGACCGCATCTTCCTCGGCTGGCGTCCGGTGCTCGATCTTTCCCGCGAGGCCGCCGCCGCCGCCGCCGTGCGCGCGGTCATCGAGGTCAAAGTGACGCCGGAACGCGGCGGCGGGTTCAACCGGTTTGCGGAACGGATCGCGCGGTTCGACGAGGTCGAGTCCTGTTACCTGATGTCCGGCAGCTATGATCTGCTCGTCTTCGTGAAGGGCGGATCGCTGCAGAAGGTCGCGGCCTTCGTCTCGGAGAAACTTTCGTCGATCGAGGGCGTGCTCTCGACTTCCACCCACTTCATGCTGCGTTGCTACAAGGAGCAGGGCTTCCTGCTCGATGGCGGCGAGGCGCAAACCACGCGGCTCAACGTCGCCCCGTGATTTACCCGGTAGGGGCGCGCGGCCCGCGCGTCCGTCCTCCGCGGGACGGGTCGACGGTCCGGCCCTACCCACTGCACACCGCACCATGAATCCTTCCAATTACGTCGCGCGGCACATCGCCACGCTGCCGAAGAGCGGCATCCGGGACTTTTTCGAGCTGGTGGCGAAGATGAAGGGCCAGGACGTCATCTCGCTCGGCGTCGGTGAGCCCGATTTCGTCACGCCCTGGCACGTCCGCGAGGCCGCGATTTACGCGCTCGAGCGCGGCAAGACCTATTACACCTCGAATCTCGGCCTGATCGAGCTGCGCCGCGAGATCTCGACCTACGTCGAGACGCATTTCGGCGTGAGCTACCGGCCGGACGATCAGGTGATCGTGACCGTCGGCGTCAGCGAGGCGCTCGACCTCTGCTTCCGCGCCTTCTGCAATCCCGGCGACAAGGTGATGTATCACCAACCATGCTACGTCAGCTACCACCCGAGCATCACGCTGGTGCATGGCGAGGGCATCGCGGTGCCGACCTACGCGAAGGACAATTTTGCGCTGACCGCCGAGGCCTTGCGGGCGGCCTGGGTGCCCGGGGCAAAGATTCTGATGCTCAACCTCCCGTGCAATCCCACGGGCGGCACCTGCAGCCGCGAACAATTGGAGAAGATCGCGGAGTTCTGCCGGGAGAAGGACCTGCTGGTGCTGAGCGACGAGATCTACTCGGAGCTCACGTTCGAGGGCACGCACACGAGCATCGCGAGTTTTCCGGGCATGGCCGAGCGGACGGTTTTCCTGCACGGTTTCTCGAAGGCGTTTGCGATGACCGGCTGGCGCATCGGTTACGCGTGCGGGCCGGCCGTCTTGATCGACGCGATGATGAAGGTGCACCAATACGCCATGATGTGCGCCTCGATCATCGCGCAGGAGGGCGCGCTCGAGGCGCTCAAGAATGGCTGGGACAATGTCGTGAAGATGCGCGATCAATATCATCGCCGTCGTGATCTGATTGTGCGCCGTTTCAACGAGGCGGGACTGAAGTGTCATCTGCCGCGTGGAAGTTTTTATGCGTTCCCTGACGTGTCGCCCACCGGGCTGAGCGAAAAGGACTTCGCGGTCGGGCTGCTCGGGCAGGAGAAAGTCGCGGTGGTGCCCGGCACCGCCTTCGGCGACAACGGCAAGGGCCACGTCCGCGCCTGCTTCGCCACTGCCTACGACCAAATCATCGAAGCCTGCGATCGCGTGGATCGCTTCGTGCAAACGAGCAGCTCTAAGCGCTAAGCGATAGGCTTTAGGCGCCATTCACCCAGCTTGCAGCTTAAGGCTTAACGCTTACCGCTTACTGCTCTCATGTCCCGCATCGTCGCCATCGTCGGTCGTCCAAACGTCGGGAAGAGCCGGCTCTTCAATCGGCTGGCGCGGAAGCGCATCTCGATCGTCCACGATCAGCCGGGCATCACGCGCGACGTCATCTCCGCCGAGATCGCGGAGGGCGGCTACACGCTGCTCGACACCGGCGGGCTCGGTTACAAGGGGGAGGATACGCCGGCGGCGCTGACGAAGGCGTCGGAGCAGCAGGTTGATTTCGCGATTACCGCGGCGTCGCTGATCCTCTTCGTCGTCGACGGGCTCAGCGGCCTTTCCGGGCTTGACGAGAAAATCGCGGCGATGCTCCGGAAGAGCAGAAAAAAGGTCCGCCTCGTGATCAACAAGGCGGACTTCGACGACTCGAAGGTCGCGCTGGATGAGGCGTATCGTCTCGGCCTCGGCGAACCGCTGCGCGTCTCCGCCGAGCACGGCAATGGCGAGCAGGAGTTGCGGGCGGCCATCTTGGAAGTGATCGGCCCGGAGCCCGTGGCCGTTGAGAGCACCGCGACCAAGACCGCCGAAGATCCGCTCTGCATCTGTTTCATCGGCCGGCCCAACGTCGGCAAGTCGTCCCTCAGCAACCGGCTGCTCAAGAGCGATCGGCTGATCGTGAGCGAGGTGCCCGGCACGACGCGCGACGCGATCGAGCTGCCGTTCACGTTCCGCGGCCGGGACAAGAAGGACTATCCGTTCAAGCTGATCGACACCGCCGGCATCAAGGCCGCGACCAAGCTGGCGTCGCCGGTCGAATATTTCTCCCGGCTGCGCTCGCTCGATGCGATCAAGAACACCGACGTCGTTTTCCTCGTGCTCGACGCCCTCGACGGCGTGACGCAGCAGGACAAGGCGATTGCGGGCGAGGCGATCAAGGAGGGGAAGCCCATCATCATCGTCATCAACAAATGGGATCTCGTGCAGGCCGCGTTCAAGAAGCAGGGCGGCTTTCATCCCTACAAGAGCGAGCGCGATTACCGCGAGAAATACGAGAAGGCGCTGTTTGACCGGCTGTTCTTCACGCCGGGCTCGCCGCTGATTTTCGTCTCGGCCCTGAGCGGCTTCGAGATCGATCGCATGCTCAATGCGGCGGTGAAGCTGAACCGCACGCTCGACAAGAAACTGCCGACGGCGAAATTGAACCAGACGCTCGGATTCCTGGCGGAACGCAATCCGCCGCCGGCGATCGGCGGCAAGCGCTTCCGGGTTTACTACGCGACGCAAACCGGCACGCGGCCTTTCCGGATTAAACTTTTCTGCAATCGCGAGGAGAAATTGACGGAGCAATACCGGCGTTATCTCGAGGCCGGTATCGTCGAGGACCTCGATTTGAAGGGGTGCCCGATCTTTTTCGATCTCGTCGGCAAGGTGAAGGACGAGACGCGCGGCAGCCGCGGGGGCGGGAACGCTTCCGCCGAGCATCGCGCGAAGTGGCAGGTGGAGGAAGAGCGCGGTGTGGCCGAGGATTGAGGAAGGGGCGGTGATCCTTGACCGCCCCGGTGGGATTTTCGCACGCGTAATGAGGGCGGTTGGGGACAGCCGCCCCTGCCTCGGCTACCGCTTCCGCTGCTTCTGCCGATACTCGTCGCCGCTCTTCAGCGCAGCGCGGACTTCGCGATCGGTATAGCCGCGCTCCCGCATCGCCTTCGCGTAGATGGCGTAGCCGCTGGGATCGGGTTCGCGACCGAGGACTTCGCGGTAAGCGCGCGTAATGGTATTGCGGATATAGTTCTCCCGGCCTTCCGCGCTGCGCCGGAGATCGTCGCGGATCTGGCCCTGCGTCCAGCCATCGCGCCATTTCGCCCGGTAATGCGCCAGCCCCTTGGCGTCGGGCTCGCGGCCGAGCACTTCCTGATAGGCCTGGCCGATGGCCTCGTCGGCCTTCACGGCGCGCGCCTCACTGCTGCGCTGCAACTGCTCGATCACGCGGCCCTCGGTCCAGCCTTCGTGCATCAGCCGGTCGCGATAGGTGCGCAGGCCCTCGGGGTCGGCCGGCCGGTTGAGGACTTCGCGAAAGGCGCGTTGCACGATCATCTCGGCGGTGCGGCGATCGAGCCGGGGACGCACGTCCTGGACGCCGACGGGCCCGCGCGGAGCGGGCGTCGGCACCACCACCACCGTGACAGGCGGTGCGACCTGCACCGGCTGCGGGACGACGGTCCGTTGCGGGCCCGTGACCGTGACCGAAGCGATGGAGCGGTCCCAGGTAGCGCCGCCGTCGCGACTGCGGCGCTCGCCATACAGGTCGGTGATGCTGCGCGTGATTTCAAGACGATCGCCGCTGAAGCCCGTGGCGCTGAAGACGGTGGCCTTGGCCGCGCCTTCGACGCGCACCGACGAAATCGCCAATGACCAGGGGCGCTGGTTGGAGCGCTGCATCCGATCGAGGTTTTCCACGGAAGCGCCGGCTTCGATGGTCAGGGCTTCGCCCTTGAAATTGGGCTCGGTGAAGAACGTCACGCGATCCGGGCTGAGGGGCGGCGGGGCAGGTTGCGCGTGCGATCGGCCGGCGAACACCAACGCGGCGAGGCAGCCGGCGGCGGCAAGGGAGCGAACGAAGCGGTTGAAGACAGGATGCATGGAGGAAAGCGGGGCGTAAATTCCCGCGGCGGGGCGGCGGCGCGTCAGGGCTGGCAATGCTTCAACCCGAGCCCGGCGATGGCACGCGGGACGAGTGGAACGCCGCGCGTGAAGCGAGCGATTCCGATCGAGGAAATTTTCTCTGGCATGGCGCCGGTTGGGACGCCGCGGTTGCGCGAGGTATTCAAATGTTTTCCACGGTGGAACTACTGCGCGTAAAAGGGATTGTGCTGTTTCTCCTGGGCCAGCGTGGTGAGCGGGCCGTGGCCGCAGGCGAGCACGGTGTCGCGCGGCAGCGTGAAAATCTTCTCCTTGTTGTTGCGATATTGGTCGGCGAAGTGCGTCGGACTGCCGCCCATCGAGCTGGAGAAAACGGAGTCGCCGACAAAGGCGATCGGCCAGCTCAGGCCGGTCACGAAATACGTGGTCTGGCCGGGGGAGTGTCCGGGGGTGAACAGCGTCTTGATGGCAAGCGAGCCGACGTGGAAGTGGGCGTTTTCCTTGAAGGTCTTCGCGCCGGGATAGGGCGCCGGCTCGAGCTCGCTCGCCCACACTTCGGCCTTGGTTTCGCCCGCGAGACGCGGCAACTCGGCCACGTGATCCTCGTGCGTGTGGGTGAGAAAAATATAACGCAGGGTGAGTTCCTCCGTGTGGAGGAGATCGAGCAGTCCCTGGCAGTTCGCGCCGGTGTCGAACGCGGCGGCGAGGCGCGAGCGGGGATCCCAGATGAGATAGTTGTTCACCGTCATGTCCTCATGCGGCGTGTTGAACACAGCGAAGCCCTTGGGGAAGTCGGGGAGTTGTGGATACCAGCGTTTGTGCGCGAGGGCTTCGAGGGCGGTGGGGGAGAGGCGGAGGTGACGCGCGAGTCGCCGGATGACAGGATCGAGCGGCTCGCCGGCCTTCACGGCGGCGAGGTCGGCGGGCGAGACGTCGGCCCGCTCCGCGAGCGCCGCGTCGGAGAGTTTCCAGCCGCGCTGGGCTTTGTTGATGACGTCGTTGAAATTATCTTCGAGGGGAATGCGGGCCATGGTGCGACTAAATGCTTCGGGCGCGGAGCGGCAAGCTGGATGCCGGGAGTTTAAGGCTCGTTTTCCCCCGCGCGTTTCCTACGGTGCGGGGCCGCCATGCTCGTCTCCGGTCTGCTCAATCCGCACGTGCTGTCGCTGCTCGCGCGCGTCCGCCACACCAATGCCCTTGTGATCGCGGACCGCGGTTTCCCGTTCTGGCCGGAACTCGAGACCATCGATCTCTCGCTGGTCGACGGCGTGCCGACGGTGCTCCAAGTGCTCGCGGCGGTGCGGCCGAACTTCAGGGTGGCCGAGGCGTATATGGCGAGGGAGTTCCTCAAGGTGAACTCGCCGGCGACGCGGGCGGCGTTTGCGGACGGCTTGAGCGGCATCGCGGTGCGCTATGAGTCGCATCCGAAGTTCAAGCAGCGCGTCCCCGGCGCGATCGGGCTGATCCGCACGGGCGATCCGGTGCAGTATGCGAATATGGTTTTGATTTCGGGCTGAAGCCGCGACTCAGGCCGGCACAATGTCCGCGCCGGCAGGGACGCGTGCCGCGGTGCTACGACACGATTTCCCGTTGCCAGCGCCGCCCGCGGCCGGCTTTGTGACCCTCTTTCATGCGCACATCCTCGGAATACCTCACGGCGTTGTATGCTCTCACGGGCAAGGTTGCCGTCGTCATTGGCGGCACCGGCGAGCTTTGCGGCGCGATGGCCGAGGGCCTCGCGGCGGCGGGCGCGGCGGTCGTGCTCGTCGGGCGCAATGAGGAGAAGGCCAGGCCGCGGCTCGAGCGGATCGCGGCGGCCGGCGGCAAGGGTTATTTCGTGTCGGCCGAAGCGAGCGAGAAGGCGCCGTTGCAGCAGTTGCGCGATGCGGTGCTCGAGCGGTCGGGTCGCATCGATATTGTGATCAATGGCGCCGGGGTAAACTCAGCGACGCCGTTCCTCGATATTGCCGAGGATGAATTTGAGCGCATCGTGAAGATCAATCTGAAGGGCGTGTTCCTGGGCTGCCAGATTTTCGGCCAATATCTCGTCGAGCGCGGCGAGGGTGGCTCGATTATCAATCTCGGCTCGATGTCCGGCATCGTGCCCTTGTCGCGCGTGTTCACGTATTCCGCGACCAAGGCCGCGGTGCACAATCTGTCGAAGAATCTCGCGCGCGAATGGGCGCCCAAGCGGGTGCGCGTCAACACCATCGTCCCGGGCTTTTTCCCGGCGGAACAGAACAAGAAGATCCTCTCGCCGGAGCGCGTCGCCTCGATCATGGGGCACACCCCGATGAAGCGATTTGGCGAGGCGCGCGAACTCGTCGGCGCCACCCTGCTGCTCGCCAGCGATAGCGCCGGCGGATTCATCACCGGGTCCGAGATCGTGGTCGACGGCGGGTATCATGCGATGACCATCTAAGACGGAACGATGCAGAAGAAACCGCCAATTGGCGCTGATGAACGCTGAAGCAGACCTGGTGCGCCTTGGAATCGCTCCTCCCTCGGAGATGAGCGCCTATCAGCGGTTTCTTCGGAATGGACCCGGCTAATGCGATTCTATAGCAACGGGGGAGGAAAGATGTCGGCTTGCTATAGGGAGAATTTGATGCCAACTTGGCACTCCCATGGTTACTGATAAAATCAAAGAACTCGAGGCCACGCGCGCCAAGCTCGTGAATCTCGAACAATCCATCGCAGACGAGCTCAATAAAGAGCTGGCTGACCTGCCCGCAAAATATGGTTTCGAATCCGCGGCTGCATTCGCGAAAGCGGTCCAGGCCGCCGCCGCCAGTGGTGGCGGTCCTCGCCGCCGTGGCCGCAAGCCGGGCAAGCCGGGCAAGCCGGGCATGAAGGCCAAGGCCGGGGGCCGCGGCGGCCCGGGCAAGAAACGCCGCACCCGCGCCGTGATCACGGACGAAACGCGCGCCCAAGTGAAGAAGCTGGTCGGCGACGGCAAGACCGGCGGCGAGATCGCCAAGGCCCTCGGGATTTCCCTGCCGAGCGTGCAGAATATCAAGAAGGCGCTCGGCTTGGTGAAGAAGCGCTGACGCCACCCGCCGGCCAGGCGGCTCGTCTCTCCAGCCCCCGCTTGCCGCGGGGGCTTTTTTGTTTTGGCGCCGAGGCGGGAGTGGTGGAGAGTGCGCGGCTCCATGGCTGCTCCCTTTATTCAGGCCAATACGAACGGCCACCTCCATTCCGCCGCCGAGCCGTCGCTGTCGCCGCTGAATCGCGGCTTTCTCTACGGCGACGCCATCTACGAAGTATGGCGCACCTATCACGGCGTGGTCTTTGGCTGGGAGGAGCATTTCGCCCGGCTGGAACGATCGGCGGCGGCGATCCACCTCGCATTGCCGTGGACGCGCGCGGAGATGTTTGCCGAAATCCGCCGGACCGTGGCGGCCTTCCGCCAGGCCGCCGGGTTTGAGCAGGAGGTCTATATCCGGCTGCAGGTCTCGCGCGGCGGCGGGCCGATTGGCCTGGATGTGGCGCTGGCGGATCGCGCCGAGTTCGTGCTGCTGGTGCAGCCATGCCCGGCCAATTCCGCGGAGGTCATGCGCCAGGGGATGCGGCTGTCCGTGGCTCGTTCCCTCCGGCGCAATCCGATCGAGAGCCTCAACCCGGCGTGGAAGACGGGAAATTACCTGAACAACATTCTCGGCTTGCGCGAGGCCCGGGCCCGCGGCGCGGACGATGTCGTGATGCTCAATTTGCGCGGCGAAGTGACGGAAGCCGCCACGTCGAACATCGCCTTCGTGCGCGACGGCGAAGTCCTCACGCCGCCGCTCGAAGCGGGTATCCTCGAAGGCATCACGCGCGGGCTGCTGTTGACCGCGATTGCGCCGGCGGTGGGGGTGAAGGTGCGGGAACTCGCGCTGGCGCCGGACGATTTCGCCGGCATGAGCGAATGTTTTCTGCTTTCCTCGACGAAGGATGTCTCACCCGTGGGGGCGATCGACGACCGCGCGTTTGCCGTTGGTCCTGAGACGGTGAGTGCCCGATTGAAATCGGGTTTTGCCGACTACGCGCGGGCCAACGCCGCGTCGCATCCGGAACTCAAGGTCTGAGCGGACTCAATACCGGCGCAGGCCGGGCTCGATTGCCTCGGCCCAGGCGTCGATGCCGCCGGCGATATTGCTGACCGCGGTGAAGCCGTGCGCGCGGAGGAACTCGGTGATGCGGCGGCTGCGGCCACCGGCATGACAGAGAATCAGCAGGTGCCGGTCGCGGGGCAGCGTGTCGAGGTGCTCGGGAATCTGCCGCATCGGGATGTGCGCGGCGCCGGCGATCTGGCAGATTTCGAGCTCATAAGGCTCACGCACGTCGATGATCCTGGTGCGATCGGGAGCGGCGTCGCGGAGTTGCTTCGCTTCGGTCACGGAAATCTCGAGCGGGAATTCGGCTTCAGACATGGAAGGGGCGGGGGAGAGGGCGCAGGCCGTTGCGGCGTAACATTCGGGCGCGAGGGCGCGGAGGGAGGGCTGGGAGCCGCAGAGCGGACAGCCGGGATCGCGCGGAAGCTGCAGCGTCTGGAACTGCTGGCGCAACGCGTCGTAGGTGAGCAGGCGGCCGCGGAGCGGTTCGCCGATGCCCGCGATCAGCTTGATCGTTTCGAGCGCCTGCAGGCTGCCGATGACACCGCACAGGGCGCCGAGCACGCCGGCCTCGCCGCAGCCCGGCACGCTGCCCGCTGCGGGCGGTTCGGGAAACAGACAGCGATAACAGGGGCCGCCGGAGGCCGGGTCGAACACCGTAATCTGTCCCTCGAACTTGAATACGCTGCCGTAAACCAGCGGCCGGTGCGCGAAAAACGCGGCATCGTTGTTGAGGTAGCGGGAACCGAAGTTGTCGGTGCCGTCGACGATCACATCGTAACCGGCGAAGAGGTCGATGGCGTTGCCCGGCGTGACACCGTCGCCGTGGGTGACGACGCGAATGAACGGGTTGGTGGTGCGTAGCCGCTGGGCCGCCGATGCAACTTTCGGCTGTCCCACGGCGGAGTCGTCGTGCAGCAACTGTCGCTGAAGGTTGTGCGGTTCGACGCGGTCGAAGTCGGCGATGCCAACCGTGCCGACGCCCGCGGCCGCAAGGTAAAGGGCGGCCGGGCTGCCGAGACCACCCGCACCGACGACGAGCACGCGCGCCGCGGCGAGTTTCTGCTGGCCGGCCACGCCGATTTGATCGAGCAGGATGTGCCGGCTGTAACGCGCCAGTTCGGCGGGCGAGAGGGCGGGGCCGTTCGACAGGCTCAGGGCAGGCACCGGTGCAGACATCGACGCGAAAGAGAGCCGGAACGGGCGGTGCCGCAATTGAAATTGCACCGGCGCGGCCGCCCCGCCGGTATGGCGGCGATGCGCTGCCTCGGAATCGACTACGGTGCCCGCCGCATCGGGCTCAGCTACGGCGACGACCTCGGGGTCGCCACGCCGCTGCCTGCCCTCACGGAGGCGGAGCCGGTCAAGCGCTGGACCGCGCTGGTGGCGTTGATCGGCCAGCGACGGATCACGGACATCGTTGTGGGCCATCCGTTGAACATGGACGATTCGCCCGGCTTCAAGGCGAAGGAGGTGGAGGCGTTTGTGGCGCGGCTGCACGCGGAGACGAAGCTGCCGGTTCACCTCGTCGACGAACGGCTGACCAGCTACGAGGCGGAGTCGACCATTCCCAAGTCACGCCGCCGTGAGGTGAGAGCGAGCGGCGTCATCGATTCGCGCGCGGCGACGCTGATATTGCAGGATTATCTGTATCAGAAGATTGGATTGCCGCCGCCCCCGGAGGAGGAAAACGGCTGACGCCACGCTGAGGGTCGCGGACCAACGGGCCCGCGATGTCGTGAGATTTTCGCGTAGCCTTTGAGGTGAGAAACATGAGCGTGAATTAGCGGTTTCCCGGTCTTTTTCATATCCACCATGTCCGCCCTACGCCGTTGGAAATGCATCTGCGCCTATGACGGCACGAGCTTTGCCGGCTGGCAGAGCCAGGCGGGCGGCACGGCGATCCAGGACGTGATCGAGACGCGGCTGGCGGAGATTTTCAAAACGCCGCGGCGGATCCATGGCAGCGGCCGGACCGACTCCGGGGTGCACGCGCGGGCGCAGGTTTTTCATTTTGACGCGGTCTGGCCGCATGCCACGGAGAAACTGCTCGCGGCCTTTCGCGTCGGACTGCCCGCCGCGATCCAGATCAAGTCGGTGCGCGCGGTGGCAGCCGGGTTTCACTCGCGCTTCGATGCCACGGGGAAGCGCTACGATTATTACGTGAACCTCGGGGATGCGGATCCGTTCACCCGGCCGTATTGCTGGCCGTTTTTTCGGCCGCTCGATCTGCCGGCGATGCAGGCCGCGGCGGCGATTTTGCGTGGGAAGCATGACTTTCGCGCGTTCACGGCCCGGAACGGGCCCGAGCGGGAGGACACCGTGCGCGACCTGCGGCGACTCGACGTGACGCGGCACGGCCGGAAAATTCGCGTCACCGCGGAGGCGGACGGATTTCTCTACAAGATGGTGCGCAGCCTCGCGGGTGTGTTGGTGACAGCAGGGGAGGGAAAACTCACGCCAAGCGACGTGCGCACGATCCTGCTCTCGCGCGAGCGCACGGCCGCGGTGCAGACGGCGCCGGCGCAAGGGCTGTTCCTGACGAAGGTCAATTACTGAGGGCAGCCGCAGAAAATCGCGATGAAGCCACCGTTGCAGGAACTGATCCGCGGATTGAGCGACGTGGTGTTTCCGCCGGTCTGTGTGCATTGTCGCGCGCTCGTCGAGCCCGCCACACCGGAGGGCGGAGCGCATCCGTTTCGCCACCTGTGCAGCCGCTGTGCGGCGCAGATCGACTACGTGTGTTCGCCGCATTGCTCCACCTGCGGTCATCCGTTTTACGGTGTGGTCGAGGGCGAGCGCATGTGCGTGAAGTGCGAGGGGCTCGAGCCGGCGTTTCGCGAGGGACGCACGGCCGTGCTCTTCAAGGGGCCGGTGCGTGCGCTGGTGATCGAACTGAAGTATCACCGCGGGCTCCACGTGCTCGCGGACATGGAGGAAATTTTCCGGCGTTCGCCCGAGCTCATGGCGGCGGTGCGCGGGGCGACGCTGGTGCCGGTGCCGTTGCATCCCCGGAAGGCGCGCGAGCGCGGCTACAACCAGGCGATGCTGCTGGCCAACGCGCTGGGACGCGCGGCGGGCGGAGACACTCGCGTCGCACCCCTCTTGCGCCGCACGGTCGATACGCAAACCCAAACTGCGTTTGATCGTCGGACGCGAATGGCGAATTTGAAAAATGCCTTTGCACTCACCCGGGGCGCGGCCATTAATCCGGCGCTTCATTACATCCTGGTTGACGATGTTTTCACGACTGGCTCCACGCTCAATAGCTGTGCACGCGCGCTGCGCCGTGCTGGCGCGTTGAACCTCGACGTCGTCACCTTGGGCCACGGCTGAACCGCTATGCATTTCGACAAACCGACCTACTCGGTGCGCAAGTCCCGCAAGAAGGACATTCCCAAGGGCCTTTACACGAAGGACCCCGTTTCGGGCGACATCGTCTTCAACAAGGAGGTCGAGGACAACCAGATGGTGGTGCCGAAGAGCGGCCACCATTTCCCGATCGGCGCGCGGCTGCGGATCGCGAAGCTCTTCGATCCGGAAACCTTCGTGGAGGTGGATGCCGCGGTGCGCTCGAGTGACCCGTTGAAGTTTGTCGATTCGCAGCCGTATCCCGATCGAATCAAGCGCTACGAAAGAGACAGCGGATTGCCCGAGGCGGTGATCTGCGGCACGGGAAAAATCCTCGGCCTCGAGGTTTCCGCGGCGGTGATGGACTTCCGCTTCTGCGGCGGCGCGATGGGCGCGGCGGCGGGCGAGAAAATCACCCGGGCGATCGAGGTCGGGATCAAGCGCCGTATTCCGGTCATCATTTTCAGCGCTTCGGGCGGCGCGCGCATGCAGGAGGGCATCTACTCGCTCATGCAGATGGCGAAGACGAGCGCGGCCCTCGGGCGGCTGGCGGAAGCCGGGCTGCCGTTCATCTCCGTGCTCACGCATCCGACCATGGGCGGAGTCACCGCCAGTTTCGCCACGCTGGGCGACGTGATCCTCGCCGAGCCCGGCGCGCTGATCGGCTTCGCCGGTGCGCGTGTGATCAAAGACACCACGAAGCAGACGCTGCCCGCCGGGTTCCAGACGGCGGAGTTCCTGCTCAAGCACGGGCTGGTCGATCAAATCGTGAGCCGGCTCGAAATGCGGGAGCGGCTGCACGATATTCTGTCGGCCCTTTTCCTCCGGAAGCGGACGCCGGTGGCTGCCGCGGGCTCGAAGTGAGCCGCCCGTTCTCCCCCGCCGTGGCCGCTGCCTTTTCCGCCGCCGGCGGCTCGCCGGCTTCGTTCGATCGCGCCGGCGGCGTCGAGGTGCCGCCCGGGGCGCCGCAACCGGCGCCGGAATTCAACTCCGCGCGCGTGATGGTCGCGGTCATCAGGGAGGTGTGCGCGGCGCGGGGGATCGAACTCACCGGATTCTCCAACGACTGGTTCTTCCATCTGCGGCACGGCGCGCGGACGACTTATGTTTTCGGATACGACTTCGGGTTGAACAGCGCGACGGCGAAGATCATCTGCAAGGACAAGAGCGCGACCTCCGACCTGCTGGCATTTCACGGGCTGCCGCACGTCGAGCACCGCATCTTCCACGGGCCGCAGCTCACGGGCTACGTGCCGCTGGCGGGCAACTGGCACCCGATGCTGGAATATTTCGAGCGCTGCGGGCGCGACGTGGTGTGCAAGCCCAACGAGGGCAGCGGCGGCCGCGGCGTGCTGCGCGCCCGCACGCCCGCGGAGCTCGAGGCGGCGGTGGTGCATATCTTCGAGCGCAACCGCTCGCTGTGCCTCTCGCCGTTCGAGACGATTCTCGGCGGCGAGATCCGCGTCACCGTGCTGCGCGGTGAAGTGCAGTTTGCGTATCGCAAGGATCGGCCGGCGCTGGTCGGCGACGGCCGCTCGACCGTGCGCGAACTCGTGCTGCAGCGGTTGCAGTCGTCGGTGAATTTCGCGGCGGACGTCACAGGTCTCGCCCAGGCGGTGAAGACCGAGGCCGACTACGCCCGCGTGCCGGCGGACGGCGAGGAAGTGCTGCTGAACTGGCGGCACAACCTCGCGCAGGGTTCCGTGGCGATGATTCTGGATACGCACGATCCGGAGGCGCGCGAAGTGTGCGCGCTCGCGCAACGCGCCGTGCAGGCGCTCGAGGTCCAGGTGGCCTCGGTCGACATCGTGCACACGCCGGCCGGACCGAAGATTCTCGAGGTCAACTCGGGCATCATGATGGAAAGCCTGGCGCGTCACCATCCGGACGGGCGGGCGCTGGCCTGCCGTTTCTACGATCGCATCCTATGCGCCTCCCTCGGAATCGACGCCGAAGCGCCCCGGTAGTCCGGGCGCGGTCGGGGGATGGCGAGCCGTTCATGGTGTCGATCCTGAAACGGATCGCGCCCGCGCTGGGCGCGGAGGTGCTGTTCGAGCCGGAGTTCCGGATTGTCGGCCGGCTCCGGTTTCGCAACGGCCGGCAGTCATTCTTCTGGCACAACAAGTTCAACCTCAACTCGGTCAGCGCGGCGCGCATCGCGCAGGACAAGGGCTACACGCTTTTCTTCCTGGCCGCGGAAGGTATCCGGGTTCCACGGACGCAGACGTTTTTCCGGGAGGACTTTCGCCGGCGGATGAAGTCGCCGCGTGGTGTCGCCGCCGCGGTGGACTTTGCCGGCGCGCTGGGCCGGCCGGTCTACTTGAAACCCCTGCGGGGCAGCCAGGGCTCCGGGATCGAGCTGGCCCTGAATCCAGCCGAGGTGCGCGCGGCGGCGCGCCGGATTTTTGCGCGCGAGCAAACGCTCCTGGTGCAGGAGGCGTGCGCGGGTCGCGACTACCGGCTCGTGCTGCTCGACGGAAAACTGATTTCGGCCTACGAGCGCGTGCCGCTGGGCGTCACCGGTGACGGGAGGGCCAGCATCCGGGAGCTGTTGCAGCGGGTGAATGCGGGCTTCATCGCCGAAGGCCGCGACACGCGGATCGATTTCTCCGATCGCCGGCTGCGCGCGGGATTGCGGCGGCAGCGCCTGCAACTGACGTCGGTGCTGGCGCGGGGCCGGCACGTGCGGCTGCTCGAGGTCGCGAATCTCTCCTGCGGCGGCACATCCATCGAAGTCACGCGGGATGTGCATCCGAGCGCGACACGGCTCGCGGCGCGGGTGGCGCGGGCGCTCGACTTGCGGTTTGCGGGCGTCGACCTGCTCGCGCCCGACATCACCCGGCCATTGAAATCCTATGTGGTGCTGGAAGTGAATTCGGCGCCCGGGCTCGATCACTATGCGCAGGGCGGCGCGGCGCAGGTCGCGCAGGTCGACGGCCTGTATCGGAAAGTGCTCCAGGCGATCGCGCGCGGGCCGCGGTGAGCGGTTTGCTCCGAGGCGTAGGGGAGCCGCTTCCGGCTCCGACGGAACGGGTAGCCGTTCCGCTCCTCAGACCAGTTTCATCAGCTCCAGCGTGGTGGGCAGGTCCTTGATAATCTGGGACGGCTCCGGGCCGACGCCGAGGTAGCGGAGGTTCGGGAGTTTTTCCGCGGCAGGGCGCGGGGCGCCGGCGCAGGCCACGTCGAGCAAACTCTTCAGCATCGAGCCGACGTAGCGTTGCGCGGCCGGTGGCAGCTCGGCAAAATGACGGATCTTCGAGACGTCCTCGGTCCAGCCGGCATGCCGCGTATAGATCGGGCGCAGCGTCTTGCGCACGGCCTCGTTGCGCGGCACGTGCATCACGCGCCGGCCGGCGGCGTCCTCGTAGCCAACGCAGATCTGCAACTCGCCGCGCCATTCACCGCTGTGCGTGAGCGCGTCGAGCTTGTTGATCATCACGTCCTGAAATCCGCCGTAGCGCAGCGCGTCGCCTTTTTCCACGGCGTCATACCAGCCGACCATGCGCTGGCGGCCGGTGCTGGTGCCAAACTCGATCTGCTTCAACTTCACCGCGAGCGGATGCGCGTCGTCCATCTGGGTCAGAAACGTGTGCGTGCCCACCTTGGTGTCGTAGGCCTTGGCCACGCCGAAGGTGTGGATTTTCTGCACGGGAATTCCCGCGCTCTCGAAGAATTCCGGGGTGAAGGTGTGTGACGCCGTGACGTTCGGGGAAAACCCGTGGCGCTTGTCGAGCCAGTAGGCCTGACCGAACTCGCCGATGACGGTGCGGCCGGCGGCAAGCTCGCGCAGGACGAGCTCGCGCACCTCGCCGATGTTCCCCGCCAGAGCGGTGCCGGCTTCCCAATACGTCGCGGTGAGCGCCTCCAGGTTGAGGGAGAACGGCGTCGTCCCGCGGAAGCGGGTGAAGTCGAACTCTTCCTTCGCGAAAACGCCGAGCTCGATCGCCTCGGCGTTGGCGCGCTGCTCGGCGGCGGTGAGCTTGTCGAAGAACGAGGCCCACGTGGCGTCGCTGACGCGGCACACGTGCTGGATGGTGCGGCAAGCGCGATCGGTGCGCTGGGCGAGCTTGCGGGCGAAGTAGTTCGGGCCGGCGAGGAAATCGGAGAACGTGATCTGCTGCTGGCCGACCTCGTCGAGATAGGCGGGGGTGATGCCGCGACCGGTCGACCCGCGCGGCTCTTCGGCGAGGACGTTCACGCGGTAATCCTCCCACGAAAGGTCGAGCAGCCGGTGCGTGAGATCGGAGACGAGCGTGCGCTCGTCGATCAGGAGCCGGGAGAGGATGGCGTGCCCCTTTTTCTCGAGTGGTTTCGTTTCCCACCAGATCTTGCGCGGATCGGCGACAACCCCGCTGCCAATGCAGAGGTGGGCGGCATCGCGGACGACGACGCCGGCGGGCAGCAGGTTCAGCTTGATGCCCCCGGCGGTGTGGCCGGAGTTGGCGCCGCCATTGACCTTGAGCACGACCGAGACCGGGGCGACGGTGCCGCGCAGTTCGTCGGCGACCTCGGGAATGAGCCGGCCCTTGCCTTCGTCGCCGAGGGAAATGCCGACGTCAGCGATGAGCTGGCTGGAAAAAGGGAGCAGAGACATGGTTGCGGAAGAAACACGTGCAACCGAGCCGTTGCTGAAACCCTGTTGCCGGGAAGTGAAAACGCGACGGGGCGGGCGAGCGCAAACAGAAAAACGGGGCAACGCGTCCGCGGCCGCTGCCACTTCCTGCTCGAAAACGGCGATGCGGCGCCCGCGTCACACGGAAAAAACCGCTGCGGCGCCGCGTCCCCGGCTCGGGCGCGCCGCCGCTCAACTGCGGTTCGTGCGAGTCGACACTTCGATGATGTCGTGCGGGGCCGCTTCCTTCTGGCCGGCGGGCGAGACGCGCGTGTAGCGCGCTTTTGATCGGAGGTCGGCGAGCGTGCCAGCGCCGAGATAGCCCATGCCGCTCTGGACGCCCCCGATGAGATTCGCGAGCACATCGTCGACGGAGCCGCTGACCTCCTTGAGCGCCTCGATGCCCTCGGCCGCGACCTTGCGCGTGTTGTCGTTCTTGTCGTGGCCGTAACGGGCCGCGCTGCCGGCTTTCATGGCGGAGAGCGAGCCCATGCCACGATACTGTTTATAAACCTTGCCGTTGATCTCTAGAATTTCGCCCGGCGCCTCGCGGCAGCCGGCGAGAAGACCGCCGCAGATCACGCCGTCCGCCAGCGTGAGCGCCTTCACGATGTCGCCGCTCTTCGTGATGCCGCCGTCGGCGATGAGTTTGACGCCGGCTTTTTTGGCGGCGGTGCTGGAAACGTAGAGCGCGGTGAGTTGGGGGATGCCGACCCCGGCGACGATCCGCGTCGTGCAAATGGACCCGGGGCCCTGGCCGATCTTGATCGCGTTGGCGCCGCACTCGCCGAGGAAGGAAACGCCTCCGCCGCTCGTGACATTGCCGGCGATAATCGTGAGATCCTTGAAGGCGCCGCGGACGAGCTTGACGACATCGCCGACGCCGGCGGTGTGGCCGTGGGCCGTGGAGACCGCCACGCAATCGACGTGCTCGGAGACCAGGTGCTCGACGTGCTCGATGATTTTGTCGCGGTCGAGCGCGCCGTCGGGCTGGCGCACGGGCGAGAGGGCGGCGCCGACGACGAGGCGGAAATCCAGATCGCGGGCGGGCTTGCGGCGGGATTTTTGCTCGGCGGTGATCCGCTCGACGTCGGAGGCGGTGATGAGTCCGCGGAGGTGGTCGGCGTCGTCGACCACGAGCATCTTGTTGACGCCGACGTTTTCGGTGAAGAAGCGATCCGCCGCCTTGATCGGATCCTTGGCGACAGACCGCTGCTTCTCGGTCTTGAGCTGCGCGCGCGGCGTCATGACGTCGGCGACTTTTTTCGTCTTGTAACGATCCTTGACGACGTTGCCGGAGAGAAGGCCGGCGAGGCGGCCCTGACTGTCGACGACGGGAAACGTGGAGAAGGCGAAACGCTTCGCCTCAATCATCGCGAGCAGATCGCCGATGAGCTGGTCGGGTGCGACCGTAATGGGATCCTGGATAAGGCCGTGGATGTGGCGCTTCACGCGCGCCACTTCCTTCACCTGTTCCTTCGGCGGCATATTGTAGTGGATGAGGCCGAGGCCGCCGTTGAGCGCCATGGCGATTGCCATGCGCGACTCGGTGACGGTGTCCATGTCCGACGAGATGATCGGAATCTGGAGCCGGAGCGCGTCGCTGAGCTGGGTCGAGGTGTCGGCATCTTTCGGCAGGATCTCCGAATAGAGCGTCGCGAGCGACACGTCGTCGAACGTCAGCGCCGTGGGCAGATTGGCCCGGAAAAACGCGTCGGCGTTGAGATAAAAATCGGCGTCGGCGCCTGCGCCGCCGGTGGTCTGAGTCGTGGCAACCTTCGTCATGAGTTGCCATGAACGGAGTAGGCCTTCGGCAGGGGAGCGCAAACAGAAAGTCGGGTTTGCGCCGTGGCGTGCGGACGTATGACGTGAGCGGCGTGAAATACCGGCTCGAGTTTCGTCGTTATCGTCTGCCCTTTCGCGCGCCGGTGCGGACGGCCCATGGCTTCTGGACCGAGCGCGAAGGCGTGCTGCTGCGGCTGGAGAGCGAGACGGGTGCGGTGGGTTATGGCGAGGCGGCGCCGATTGCGGTGTTCGGGACGGAGTCGGTGGAGGAGGACGAGGCGGGATTGCGCGCGCTGGGCGAGTGGACGAACGACGAGGCGATCGCGACGTTGCCGGTGCGGATGGCAGGCGCGCGGCGCGCGCTGGCGATGGCGCGCGAGGCGGAGGCAACGGATGCGACGGGGGCCGCGGGCGCGGCGGCGGCGTCCGCGCGGGACTATGTGGCGGTGGCGGCATTGCTGCCGGCGGGGCGCGCGGTGTTGGCGGCGATCGCGCCGCGGCTGGAGATGGGATTTCGCGTTTTCAAATGGAAGGTGGGCGTGGGCGACATTGCGGATGAGTTGTCGCTGCTCGACGACGTGTGCGCCGCGCTGCCCTCGGGGGCAAAGCTGCGGCTGGATGCGAACGGGGCGTGGGATCGCCGGCGGGCCGAGCGCTGCCTGGAGCGCTGCGCGGAGCGGCCGGTGGAATTTCTCGAACAGCCGATTGCGGCGGACGCGCGCGGCAGCGCGGATGTGCTGCTGGGCCTCGCGGGGGATTTTCCGACGCCGATCGGGCTTGATGAGTCGCTGGTGGGTGAGACCGACATCGAGCGCTGGATCGGGGCGGGCTGGCCGGGGGTGTTTGTGGTCAAGCCGTCGCTGCTCGGTGACGTGGCGGGTGCGATGGCGCGCCTGGAAAAAGCGAAGGCCGCGGTCGTGTTTTCCTCCGCGCTGGAAACGGCGGTCGGCGCGCGAGCGGCGTTGCGCACCGCCTTCGCGTGGAGCGGAGAGCCGCGCGCGGTGGGCTTTGGCGTGTGGCCGCTGTTCGCGGATGGGCGCTTCGACGGGCCGGGGCTGGCGCCGTTTGTGCGGGCGCAGGATGTGGCGCGGATGAACCCGGAGGCCGTATGGACCGCGTTGAGTTGAGCGCGCTGGTGGAGGCGACGGGCCTCGCGGAGCGGAGGGGAGCTTTCGTTTTCCTGAGCGATCCCAACGCGAGTGCGGCGGCGCGCACGCAGGTGGAAGCGGTGCGCGCCACAGTGCCCGGCGATTCGGGCGAGCGCGGCTGGCTGTGCATGGCGACGGGAGGATCGAGCGGCGCGGTGCGATTTGCGCGACATGACGAGAACACCCTGATGGCGGCGGTGCGCGGCTTCTGTGCCCATTTCGGCCTCGAACGCGTGAATGCCGTGGATGTGCTGCCGGCGTTTCACGTCAGCGGGCTGATGGCGCGCGTGCGCTGTGCGGCGACGGGTGGACGGCATTGGCCGTGGTCGTGGAAGGAACTGCAGGCGGGAACACGACCGGAATTGCCGCGGGGGGACTGGGTGATTTCGCTGGTGCCGTCGCAGTTGCAGCAGTTGCTGGCGCAGCCGGACGCCGTGGAGTGGCTGCGGCGGTTTCGGTTGATCATGATTGGCGGAGGCCCGACCTGGCCGCACCTGGCCGAGGCCGCGGCGGCGGCGCGGTTGCCGGTGGGGCTGAGTTATGGGCTGACCGAAACGGCGGCGATGGTGGCGGCGCTGCGGCCGGAGGAATTTCTGGCGGGCGAGCGCAGTTGCGGAAAACCGTTGCCGCATGTGCGCATCACGATCGGGGACGAGGGCGCAGTGTGGATCGCGGGAGAGTCGAATTTTCGGGGCTACTTTCCCGACGGGCAGGAAGAGATGGCGGTGCGGACGGAGGACTTGGGCCGCCTCGACGAGCGCGGAAATCTGCACGTGCTGGGCCGGCGCGACGCGGTGATTATCACGGGCGGAAAAAAAGTGCACCCGGTGGAAGTGGAGCGCGCGCTGATGGCGAGCGGGGAGTTTCGCGATGTCGCGGTCATCGGTGTGCCGGACAACGAATGGGGTGAGGCGGTCGTGGCGTTTTATCCGGCAGCAGCCGGCGTGAAACCGGATCTCGCGAACGCCACCCGCGAGCTCGCCGGCCACCAGCGTCCGAAGCGTTTCCTCCCGCTCGCCGACTGGCCGCGAACGCCCAAGGCAAAATCGACCGCGCCGCGCTGCGCACCACCGCCGTCGAGGCCCTCCCTTCACTGTAACCTATTAGGTTACAGTGTGAGTGGGTTTACCTGGGAGGGGAGGGCGAACTTGTAACCTAATAGGTTACAGTCTGGTTTGGGGTGGGAGGCGGAGCAGGTGCGGCGGGGGAAAGGGAAGTGAGGTGGCGGGGAGGCCGCGATGAAGCGGAGGACCGTCCTCGCCACCACGCTCCATCTCCTTTCGGGCTCCGCGTTCGGCGTGCGGCACCCGGCGATTCCGCGCGACGCCGGGGGCGGAGGGACGCGAAGGCGTTGGGCGCGCGGAGGTGGGGACGAAGGCTCGGTGGCGGAGGGGCGGGTGGCTTGCGTGGGATTTTTTTGTGTTTTGGCGGAGTTTCGTGGTTGGTTCGGGTGATGACGAAAAACGAGATTGCCGACGTGCTGTCCGAAATCGCGACGCTGCTCGAGTTGAAGGGCGAGAATCCGTTCAAGGTTCGCGCCTACCAGTCCGGCGCACGGGCGCTGGAGGCGATCGAGGAGGCCGAACTCACGGCGCTGATCGCGAAGGATGAATTGCAGAGCGTGAAAGGCATCGGCGAAGCGCTCGGGCAGAAAATCACCGAGCTGCACCAGACGGGACGGCTGGAGTTTTTCGAGAAGCTCAAGGCGTCCGTCGAGCCCGGGCTCGTCGAGATGCTGCAGATTCCCGGATTGGGGCCGAAAAAAATTCGCGCGCTGCGAGACAAGCTATGGATCACCGACATCGCGGGACTCACGCTCGCGTGCACGGACGGGCGCGTCGCGGAACTCAAGGGCTTTGGGGCGAAGACGCAGGAGAAAATTCTCGCCGGAATCAAGAATCGCGAGGCCTACGGCAAACGCCATCTGTGGTGGGACGCGGCGGACGTTTCCGAGCCGATCGTGGCCGGATTGCGCGCGCTGCCGCAGGTGCGGCGGGCGGAAGCGGCGGGCAGCCTGCGCCGGGGAGTCGAGACCGTGGGGGATATCGACTTCATCGTGGCGGCGACGGAAGTCGGGCCGGTGGTTGACTGGTTCACGACGCTGCCCGGCGTGAAGGAAGTCACGGCGAAGGGCGAGACCAAGGCCAGCGTGCGTTTCGAGAGCGGGCTGCAGGCGGATCTGCGGATCGTGCCGGAGGAGCAGTTTGCGTTCGCCTTGCATCATTTCACCGGATCGAAGGATCACAATGTGCAGATGCGACAGCGGGCGCTCGCGCGCGGACTCAGCCTGAGCGAGTGGGGCTTGGTGCCGGCGGAAGGCGAAGGGACGGTGAAACAGAAAGCGGCGCAGCAGGACGCGGGCGACGGGAGGCAGAAGATCGAAGCGAAAACGGAGGCGGAGTTGTTTGCCGCGCTTGGCTTGAATTTCATTCCGCCGGAGTTACGCGAAGGGATGGGCGAGATTGAAGCGGCGGAGAAGGCCGCGCTGCCTCGGCTCGTCGAGCTGGGCGATATTCGCGGCGCGTTTCACAATCATACGACCGCGTCGGATGGCGGCAACACGCTCGCGGAGATGGCCGCGGCGGCCGATGCGCTCGGGTGGGAGTATCTCGGGATCGCCGATCACTCGAAATCGAGTTTTCAGGCGAACGGCCTGAGCGAGGAGCGGCTGCTCAGGCAGGTGGCGGAGATCCGCGCGCTCAACGCCTCGAAGCGTTTCAAGGTTTACCTCTTCGCGGGGGTCGAGTGCGACATCCTGGCGGATGGGCGGTTGGATTTCGACGATGCGGTGTTGCGGCAGCTCGATTATGTGGTGGCCTCCGTGCATAACGCGTTCGCGCAGGACGAGGCGACCATGACCGCCCGGATCGTGAAGGCGCTGGAGCATCCGTGCACGATGATGATGGGGCACGTCACGGGACGACTGTTGCTGCGCCGCGAAGGTTATCGCGTGGATGTGGCGCGCGCGGTCGACGCGGCGATCGCGAATGGCGTGATCATGGAGATCAACGCGAGCCCGTGGCGGCTCGACATGGACTGGCGCCACTGGCGAAAAGCGGCGGAGCGCGGGCTGTTGACGGCGATCAACCCGGATGCGCACGACACCGCGGGCCTCCAGCACGTGCGCGCGGGCGTGAACGTCGCGCGGAAGGGCGGGCTCACGCGCGAACAGGTGTTGACCACGTGGCCGCTGGCGGCGGTGCAGGCGCATCTGCAGAAGCGGCTCGGGAAAATTTCCGGCAAGCAATGATGCAATGCACGCGTTCGTGTCGGGAGATCTCCGATACCGACGGGGACCTTTGACACGGTTTTCTCAACGTAAGAGGCTATCGGGCTTGATATGGCCCCCTGCGATTTTCCAACATGCGGAACAACGCGCGTTCCGCGAACTCCCATGCACCCTTTTCCCATGATGATTGCACCTCGGCTCCGTTCCCTCCTGCTTGGCACCGTCACCTTGATTGCTGGCATCGGCGGCGTGAGCGCCGCTGAGGATTATTCCGTCACGACATTCGCGGGCGCGGCCAACGTCACCACGGGCGCGGACGGCACGCCCGGATCGTTCAACAACCCGTATGGCGTCGCGATCGACGCGGCGAAGAACCTCTACGTCACCGACACGCTGAACAACACTGTCCGCAAGATCACGCCGGGTCGCGTGGTGTCGACGCTGGCGGGCACGGCCGGGCAATTCGGCTCCGCGGATGGCGCGGGCGCCGCGGCGCGTTTCAATTTTCCCGTCGGCATCGCGGTGGATGGCTCAGGCAACGTTTTCGTGGCCGATTCGAAGAGCTTCACGATTCGCAAGATCACACCGGCGGGAGTCGTGTCGACCTTTGCGGGCACGGCGTTTCAAACCGGATCAACGGACGGAGCCGGCAGCGCGGCGCGCTTCTTCCTGCCCAGCGGCCTGGCGATCGATGGCGCTGGCAACCTCTACGTCGCGGACAGCGCCAACCAATTGATCCGGAAGATCACGCCGGCGGGGGTCGTATCCACGCTCGCGGGTGGTGCCAGTTTGGCGGGCTACGCGAACGGTCCCGGCGCCGCGGCGCGTTTCTCGTCGCCCTTTGGCGTCGCGGTGGATAGCGCGGGCAACGTGCTGGTCGCTGATAGCGGCAATCACGCGATCCGAAAGATCACGCCTGATGGCTTCGTCTCGACGCTCGTGGGCAACCCGGATCTGGGCGGCGCCGCCGATGGTCCGGTGGCCACGGCGCGTTTCAATCAGCCGCGCAGTCTGGCGGTCGACGCAGGCGGAAATATTTTCGTCTCCGATTTTGGCAACAGCACGGTGCGCCTCATCACCCCCAATGGCATCGTCTCCACGATCGCCGGCACGGCCGGCATCGTGGGCGAGGTCAACAGCGTGGGCCCGGCGGCCCGGTTCTATGAACCGGTCGGGATCGTGGTGGACGGCGCAGCTTTCTATCTGGCGGATTCCAGCAACAATCTGATTCGGCGCGGGCAGCCCGCCAGCACCGCTCCTTTGCCGGTGATTGTGCTGCAACCGTTCGATCAGGAAGTGAGCGTGGGACAGGGCGTGAGTTTCGGTGTGACCGTCACCGGCAGCGGTATCTCCTACCAATGGCTGCGCAGCGGCGTTCCGATCGTGGGCGCGATCAACTCGAGCTACACCATCCCGGCGGCCCGGCTTGACGACAGCGCCTCGTATGTCGTGCGCGTGGCCGGACCGGGCGGGTCCATCGACAGCACTCCGGCCAACCTGACCGTGACGCCGGTCGGCAGCGGGCCCATTGCGATTACGGCCCGGCCATTGAATCAAAACGCGGCACCCGGCCAGAGCGTGACCTTTACGGTGGCGGCGACCGGTTCGGGCCTCTCGTATCAGTGGTTCAAGAACGGCGGACCGATCGCAGGCGCCGTGAACCCCGCTTACACCATCGCGTCCGCTCAGGCGGGAGACGCTGCGACTTACTCGGTGCGCATCACTTCGGGCCCGACGCCCGAGACGCTGTCGGCCAAGCTCACGGTCGGCGGCGTGGCCGGTTCCGGTGTCACGATCAACACCCAGCCTGCCAGCCAGAGCGTCAATGCCGGTCAGGGCGTGACCTTCACGGTCAGCGCCTCGGGCTCGGCGTCGATCGCGTATCAGTGGCTCAAGAACGACAGTCCGATCGCCGGTGCGACCGCCGCGAGTTACACCCTCGCGGCGACCTCGGCGAGCGATGCGGGCAACTACGCGGCGCGCGTGAGCGCGGGCGGACAGAATGTCGTGAGCGCGGCGGCGACGCTGACCGTGATTCCGCTCGTGCCGGTCGGCCCGACCGCGCGGCTCTCCAATCTTTCGGTGCGCACCGCGATGGCGGCGGGGCAGAACCTCATCGTGGGTTTCTTCGTCGACGGTGGCTCGCGCAACATCCTCGTGCGCGCCGCCGGACCGGCCCTGACGGTGCTGGGTGTGCCCGGCGCGATGACCGACCCGCGGCTCGAACTCTACAACGGCTCAACCCTCGTGCTCTCCAATGAGGACTGGCCAGGTTCCCTGGCCGGCACGTTTGCCAGTGTGGGCGCATTTGCGTTTCCCGCTGGCAGCCGCGACGCCGCTTTTCTCCAGGACATCGGCGGATCCGCTTCTGTCCACGCGCGCGGCACCGGTGCAGGTATCCTGCTCGTCGAGGCCTACGACACGGGCAGCGGCAACTCACCGCGCCTCGTCAACGTGTCCGCGCGCAATCAAGTCGGCACCGGCGACAATATTCTCATCGCTGGTTTCAACATCGCCGGGACCGGCACCAAGCAGCTGCTCTTGCGTGCAGTGGGACCGAAGCTCGCGGCGTTCGGCGTCACGGGCTTCCTCGTCGACCCGAAACTGGAGCTCTACAGCGGCAGCACGAAACTCAACGAGAACGATTCGTGGAGCGCGAACCTCGCCGCTACGTTCGGCGCGGTCGGGGCCTTTCCGCTCGATGCGGGCAGTCGCGACGCCGCGCTGCTGACGACGCTCGATCCGGGTAGCTACACCGTGCAAGTCAGCGGCGTCGGCGGCGGCACGGGTGAAGCCTTGATCGAGATTTACGAGGTGCCGTAACCCCGCACGGGAGGGGGACTGGGCGCAGCCGGGAGCACAGCAGACCTTTCAGTCCATCGTGCTCATCGCTTATGGGTTGTATTTTGGAAATGAACCCGTTCACGGTTTCGCCCACTCCCATGAATGTCACCCGCCCCCTGTGTTGCCTCCTCCTCGGATCGTTCCTCGCTGCCGGCGCGCCCGCGCAGACGCCCGCGCCCAAGATTGATTTCCCCGCGCCCAGCCCTGCCGCCTCGTTGAAACAGCGCGTCGGGCTGACCGACATCGAAATCTCGTATTTCCGGCCCGGCGTAAAGGGCCGCAAGATCTTCGGCGGTCTCGAGCCCTTCGGCGCCGTGTGGCGCACCGGCGCGAACAACCCGACCAAGATCACGTTCAGCACCGCGGTGAAGTTCGGCGGCACGAGCGTCCCGGCCGGCAGTTACGGGTTGTTTTCCATTCCGGGTGAAAAGGAGTGGACCGTGATCCTCAACAAGATCGCCGAGAAGGACTGGGGCGCCTATAACTACAAAGCGGAAAATGATGTCGCGCGCGCCACGGTGAAGCCGGTCGCGCTGCCACAAACGGTCGAGACGTTCACGCTCGACTTCGCCGACGTGCGCACGGAATCCGCGCTGTTGACGCTCGCTTGGGAAAAGACGCGTGTCGCCGTGAAGCTGGAGGTCGACGTGGTCGCGCAGATGAAGCCGCAGATCGAGGCGGTCATGGCGGGCAACGCGGAGAAGAAACCGTATTTCCAGGCCGCGATGTTCACCTTCGAGACTGGTGGCGATTTGAAGCAGGCGCTCGCCTGGATGGACGCCGGCCTCAAGGAGCAGCCCGCGGCCTACTACATGGTTTACCGAAAAGGCCTGATTCTAGCCAAAATGGGCGACAAGGCGGGCGCGCTCGCTGCCGCCCAAGCCTCGCGCGAGGCGGCGGTCAAGGACACTCGGCCCGCCCTCCGCGACGAGTATGTCCGGCTCAACGACGCGCTGATTGCCCGCCTCAAGTAAAGAGGGCGTCCCGCCGGTCGGAAGCACTTTGCCGCGCAACGCCCCGGCCGGGCAGCCGTCTGGCGTGGCACGCGTGCCTTCCGGCGTGCGTGCCGGCCGCATGGCCGTTTACCCTGAATTCCTCGTCTGCCAACCAACCCTGATCCTCATGAATCGTTTCAAGTTCCTCCTCGTCCTGACCGCCGCCGTCGTTGGCGTGACTTCGCTCACCGCCCAGGAAAAAAAGAAAAAAGAAGTGCTCAGTCCCAAAGCCACGGTCCAAGCCGACATCGATGGCAACGAAGTGAAGATTGTCTACAGCCGTCCGGCGATGCGGGATCCCAAAGGCGGCGAGACCCGCAAGGTCTGGGGCAAGCTCGTGCCCTTCGGCAAAGTCTGGCGCACCGGCGCAAATGCCGCGACGCTCCTTACCACCCAGAAGCCGATCGTTATCGGCGGATACGAACTCGCGGCGGGGACCTACTCGCTCTTCACGCAGCCGGAGGCCGACGGCTCCGCGAAACTGATCATCAACCAGAAGACCGGCCAGTGGGGCATTCCCTACAAGGACGCCGAGGAAAAGGCCAACGAGCTGGCGCGCGTCGATCTCAAGAAAGCCAAGACCGATGGCGCCGTCGATCCCTTCACCCTGGCGGTTGAGAAGACGGGCCCGGGTGCGGGTGTGATCAAGATGGCGTGGGAGGACACGCAGTATTCGGTCGCCTTCGCGAACAAGAAGTAATCCCGATGCACGTCCGTCCCTCCGCAACCTCCATTCGCCGGCAGGTCGGCGTGGCGACGTGCTGGATTTTTCTCCTCGGCGGGCTCGTCGTGCGGGCCACGGACTACCTGCCTGACACGCCCGCCGCGATTCAGCAGGAAATGCGGAGCTTCGCGACGCTCGGCGGCGTGCTCTACGTCGCCGCGCATCCGGACGACGAGAGCAATTCGCTGCTGGCGCAGCTCGCCCGGGGCCGGGGCTATCGCACGGCCTACCTTTCGCTGACCCGCGGCGATGGCGGACAAAACGAGCTTGGGCCCGAGTTCGGCGACAAGCTGGGGCTCGCCCGCACGCACGAACTGCTGGCGGCGCGCCGCGTCGATGGCGCGCGGCAGTATTTCACCCGCGCGATCGATTACGGATTTTCGAAAGATGTGAAGGAGGCGCTGCGCCTGTGGGAGCACGAGAAGGTGCTCGGCGATGTGGTGCGCATCTATCGGCAGTTCCGGCCGGACGTGGTGATCGCCGGCATGAGTCCGGTGCAGACTCCGGGCCAGCACGGTCAACACGTTGCTTCCGCGGTGCTGGCGATCGAGGCGTTCAAGCTCGCGGGCGATCCCAAGGCCTATCCCGAGCATTTCACCGACGGCCTGACGCCGTGGCAACCCAAGCGCATCGTCGGCCGCAGCGGCGGCGGGCGGGGTGGGCGCGGAGGCGGGGGCGGTGGCGCGGGTGCGGGGAGTGAAAAAACACCCGCCGGTGCCCTGAAGTTTTCCTCGCCTTCCGTCGATCCCGCGAGCGGCGAGGATCTCAACACCATCGCCTCGCGCAGCCGGGGGATGCACAAGACGCAGTTTGGACTCAATTTTGGCGCGGCGGGCGGCGGCGGTGGCGGCGGGCCGACGACGTCATCATTTTCGATGCATGCGGGTGAGCCCGCGAAGGAAGAGTTGCTCGACGGAGTCGACGTGACGTTTGCGCGCTACCCGGGCGGCGCGGAAATCGCGACGATGACCGAGGACATGATCGCGAAATTCCAGGCGACCGATCCGGCCGCGAGCGTGCCGGCGCTTCTCGGGATTCGCGCGAAGCTGGCGACCCTCCCCACCGATTCCGTGGTGACCGGCAAGCGCGCGGAACTCGACCGGATTCTGCAGGCGTGCCTGGGCTTGATCGTCGAGACGACGCTGCCAAATGCGGAAGTCGTGCCCGGCGAGACGCTCAATCTGCGCCATTCGGCCGCGGTGAAAGCGAAGATGGCAGTCAAATTCATCACGGTGCGCTATCCCGCTTCGAAGGAAGGGGAAAAGATTGATGTCACCCTCACGCCTGGCCAGGCGCTGGTCCGTGAAGTGTCCACGACGCTGCCGCTCAGCACGTCGATCAGCCAGCCCTACTGGCTGCGCGAGGAAGCCGCGCCCGGGCTTTTCCGCGTGGACGACAGCAAGCTGATTGGTCGGCCGGAAAATCCTCCGTCGTTTCCGGTGGAATTCGTATTTTCCGTCGGCGGACAGACGCTCGTCGTCGCGACGGAACCGGTGCAAATCGTGTCCGGAGCGCCCGCGGCGCAGCAGCGGCGCAGGCTCGCGGCGATCCCGCCGGTGTCATTGGACTTCCCCTACGAGGTCGAGCTGTTCCGGCCGGGCGCGACCAAGACGACGATCGTCGAGGTGACCGCGGCACGAGCCGACAGCCGCGGGGTCGTGCGCTTGAAAGTGCCGGCTGGCTGGACTGTTTCGCCGGCCTCACAGCCGTTTGCCCTCGCCAAGCCCGGCGACAAGACGCCCGTGACGTTTACGGTCGCGGCGCCCGCGCCAGGCGGCGCTGGCACCGTGACGGCGAGCGCCGAGATCGGTGGCACCACCTATGGCACGGGCCGCATGGTTTTCAGCTATGCTCATCTGCCGGTCCAGCTCCTGCAGTCACCGGCGCGGTTGAAGGTCGTGGCCGTCGACTTCGCAATTCGCGGCAAAACCGTCGGCTACCTGCCCGGCGCCGGTGACAGCACCGCGGAAAACCTCGAGCAGCTCGGCTACGCGGTGACGAGGCTGACGGGCGCCGATTTGACCCTGGAGAAATTGAAGAGCCTCGATGCGGTGGTGATCGGCGTGCGGGCATTCAACGAGCGGAAGGATTTGAGGGCGAATCTGCCCGGGCTCTTCGCTTACGTGGAAAACGGCGGCACCGTGATCGCGCAATACAACCGACCCAGCGGAGGTCTGCCGCCGCTGGCGCCCTTCGAGCTTTCGATCGCCGGATCGGCACCGGCCCTTCGGGTGACGGACGAGACCGCGCCGGTGATCGTGCTCGCCCCCGGGCACCGCGCCCTCACCACCCCCAACAAAATCGGGCCGGCGGATTTCAGCGGCTGGGTGCAGGAGCGCGGCGCGTATTTCCCCAGCAAGTGGGACGAGACCAAGTTCACGCCGATTCTCGCGATGAGCGACCCGGGCGAAAAACAGCCGAACAGCAGCGTGCTCATCGCCCGGCACGGCCAGGGTTATTACGTCTATACCGGCCTCGCGTTTTTCCGTCAGCTCCCGGCGGGCGTGCCCGGCGCGTATCGGTTGTGGGCGAACCTGGTTTCGCTGGGGAAATGAGGACGCGGTGGTCTTCAGCCTCCCGGACGGATTTTCGCCCGTCTGGCGTCCACGATCGGCGATTGCATGTGCGCGGCGCGTTAGGGATAACGCGACCTATCTGATGTCCAAACTTCCGCGCGATCCATCCGACGACGAGGCCCCGGGGGTGCCGATATTCCGCACGTGGCGCGGCGTGTATCTGTTCGTGGCCGCGTGCTTCGCCGCGATGGTCATCGCGCTGACGGTGTTCACGCGCTTCTACGCATGAACGCCCTCGATTGGTTCGTGCTCCTCGGCACGATGATCGGCATCGCCGCCTACGGCACCTGGCGCACGCGGCATACCGACAATCTCAATACGTATCTGAAGGGCAACCGCTCGACCAAATGGGGCACGATCGGCATCTCGGTGATGGCCACGCAGGCGAGCACGATCACGTATCTCTCGCTGCCCGGCCAGGCCTACGAGAACGGGATTGCGTTCATCCAGAATTATTTTGGCCTGCCGCTCGCGCTGATCGTGGTGTGCGCGGTCTTCCTGCCGATCTACCGCAAGCTCGGCGTCTACACGGCGTATGAATACCTCGGCCAGCGCTTCGATCAGAAAACCCGGCTGCTCGGCGCCGCGCTCTTCCTGCTCCAGCGCGGCATCCAGGCTGGCATTACGATCTACGCCCCCGCGATCATTCTCGCGACCGTCCTGGGCTGGCGGCTCGACCTCACGATTATCTTCACGGGTCTGCTCGCGATCGTCTACACGGTCACCGGCGGCAGCGCGGCGGTGAACCTCACGCAGCGCTGGCAGGTCGCGGTGATCTTCGGCGGCATGATCACCGCCTTCGTCGTGCTGTTGGTGAAGCTGCCGCCGGATTCCGCCTATCTGGCCGGCGCGATGGGCAAGCTGCAGGCGGTCGATTTCACGCCGAACCTGAAGCTGCGGTATACGTTTTGGAGCGGCGTGCTCGGCGGGTTTTTCCTCTCGCTGTCGTATTTCGGCACGGATCAATCGCAGGTGCAGCGCTACATCGGCGGCGCGGCGCTGCGCGAAGGCCGGCTCGGCCTGATGTTCAACGCGCTCTTCAAGATCCCGATGCAGTTCTTCATCGTGATGCTCGGCGCGCTGCTCTTTGTGTTTTACCAGTTCCGGCCGGATACGCCGCTGATCTTCAACCAGACGGAGTGGCAGCGCCAGGTGCAGGGGCCGCAGGGTGAAACCTTCCGCGCGCTCGACGCGAAACACCGCGAGTTGCACACCGACAAGCAGGCAAAGATCCGCGCGTGGGTGGCGGCGCGCGACACCGGCGATGCGACCGCGGAAGCTTCGGCGCGCACCGCGCTGGTGACGGCGCAGAAGGCGTCCGAGGCCGTGCGCAAAGAGGCGCGGGCCACGTTGGAAAAGGCATCGCCGGACGCGAAGAAGACGCGCGATTCCGACTACGTCTTCATCACGTTCATCCTGACCCAGCTTCCCCATGGGGCGATCGGCCTGTTGATCGCGGTGATGTTCGCGTCGGCGCTGTCGTCGAAGGCGGGCGAACTCAACGCGCTCGGGACCACGAGCACGATCGATATCTGGCGCGCGTTCCGGCCGCTCGCGGCGGCGGATGAGCCGCGCAACGTGCGCAACGCGAAATGGTTCACTGCGCTCTGGGGCCTGTTCGCGATCGGCTTCGCGCTCTTCGTCAGTTTCGCGGAGAACCTGATCGAGGCGCTCAACACCGTCGCATCCATTTTCTACCCGGCGCTGCTCGGCGTGTTCGTCGTGGCCTTCTTCTTCAAACGGGTGGGCGGATCGGCGGTCTTCTCTGCCGCGATCGCGGCGCAGGCCGTGGTGGTGGCGATCTTCGCCTACGGGAAATTTTTTCCGAAGCACGAGATCGGCTATCTCTGGCTCAATCCGATCGGCTGCGCGGCCTGCGTGATCTTCAGCCTCGTGCTGCAGGCGATGTTGGGCGGCGGCTCGGCCCCGGCGGCAGGCGAACGAACGAGCGGGCCGCCCGTCCCGACCACGGCATGAGTGGCGCTCCCGTGATCTGTTTCGGGCAGCAACCGTGCGGTTTTTTTCCGCGGCGGTTTCTCTTTGCCAAGTTTCAAACCGCACGCCGGCTGCAGGCGGAGATGGGCGGCGAGATCGTGTATTTCTGTCATGACAGCGATCATGATCCGCGGGAGACACAGACGGTGTTGCGGCATCGGAAGTCGGACGAGCCGGCGACGATGAACTTCGCGTTTGAAAACAAGGTGCAGCGCAAATGGTCGCCGCTGTTCCTGAAGCGGATTCCGGCCGGCTGGCAGGCCAACACCGCGCGGCAGCTCGGCGCCTATGTCGAGCCGGCCTGGGTCGAGGCGTTCAAGCAGGTGCCGGCGACGAACGCCGCGGACTTCTGCCTCGAGATGTATCGGCGGATGGGGCTGCTCGACGGCGTGCGCGTCGTGCGCTCGAGCGATCCGGCGGTGCGCCGCGCGGGCGGGGCGGTGACGGATTTTTTTGTGGATGCGCCGTTTGCCGGCGAGATCGTGCGTGCGCGCTGGCTCGAGGGCGGGCCGAAGTTGCACGAGGGGGGCGACAGCTACGTGACGCTGCCGGGGTGCGCATTCACGCCGGAGCAGGTGACGCCGACGCGCGACACGCGGCTGCGCTGGATGCAGGCGGCGGTGCAGTGCACGCACTATATCGCGGGGGCGGGTGAACAAGCATACTTGCGGAAAGAGGACGCGCCTGAGATTACGTTCGTCAATCGTGACCCCATCGACCGCCCGGATGAAGCCTACCACTGACGCCCGTTCGACAAGCTCATGGCACGCGGCGCCGCTCCTTGTGTTCGGCGCGCATCCCGACGACATCGAGTTTGGCTGCGGCGGCGTGGTGGCGCTCGCGACTCAGTCCGGGGGGGTGGCGCACTTCGTGGTCTGCTCGCGCGGCGAAGCGGCGACGAACGGCACACCGCGTCAGCGCACGGTCGAGGCGAAGCGGGGCGCGGCCTGCCTCGGTGCGTCGCTGGAGTTTCTGGCCTTGGGCGGCGATGCGCATTTCGAAGTGCGCGTGGCGCACGTGTTGAAGCTGGCGGCGATCATCCGGCGCGTGCGGCCGGGTGTCGTGCTCGCGCCGAGTCCGGTGGAGAATCAGCACCCGGATCACGCCGTGCTGGGCAAGATGGTGCGGGACGCCGCGCGGCTCGCGCGCTATGGCGGCGTGAAGGAACTGCGGCGGCGACCGGCGCATGCGATCGGTGCGCTCCATTTCTACGCGGTGGGCGGGGAAGGTGAACTGGCACAGGAGAAGCCGGTGTTTGTCGATGTCTCGGCCCCCGCCGTGAGCGCGGCGTGGGAACGCGCGATGGAGGCGCACGCGACCCAGGCGCGCACGCGAGACTATGTGAAACGCCAGCTCGCGCGGGCGGCGCACCATGGCGCGCGCTGCGGTGTGGCCGCCGCGATTCCGCTTTATCCGGGCGATCCGTTGGTGGTCGATTCACTCGTGCCGCTTGCCCGGACCGCGCGGCGCTTCTGACCATGGCGGCCATGCGCGCGTTGAAAATCGGGATCACCTGCTATCCGTCGGTCGGCGGCAGCGGGATCCTGGCGTCGGCCCTCGGGGAGGAACTCGCGCAGCGCGGGCACGAGGTGCATTTCATCAGCTACGAACGGCCGTTCCGGATGCCGGCCGATGCGCCGCGGGTGTTTTTTCACCCGGTCGTGATCAATGACTACGAGCTGTTCAAATATCCCGACTACACGCTGCCGCTGTCGGTGAAGATGGCCGAGGTGGCGCGCGATCACCGGCTGGATGTGTTGCACGTGCACTACGCGGTGCCGCATGCCACGGCGGCGATCCTCGCGCGCGCGATGGTGCCGGAAGGGCAGCGGCCGCGCGTGGTCACGACGCTGCACGGCACCGACACGACGCTGCTCGGCCGCGATGCGGGCTACGGGCCGGCGATCCGGCACGCGCTGATGCAGTCCGATGCCGTGACCGCGGTCTCGGCGTGGTTGCGCGACGAGACGCAACGGCTGCTCGCCGTCGATCGGCCGATTGACGTCATCCACAATTTTTTCGAGCCCAAGGCGCCGCGGCGGACGCGCGACGAGGTGCGGCGCGAGCTCGGCTTGGGCGACGAGACGATGATTGTCCACCTCTCGAATCTGCGGCCGGTGAAACGCATCGATTTGCTGCTCGACGCCGTGGCGCGCGTTCGGCCGCGCGAAGCGTTCAAGCTGGTGATCCTCGCCGGCGGAGATTTTTCGCCGTTCTCGCAACACGTGCGACGGCTGGGCATCGCGGACCGCGTGATCGTGCGGCAGAATGTTTTCGAGGTGGAGGATTACCTGCAGGCGGCGGACCTGGGGCTGTTTGCCTCGGAATCGGAGAGCTTCTGCCTGAGCATCCTCGAGGCGATGTGCTTCGAGTCGCCGAGCGTTTCGACCGCGGTGGGCGGAATTCCGGAAGTCGTGATCTCAGGGGAGAGCGGGGTCCTGGTGCCGGTGGGCGATGCCGATGGGCTGGCCCGCGGCGTGGAGTCGTTGTTGCAGCAACCGGAGAGACGGCTCGCGATGGGGCGGGCGGCGCGCGAGCGCGCGCGGGCGAAGTTTTCGGCGGACGCGATTGTGCCGCGTTACGAGGAGCTGTATCGGCGGGTGTGCGCCGCTTAGGCGGCAAAGACTTCCGCGACCCAGCGGCGTGGGGTGGAGTCGCTGCATCGGCGGAACCGGGACGCTTTGCGGCTGACCATGGGTCGATGCGCCCCGTCTGGAAAGGCTCCATCAGTTTCGGCCTCGTGACCATTCCGGTCGCACTGCACAACGCCACCAAGCACGAGGAGCTGAAGTTCCGGATGTTGCGGAAGGGCGACCTCAGCCCGATCAACTACAAGCGCGTGGCGGAGGTGGATGGAAAAGAAGTGCCGTGGTCGGAGATCGTGAAGGGCTACGAGTATGAGAAGGGAAAGTTTGTCCTCATCACGGACGAGGATTTCAAACGCGTGGACATCGAGGCCACCGAGACGATCGACATCGTGGACTTCGTGAAGGCCGACGAGATCGATCCCATGTTTTTTCACAAACCGTATTTCCTCGAGCCGCAGAAAGGGGGCGGCGGCGCCTATGCCCTCCTGCGCGAGGTGCTCGCGAAGACTGGAAAAGCGGGGATCGCCAAGGTCGTGATCAAGACGCGCCAGCATCTCGCCGCGGTGAAGGCCACGGAGAAGATGCTGATTCTCGAGCTGATGCATTTTGCCGACGACATTGTCGCGGCAGACGGGCTCAGGATTCCCGCGACGAAACTCGGCAAGCGGGAGGAGGAGATGGCGAAGACGCTCGTCGATCAGATGACCGAGACGTGGGACCCGGAGCGTTACACGGACGACTACAAATCAAACCTGAGGAAAGTCATCGAGGCCAAGGTCGAGGCGGGCGGCAAGGAACTGCCGACGGAAAAGACCAAGCAGCGGCCGGCGACCAACGTCATCGATCTCGTGGCGGTCCTGCAGAAGAGCCTTGAGGAAGCGGGCAAGACCGGTGCCGCGGCGGCTCCGGGCAAGGCGGGGCGGAAGAAAGCTCCCAGGAAAAAAACCTCGCACAAGAAAGCCGCCTAGCCCGCCTATTTCATGCTTTCTGCGTCCTTTTTCCGGCGTTTGTCGGCGGACAGGCGGTGAGCTTGCGTGAGCGTGCGTCCTATGCGGGCTAAGTGCAAAACCGCTTGGGGTTTTGCACTTAGCCCGGAT
>Ga0163144_10003095_pt1 | contig 38020 bp, 29 predicted proteins | sample OliLak19BULKMAT1_FD_123175 | JGI IMG/M metagenome (GOLD analysis project Ga0163144, IMG submission 123175) | Freshwater microbial mat bacterial communities from Lake Vanda, McMurdo Dry Valleys, Antarctica - Oligotrophic Lake LV.19.BULKMAT1 | ecosystem: Environmental > Aquatic > Freshwater >...
AAGACGTGATACAACAGCACGTCCGTCAGTGTCGCGGTATCCGCCAGCAAATCGGATGCTTCCACGCCAAGATACGCGAGCGCGGCGTCAAACGCTTCGTTGGTCGGCGCAAGCACCGTGAAATTGCCTTCGCCACTCAGCGTTTCGGTCAAACCTGCCGCTTCGACCGCCGCCAATAGGGTCGTAAAGCGTCCCGCGCCATCATCCGCGAGGATTTGCGCCACCGTTGGGCGCGTGTCGGCGGGTGCAGCGGGTTCTTCGACGACAGCGGGCGGTGTCAGTGCCTCTGCAAGGCTTGGCGGCACAAGGATACCCGCGTCCAGTACATGCACGAAGCCGTTGCCAGCCGCAATGTTTGCTTGTCCAACGACGACACCCGCCGCCGTCAGTTGTCCGCCTTCATTCTCGCCGGTGGTGAGGTCTTGACCCGACATCGTGCGCAGCGTCTCGCCGCGGAACAAGTCCGACGAACGAATGCGACCCGGCACGACGTGGTACAGCAGGATTTCTTGCAGCGTGTCGTTGTCCGCCAACAAATCGGCGACCGTCAAGCTGATCGCATCGAGCGACGCGGTGATCGCATCGTTGGTCGGCGCGAAGATCGTGTAGGCGCTGGAACTGTTCAACAACGGACGCAGCCCCGCAGCATCAATCGCCGCGACGAGCGTGCTGAAGCGTCCGTCTTCATCGCTTTCCAGCACATCCACCAAATTTGGGCGATCTTGTGCCAGCGCTGGAACGACTATCGACAGTGCCAACAGCAACGATAAAACGACGAGAATACCTTTACGCATTACGTACTCCTTATTGTGAAAAGTCTCGTTTTTCGAGATACCGGCACATTACAACAACTGGACTGATGCGCCGTGTTTGCTAGGATTGAGAAGCGAAAATTATAGTTCACGTGCATCCGGTTCACAATTGTTGGTCATCGATCCACGCGGATTGATCAGGCGGCGACTCGTCCGGCGGCGTGCCGCGCAGCGCGTAGACTATCACCCCCAACGACGCAATGAAAAAGCCCATCAGGATGGCAACGGCTTGCCAGACGCCCAAGACAGGTTCGACCACGCCCGGCGTGTGCGAACCGAAGCCGAGAAAATCTGCCAAGCCGGACATCGCTGCCAAGACCAAGCCGGTCAACGACAGGCGCACGCCGATCTGCTGGCTGAAGTTCGCCGCGCGCCCGATGTAGAACGTGAATTTGACGTAGATCAGCGCGCCCAACGTCAAGAGCGTGAAGCCGATCAAGATCGCCATCACCTGCACGATGCCAACGCCCGCGCCCGGCTCGATCCCCGTCACGCTGGGGAACAAACCCATCAACGACAGCATGACGCCCAACGCGCCGATGGCGATCCCAAGCTGCGCAATCGCGGGCATGGTCGCTATCCGCTCACGCAGGGAGAGCTTGACGCAGTTTGCGCAGCATGTTGCCGCTCAACACCGCGTCGATGTCGGCGTCGCTGTAGCCGCGCGCGCGCAGCCCGTCCCCAATCTTGATCAAGTCGGTCACGGTATCGATGCCCTCCGGCGTGCTTTCCGCGCCGAAGCCGCCGTCGAAGTCCGTGCCGATGCCGACGTGCGCGGCGCTCCCCGTGATTTGGCAGTAATAATCGATCACGTCTAGAAGCGTGGCGAACGGCACGTCGCTCTTACGGTCGCCGCGCCGCCACTCATTGCTCAAGAAGCGATTGTAAAGCACGACGCCCATCACGCCGTCGCGCTCCGCCAACAAGCGGATCATCTCATCGGACAAGTGGCGATCCGTGGTGCAGAATTTGCGCGGGTTGCTGTGGCTGGCGATCAGCACGCCGGGATAGCGATCCACCGCCTCCAAGTACGCTTCTTCCGCCATATGCGACAAATCCAAGATCGCGTTGAAGCTCCCCATTACCTCAAGCAGTTCGCGTCCGAGTGCGGTCAAGCCGCCCGGCTGCCCCGTACCACCGCAGTAGCGTGTCGCTTGCCAGGCGGGGCCCACGAGGCGCACGCCGCGCTCGTACCACTCTTCAAACTGCTGCGGTTCGAGGATCGGATCGGCATTCTCCATCAGCAACACGAACCCCTGCTGATGTTTGGTCACGCCATCCGCCCACGTCGCCAGCACCGCGTCCAAGTCGCGCGTCGTGCGGATCAGCCGAATCGTGTCGGTCTCGTCCGCGAGGCGCTGATACACGTCCCACTGCTTGAGCGCGAGGTCATATGCTTCGCGCGGCGTCTTGTATTCGAGCCGATCCCACGGCGACGGCTCTTTGTTGGCGGGGGCGACGAACAGCGTGGCGAACACGATGCCGACGCGCCCCAACAGCCCATCCGGCAGCCCCGACGTGGCGATGCCGTTGCGTTCGGGGGTGGCGTCTGCCCCTTCGCGCGCCCGCGTCGCGCCCACGCTCTGGCGATAATCGCGCCCGAAGCACAGCGCGTTGTAGGCGATATCCTGATGCGCATCGAGGATCAGCATGGCGGTATTTCATCCTAACGGTGGGGTGAAATCGTATGCCGCGATTGTAGCGCGGATGGGGATGGGAATCAAAACGCGCGCCGATGGGGGACGCGCGTTCATCAGTGATTTGGTTTTACGGTACCAGCGCGCCCGGACGATAACATTCCGTCCCACGAACCGATAACGTCGGGCGTGCGCGGAGGGTCACATTGTCCATGCGCGCCCATGGGTTTCCGCGCGAGGAGTCATAGACCGATAGGTGCGCCTCGCTCCATGCTTCAGTTGTGTAGGTGCGCATCGTATAGGTTTGTAAAGCCGAAAATGGCGGAATCCACAAGAAACAGGACTGCGAATCGCTCCAATCGCCGTCGTTGATGATGATGCTAATCCGTTTGCGTACACTGCTGTTGTTGCCGAGTTGGAGGGTCAATTCAAGCGGAACACGAAGACCAACGGGCGTATTCGTATCCTGTACAACGGCGGTATTGGGGCTTGGCGGTTGCGGGCTGTACCAATCCATGATACCGCCTGTAAGCTGCCATGTCGTATCGCTCACCCACCACGGACTTAAACCGCTTGAAAAGTTGGGATTGGTGAGGAAATTGGCGCTGTCGTTCCCTGTACTGGGTGCGGGCGCGTTTGGGTCGAGACAGAGCGTTTGCTGTGTACTCAACTGCGGCTGCTGTCGCAACGATACATTGTCGATTTGAACCCAGCCGTTCCCGTCGCTCGTGCCTTCATAGAACGAGATATAGGCAGGCGACCACGCCAGATTGGTCACACTCCGCACGAAATACGTCCGCAGCGGCACATTTGGCGCGAGCCAAAACACACAGCTTTGCTGATCAGTGAAGTTCGTATCGTGCAAAACAACGAGAACACGCTTACGAACCCCACTGCTGTTGCCCAAATCGAAGCGTGCCTCAAAAGGTGCATTCGCGGGGAAGGCGACCCCTGTATTTTGCAAAACGGCGGCGCTGGTCGCGCTCGTCAGACGACGGAACTGCAATACGCCGTTGTTCCACTGCATTTGCACATCAGAAGCGTTGGGGGTGGCAAAGCTCGACCAATTATTGGTATTGGTGTCGAAATTGCCATTGGTGACGACGTTCGGCGTTGTGGGGGAGGGCGGCGGATTGATGATCTGGCTTGTCCCGCCACGCCCGTCGGGGTTGACGGTAGCGACGGCGATTTGACTCCCATCAGGACGCCACGCCAGCGCGGTAATGGCGCTGCCAACGTTTATACTTTCCATCAATGCGCCCGTTTGAGCATTCCAAATTTTCAATTCGCCGCGCGAATTTCCACTCGCAATACGTCCACCTTCAGGACTCCATCGAAGTAGAGAGATTCGCTGTACTCCGTTGCTGATGGTGTAGCTTAGTTGACCAGTTGATGTATTCCAAACTCGAATTGGATGATCTGTTGTTGAAGGCATTCCTGACACTTCGACCACATCATGTGCAATCGTCGCTAATTGTGTTCCATCATATCGCCATGTTCCCCCAAGTATTGTGCCTGCATGGTAAAGAGTAGAAGTTAATGTTAATGTTGAAGCATTCCAGACACGAATTCTAGCCTCATATAAACCTGTTGCTATCCAATTTCCATCTGGGCTCCAGCTTGCCCAAGTCAAAGCAGCATGAGTTAGAGGATCTGTTATCGTGTGAAGAGTACTGCCTGTTGTTGCATCCCAAATCTTGAATTTACCATCGGATCCCCCACTTAGAAGTCTTTGACCATCCGGCTTCCAATCTACCCCAGCAACCACAAAAGGACGATTATCAACATCTAATAACGCAGAGTGTTGATAACTAGCGATAAGTTGTCCTGTATCAGCGTTCCAACGTCTCATCCACCCATCATCACTACCAGTAAGAATTTCTGTTTTAAACGGATGCCATTTAATTGACGTCATTCTATAGACATTAGAATTATTAATTATCGTTCGGACAACTCCTGAACTATTTGTAACCGTAAAATAATTAGCTCGGGCTGCGAGTAAATGGGTGGCGCTTGAGTTCCAAGCTAAATAAAAGATAGGGTCGGACACACTTTGAATAGCAACCACATTCATAAGGAAAACACCTTCAAATGTAAGAAGGAATGCAAATACCAGAACGATGTAAAACCGCAAACGCTTGATAGACATAGCATTCCTTTTGATTAGATGAGCGGGTAAGCTTTGAGTACAATATATGCGGGATCTGCGCTTCCAACAATGACAGAGACAGCTTTACACAACATCACGTAGACTCCACGAACTCTACCCGGATCTGCGATTTCGTCTACTAAATTCCACACCCAGCCAACGCCTATTGGAGTAGGAGGCGTATATCCGATCTGAATATAATTTGCAGAAAACTCTTCACAAGTAGCACTATTTGCATCATTAAGCCAACGACAAACATCTGTTGTTAAAGTAGGATTATCCACTAAATATTCTAATATCCTTCCAATCCATTCTTCTGCTATTGAAACGCTATTAAATGCAGACGCCCTTCTATGAACTGCATTAACCTGTGACTTAAGATAGTCACTTGTAATTGTACTGGAGAGTACATGTCTTCTGATTGTATGTCCAGTTGCGCCTTCGGAAGAATCCAAAGGAGAGTCAAGTTTGGGGGCACGCTCATGTGCCTGTAGCCCAGTTATGCTTGGATCGTTTCGGAGTCGACTTGCCCGAAACGCATTTCCCGAACAATCGCCCGCTTGTGCAGTCGCTAATGCTGTTGCAGTTCCCTGCGCCGCCTGTGTTTGCAGCGCGATTGCCGTGCGTGTCAGCGGCATCGGCGTAACCGTCGGTGCAAGCTGGGTCTGCTGCCAAAATGTTTGGACGCCCGATGCCAAATCGATACTACTGCTCACGGGGATATGAGGAAACAGTTGTTCTCCGTAACCTGCATTGTTCCCCACGCCAGCGATCCGCAGCTCTACGGGGCAATTCGGAGTTAAGGGTGATGGTATGCATGTCCGAACACGGCTCAATACAAACCTGCCGTTTACACCAACTGTTTCAGGGAGACGCTCAAATTGTGGGTAGTCTATCGCTGAAGGTAAAGGAATGAAGCCACCAGGTATCGTTCCGTTTTGACTAGCCCAGCCTGTCGTTCTGCGCGTTTCGCCGGGAGGCGAATATGAATAGACAACAACGCTGTCATCCCACGTCCCATTGCTATCATTATCAACCAATACAGAGTCTAAATGAGAATGCAGACCGAGTGCAAAAGACGTAACCGCGCCCGTAATTGGATTGATGCTTGAAAGTCCATTGGGAGAATGGGACATGCAAATAATGTTTGGAAAGCCCCATGTTGGCGCTTCACAAGCTTGGGTGGAGACAAGTCGGATATTCGTCGCGGTCATCTGAGAGAAATTAATGTCAGCGCGCCAGATTTGGAACTGAGAACCGAAGCGTTCGCTATCAAAAGCAATTTGTGTGCCGTCAGGCGACCATGTTGGGTTTCTATCAGTAGCAACATCATTGGTTGCACGAAATACATGTTGAGTTTGCAGGTTTAAGATACAAATATCTTCATATAATGGAATTGTGTTTTGATAACACGAAGAAGCGACGTAAATTCCATTTGGTGAAATCTCTGGGGAACCAAAGCGATAGTTTTGAGGTAAATTGAGCGGATCGTTATCAGGACCATCGTAAGCATAAATGACACGCCCAAGCCGACCTGGAGAATAACCGTCTATATTATATTGGTAAACAGCAAAGGTGTTGGGATCAAACTGGGATATCAATTCTTCATAGGTCATGCTGCCCAAACCACCGCCACTTTCAGCAGGTGGATGAAGATTATCAGGTGTAATGGTCGCCGTCGGCAGCACGAACGCCTCATCCAGCGGCACTGCGCCCAGCGTCGCAATCGCGGGCGGCGCGTCGGCTGCACCCGAATAGCCCGGCGTCTCGCCCTCCGTGATCGTCCCCTCTTGCGACCCCACCGACATCAGATTGAGCGCCAAGAGGACGATGAGCAGCAGCATAACGCTGAGGACGCGACGACGCATGAGTCTTTACCCGCTTATCAACCGTGACAATTATTGATGATAGTACCATTCTTTTTTTGCGCCCTGTCAAGTCAGATTGTGTTAACGGTTGCCCCGCTGCCCATCCTTCGCCATAATCCCGCGCACATTGCCAACCCAAAAGGATACCCTCACCATGAAATCCTATCTCGACGCGCTCATGCACACCCGCGATCTCGCCGCGCTGATCGTCGCGGGCGACGAAAGCGCCAACCCCGCGCGCACCTATCTCTCCAATGGCGCGCGCATCACGGGCGGCATCATTCTCAAGGTACGCGGCGGCGCGCCCGTGCTGGTCGTCAACGCGATGGAAACCGATGAAGCGGCGAAAAGCGGCTTACAAGTCCTCTCCTACTTCGATTTGGGCTACGCCGACCTCGTGAAAGCCGCCGATGGCGTGCGCGCGAAGGCAGACGCCGCCTTGTGGGGCGCGCTGTTCCGCCGCTTCGATGTCCACGCCGGGCGCATCGGCATCTACGGCACGAGCGATCTGAGCGTGTTCACGGCGTTCTTGCGCGAAATTGAGGCGTTGTACCCACAGTATCAATTCGTCGGGGAACTCGACCTGAACATCTTCGATGAAGCGTATTTGACCAAAGACGCTGACGAAGTGCTGCGCATTCGTTCGGTTGCCGCGCGCACATCGGAAGTGCTGCGCGAAACGTGGGATTTCATCGCGTCGCATCGCGCCGACAATGAGCGCGCCGACGCAGCGGTCGTGGATGCCAACGGCGATCCGCTGACGATTCGCGCGGTCAAACGCTTTATGCGGCGCGCGCTGTTCGAGCGCGAACTCGAAGAACATGGCACGATCTTCGCGCAAGGGCGGGATGCCGCCGTCCCCCACAGTCGCGGCGAAGATGCGGACATTTTGCGCGTCGGACAGTCCATCGTGTTCGACTTGTTCCCACGCGAGTCCGGTGGCGGTTACTTCCACGACTGTACCCGAACCTGGTGCATCGGCTACGCGCCCGATGCCGTGCAGCGGCTTTATGACGAGGTGGCGACAGCATTCCAGATCGCGCTCGATGAATTCGAGGTCGGGATGCCGAGCAAAGCGATGCAGGAAGCCGTGCAGACATACTTCGAGGAGCGCGGACACGCCACCTCGCGCAGCACGCCCGGCACGACGGATGGCTACGTTCACAGTCTCGGACACGGCGTCGGCTTGAACATCCACGAGCGTCCCGGACTCGGACATATGAGCAAGGATACGCTTCAGCATGGCAACGTGATCAGCATCGAGCCGGGTTTGTACTATCCCGATCAGGGCATCGGCGTGCGGATCGAGGATTTGTTTTACATCGATGCGCGCGGCGAACTGGTCAACTTGACCGACTTCCCGCATGATCTCGTCCTGCCGCTGAAGGGTTGAACCAGCAAATATTCAGCGTTGGGATGTGGCGCGCCATGTCCCAATGACTTGCAGCATAAAGTAATGAAGCGTTGAGATTTGATGGTTATAATACTCAAACTCAATCTAGACGCAATTGAGAGGATTCTACCCTATGCTATAGAAACACCGTCAACATATAGTGAGCAAAGGTAGATGGCAGATGCCAAACGCCGACTTCAACATCATCCAAGACCCCGAACGACTGGCGCGGCTGCGCGGCTTATGTTTGTTAGACACGCCGAATGAACCCGCCTTCGACCGCCTCACCCGGCTGACGAAGCGCATCCTTAATGTGCCGACCGTGCTGATATCGCTGGTGGACGCGGATCGCCAATTCTTCAAAAGTCAAATTGGCTTTGCTGAACCGTGGGCGAGTGCACGCGGTACACCCATGCGTTATTCGTTCTGCCAGCATGTGGTTGCATCCGCTGACAAGTTGATCATCGATAATGCGCCAGAAAATGAGCTGGTCTGCGACAATCCGTCGATTTCAGAATTGAATATCATGGCTTACGCCGGGATTCCGCTAACGACCTCCGACGGCTATACCGTGGGGGCAATGTGCGTGATCGACGTCGAAATACGCCATTGGACGAACGACGAGATCGCCATCTTGGAAGATTTGGCAGCCTCGGTCATGACCGAAATCGAACTGCGCGATGAGTTGAATATACGCGCCAAAATCGATCTTGAGATAGCGGCAAGCTATACAGAGCAGGAACGCTTGGTCAATCAACTGACTCTGCTGCGCCGCGTTGAGCATGAACTCAGTGACAGTCTCAGCATCAATGACGTGCTGATGATGGCGCTCGACATCGCTGTGCGCTTTACGCGGGCGGATAACGCTGTGATTGCGCTTTTGGACGGCGAAGCATTGGTCGTGACCGCCAGTATGGGCAGTTACACAGTTGGAGAACGCTTCGACATGACGCGCGGCGTAACCGGACGGGCAGTACGACTGAATACGCCCCAGTTTATTCCCGATGTGACGCTTGATCCTGATTATCACGACGATGTGAGCGCTACCAAAGCGATCATGGTCATTCCGCTCGATTACCGCGACCGTGTAATCGGCGCGATCAGCCTTGAATCCTCGACCAGCAATCGCTTTAGCCGCGAAGATTTCAATTCAATGTCTGATTGCGGGGGGCGTCACCTCCGCGATTGATAACGCTCAGTTGTACGAACTATCACAACAACAGTTGAGCGCGATGCACGATCTCTACACCCGCATCAGCGATCTGGAACAGTTGAAAAGCGACATGATCCGCATGGCTGCTCACGATTTGCGCAATCCGCTGAGTGGAGTCAAAGGTTTTGCCGAACTGCTGTTAAGAGAACCGCTGACCGACACCCAACACGCCTATATCGAAATCATTCAAGACTCATCGCGGCGGATGGAGAAAATCATCACCGATATTCTCTCGTTAGAGCGCATCGATGCGCTCGTCGAGATGAAAGATGCGCCGATATTCGATTTACGCGATCTCGTGGCAGAGAGCTATCACGATCAGACCGAATCCGCGCTCAGCAAAGGATTAGACTATAAACTGTCGATGGCAGACGAACCGATTTGCGTGCGCGGGGATCGTCCCCAACTCCGTGAAGCCGTCGATAATCTGGTCGTCAACGCGATCAAATACACGCCCGAAAACGGCTCTGTATTCGTACAAACCTGTCTGGATGGCGGCAAAGCCATCGTGCGCGTGAAAGACACGGGTATCGGCGTGATGATCGATCAGCAAGAACGCCTCTTCCAACCGTTCTTCCGTGCCTATTCGCCCGAAATGTCCGGGATCGCCGGAACGGGTTTGGGGCTGCATCTGGTTAAAAAAATTGTGGAGCGTCATCACGGTCAGATGATTGTCGAGAGCGTTTATCAGCAGGGCAGTACGTTCGGATTTGAGCTTTCCGCCGATCATCTCGCGCAGTAAAGCGTATTATCCTCGACATGCGCGCATGGTATAATGTCGCCATTGTGAATCAGCGTACAAATCGAGGACAATACAATGGCGTCTCCGCTCGGAACGTCGGAAGCTCCCCTTCGTGTCGCTATCATCGGCTCGGGTCCGTCGGCGTTCTACGCCGCTGATGCCCTGCTCAAACAAACTGCCGTAACCGTGGAAATCGATATGTTCGAGCGGTTGCCCACGCCGCACGGTTTGGTACGCGGCGGCGTCGCGCCCGATCACCCCAAGATCAAATCCGTAACGAAAGTTTACGACAAGATCGCCGCCGATCCGCGTTTCCGCTTCTATGGCAACGTCGAACTAGGGCGCGATATCAGCCATGACGACCTGACCGCGCGCTATCACCAAATCCTCTACGCGACCGGCGCGCAGACGGATCGACGGATGGGCATTCCCGGCGAAGATTTGCCGGGCAGCCACGCCGCCACCGAATTTGTCGGTTGGTATAACGCGCATCCCGACTTCCGCGACCTGCAATTCGACCTGTCGCAGACCAAAGTCGCCGTGATTGGCAACGGCAACGTAGCGATGGACGTGGCGCGCATCCTCGCCAGCAATCACAACGAACTCGCCAGCACCGATATCGCGGATTACGCCCTCGCCGCGCTCGACAACAGCGCCGTGACCGACATTTACGTGATCGGGCGGCGCGGTCCCGCACAAGCGGCGTTCACCAACCCAGAAATCAAAGAACTGGGCGAGTTGGCGGACGCCGAAGTCGTCGTCTCGCAGAAAGAAGCCGCGCTCGATGCGCTCAGTCAAGCGGCGCTGCTGGCAGAGAAAGATCGCACGACGGACAATAACGTCCAAATCTTGACCCTGTACGCCACCCATCCGTCGATGGGCAAGCCGCGCCGCGTGCATATGCGCTTCTTGTGGTCGCCCGTCGAAATCGTCGGGACGGAGCGCGTCGAGGCGATCAAGCTGATCAAGAACGAGCTGATCGCGTCCGACGATGGATCGCTGCGGGCGCGCGCCACCGATATGACCGAAACCATCCCCGTCGGGCTGGTGTTTCGCTCAATCGGCTATAAGGGCGTGGCGCTGTCGGGCGTGCCATTTGACGCGAAAGCGGGCGTGATCCCCAATGTGGGGGGGCGCGTGATCGATCCGACGACGCATGAACCGCTGGCGGGCGAATACGTCGCGGGCTGGATCAAGCGGGGTCCCTCCGGCGTGATCGGCACGAACAAGCCCGATTCGGTTGAAACGGTCAAGTTGGCGCTGGAAGATGCCGCCGCGGGACACACGCATACACCAACCGAGCCGACCCGCGCCGCGCTCGAAGCATTGCTGAAGGAACGCGGGGTTGATTTCGTCACCTACGCCGATTGGCTGGCGCTGGACGCCATCGAACAGGAAAACGGCAAAGTTCAGGGACGTCCGCGCATCAAGTTCAGCCGCATCGCGGACATGATGACGGCGCTGCGTGGCGGCACATCAGGGGATTAAGGGCAAGTGCCGAGGACTGCGTGCTGAGTAAAAGACAGAACCGAGCGCATAACATCCAAGCGTAACTGTCTCGGCTCATGTTCAAAGTGCGTGCTGTAGGGGCGTTCCGGTGGGACGCCCGTTATCCCCTGAGTGTGCCAACCACTTTTCACTCAGCACTTGGTACTTAGCCCTTCCTTTGCCCTCAGTCCTGCTTTTCTCCCCTTGAGTCACAAAATCCGCGTCCCACTCGTCTTCTCTTATAGAGGTTGATAACGAGAGGACGATCATCATGAAGCACATCACCATTTTAGGCGCAGGCTATGCGGGCATGTTGGCGGCGCTGCGGCTGCACAAGCGCGCCCATGTCACGCTGATCAGCCGCGAAGCTACGTTCGTTGAGCGCATCCGGCTGCATCAAGCGGCGGCGGGACAATCGATTCGCGTCCGCCCCATTGCGGACATGCTGCGCGGAACGGGCGTCACATTCATCCAAGCGAACATCGCGCACATTGACGCGGAAGCGCACACGCTGTCGCTCATCGGCACGAATGGCACACCCTCCGAACACGCCCACGAAACATTGATTTACGCGCTCGGCAGTCATATTGACCGCGACGCGCTGCCCGGCGTGCGCGCGCACGCCCAGACGCTCGATCCGCGCGGATTCGCCGCCGTGACCGCGATTGCAGCGCGCGGCGGACGGATCGTCCTGATCGGCGGCGGACTGACGGGCATCGAAGCGGCGTCCGAACTGGCAGAAGCGCATCCGCACGCGCACATCACGCTGATCACGCAAGGCGAAATCGGCGCGGGACTGTCGGATGGCGGACGCGAACATGTGCGGAGCGTATTCGCCCATTTGGGCGTGACGCTGATCGAAAACAGGCGCGTAACCCAAATTGACGCGAATACGATTGTGACCGACAACGACACGATTCTGACGGACGGCGTGCTGTGGGCAGGCGCTTTCGCGGTGCCATCGTTAGCGCGCGACGCGGGGATCACGGTCAACGCGCGCGGGCAAATCGTGGTCGATGCGGCGCTGCGTTCTGTCTCGCATCCCGATATCCTCGTGGCAGGCGACAGCGCGTGCGTTCCCGGCGTGCGGATGGCGTGCGCGACGGCGATGCCGATGGGCGCGCACGCGGCGGACGTGGCGTTGGGCAGCGATACCCCGTTCCGGTTTGGCTTTCTGGTACAGTGCATCAGCTTGGGGCGACGCGACGGGCTGATCCAGTTCGTGAACGCGGATGATTCGCCACAGCCCCGCATCTTGACCGGACGCGCGGCGGCGACATTCAAAGAATTGATCTGCCACTTTACGGTTGCGGCGTTGGGCGTAGAACGTCGCTTGCCCGGCATATACGCCTGGCGCAAGTCCGATTTGGGCGTAGAATCGGCATCCGATGGCGTATGGGCAAAGGGTATCGCATGATCGACGACGAATTTGAGCAGCATCGCGGGCAGTTGTTCGGCATCGCCTATCGCATGGTGGGCAGCGCAATGGAGGCGGAGGATATCGTGCAGGACGCCTATTTGCGCATCCGAACGGCGAACGATGTACGCGCGCCGAGCGCATATCTGCGCAAAACGGTTGTGCGGCTGTGCTTGGATCATCTGAAATCGGCGGCGGCACAGCGTGAAACCTACATCGGCGCGTGGCTGCCCGAACCACTGCCCACACCCGACGATTTGCACGGCGTCGAATTGGAATCGATCTCGATGGCATTCTTGACGCTTTTGGAGACGCTCTCGCCCGTCGAACGCGCGGTGTTCCTCCTGCGCGAGGTGTTCGACTACGAATACGACGAGATCGCGGATATCATCGGGCGCGAGGCGGCGGCGTGCCGCCAGATTTTGCACCGCGCCAAAACGCACATCGCCGCGCATCGTCCGCGTTTTCAGCCGGACGCCGCCGCCCATCAGACGATGCTGCTCAAATTCGTGACCGCCATGACGACGGGCGACCTGAACGGCTTAACATCGCTGCTGGCAGCCGACGCCGTATCGTACTCCGACGGTGGCGGCAAAGCGCAAGCTGCAACCCGTCCGATTGTCGGCGCGGATGCGATTGCACGCTTCTTCGTCGGCATCGGCAAGCGCGTCACATCGGATTACGCGGGGGAGCTGCGAACGTTGAATGGACAACCCGCCGTCGTCGTGCGGCAGAATGGGGTCGCGTTCTGGGTGCTGATACTGGACTTGGACGGGGACAAAATCGGGACAGTGCGCGTTGTGGTCAATCCGGACAAGCTGCGCGGTCTGTGATCGACACCACGCAAGATTTCAATCCAGAGACAACCTCACCCCCTGACCACATGGCTGAGGGGGTGAGGTTAGCTTTGAAGTTTTTTCGTCGCTTCGCTATTCCGTCAAAATGCGCGCCGTCTCCGTCGCCCAGAACACCTTGACATTCTGACCGAGCGCGAACATCGTATCGTAACGCTGTCCGAAGTTCTGCATCCGCACGACCAAATCAGTTTTCTCGCCAATTCGCACGATGTAGCGCGTATCCGTGCCGATGTAGTTGGCGAAGCTGATCATGCCGGGAACCAGCGTCTTGTCGTCCTCGTGTTCGACGGCTGCCATCACTTCGGCAAGCGGGACGCTGTACACGCCGTCGCTGGTGTCCTCTGCGGCGATCAATGTGATTTTCTCTGGGCGGATCGCCACCGTGACTTTTGCGCCCACCTGCGCGCCCAAGTCGCCCAAATCGCCTTCGATCAAACAGTTGCCATCAATCTTGACGATGCCACATTCGCCGCGCTTCGATTCGAGCGTGCCTTCGATGAAGTTAGTCTCTCCAATGAAGTCCGCCACGAAACGGGTGGCGGGCGTCTCGTAAACTTCATCCGGCTTGCCGATTTGCAGCACCTTACCCTTGTCCATCACGGCGATGCGATCCGCCATCGTCAACGCCTCTTCTTGATCGTGCGTGACGTAGATGAACGTGATGCCCAACGTGTTCTGCATCGTCATCAGTTCATACTGCATCGCCTTGCGCAGCTTGAGATCGAGCGCGCCCAACGGCTCATCCAAGAGCAGCACCGCCGGACGCTTGACCAACGCGCGCGCCAAGGCGACCCGCTGCTGCTGCCCGCCAGAAAGCTGGCGCGGCATCCGGTCAAACTGCGTCAGCCGCACCATTTCGAGCGAGTCTTTGGCGCGTTTGACCGCTTCATCGTGCGCGACGCCCTCCATCTCCAACCCGAACATGACGTTTTGCAACACGTTCATGTGCGGGAACAGCGCATAATCCTGAAACACAGTGTTGACCGGACGGTGAAACGGCGGGACGCCCTGCACAGGCTTGCCACGCAGCAAAATATCGCCGCTGGTCGGGTCTTCAAAACCGGCGATCATGCGCAGTGTGGTCGTCTTGCCACAGCCGCTGGGGCCCAACAGCGCGAAGAACTCGCCCTGCTTGATTTGCAACGAGATGTTATCGACGGCGCGCATGGCAGACTCCGCGCTGCGTCCGGGAAATTCTTTGATGACATCCCGTAATTCGATATCAAAATCCGCCATAACGCTCCGCAACTCCCATCATTGACCAATCTGGATAAAAATTTCGTCCCACACCACCAGATAATCCAATTCGGCGTCACCGCTCGATTCGATGAAGAACAACTGTGCGCGCACATCGTCGGGTGGGTAAATGCCGGGATTCGCCAGCAGTTCAGCGTCGATCAACCCCATGTCGAGCGCCGCCCGATTGGGCGTGCCATACGCGGTGTAATTGCTAATCGCCGCCCCAACATAGGGGTCGAGCAGGTAATCGATGAACACATGCCCCAAATCGGGGTTGGGCGCGTTCGCCGGGATCACCAGATAATCCGCGAACAACGAGCTTCCCTCTTCTGGCAGCACATACGCATAATCGTCGCAGCCGCAATCATCGTTCAACTGGAAAATGTCGCCGTTGTATTCGATGACGATATCCGCTTCACCGCTCACCAGATAATCCTGTCCGGTGTCGGGCGCGATGGCGATCACATTATCACTGCGCGCGATCAGAAATTCGGCGGCGGCGGCGATCTCGTCGGGGTTTTGGCTATTGGGGTCAAAATCGAGCATTTGCAGCGCCGATCCCACCATCGTGCGCGCCTCGTCCAACCAGACAACCGCACCCGGATACGCGAACACGTCCGCCCACGACGTGATCGCTTTACCTGTGCGCCCACGATGATAGCCAATGCCAATGCTCCCCCACTGATACATCAGCGCGTAGGCATTGTCGGGATCGTAAGGGGTATTGAGAAACTGTGGATCGAGATTGGCGATATTCGGGATTTTGCGGTGATCGAGCGGATACAGCAAGCCGTCGCGGATCAGGTCTGCGACCACATAATCGCTCGGTACCACCACATCGTAAGGATGCGCGCCGCGAATAAGCTGATCGATCAGAGTCACATTCGTCTCGAACACGTCATAGATCACCGTTACAGCGCACAAATCCTCGAACAACGCAATCGTTCCATCAGCAATGTAGGTATCCCAATTGTAGACCCGCAGGGTTTGCCCTTCAAAACCCGAAGGACACTCCCAATCGGTTTCTTCCTGCGCAGCGCTGCGTCCAACGACCAGCATCCCCATCAGCAACGCCACCGCGATTCCCCGCACCTGCTTTCCCATCCACCTTGCCCCGCGCTAACCTAGCAAAACAGCGACTCCCTCGTTGTATGTGGGACCATCCCACACCCGCGCAATTTGATACCGGTCTAGAAATGCAAAGGGGCGGCAAGTGTTCCCCGCCGCCCCTTGATCACGTGCCCAAATTACTGACCGAGCGCGATCCGAATCTCATCCCACGCATCCAGATATTCGATCTCCGCGTCCGGCACTTCTTCGAGGAAGAACAGCCGTGCCAGCGTCTCGTCCGACGGATAAATGCCCGGATTTTCCAACAGTTCAGGGGCGATCAAGCCTGCATCGATGGCGGCTTGATTGGGCGAGGCATACGCCGTGTAATTGCTGATGTCGGCGCCAACTTGCGGATCGAGGATGTAATCGATGAAGGCGTGCGCGAGGGGGAGGTTCGGCGCGCCTGCCGGAATCGACATATTATCCAACCAGACCAAGCCGCCTTCGACGGGAATAGAATAGCCGAAGGTGTCACATTCACAGTTGGCGATCACTTGGAAGATATCGCCGCTGTATTCGACGGCGATATCCACGTCGCCGCGTTCCAGATAGGCTTGACCATCATCCCGCGCCAGCGCTACCACGTTATCCCCGTTATCGATGATGTACTGCGCCGCCGCTGCGATTTCGTCAGCGTTCTGGCTGTTGGGATCGTAACCGAGCAACAGCAGCGCGACGCCAAGCGTACCGCGCGTGTCGTCCAACAACGCGACGGGACCATCGTAAGCGTAGAACTGATCCCATGTGGTGATCGGCTCGCCCGTGCGCTCCAAATTGTAACCGAAGCCTTGCGTTCCCCATTGATACGGAATGCTGTAGCCGTTGCCCGGATCGAAAGCGGCGTCGGTCAGTTCCGTCGTCAAGTTGGCGAAGTTCGGGATTAGCGTCAGATCGAGCGGCTCTAGCAGTCCCTCACCGATCATGAGCGTGACCATGTAATCCGTCGGCACGATGATATCGTAGCCGGGATTGCCCTGCCGCAGCCGTGACAAGAGCGACTCGTTGCTCTCGAACACGTCATAGACGACGCTCACATCGCACAACGTCTCAAAATTCGAGATGGTGTCTTCCGCGACGTAGGTTGACCAGTTGTAGACGCTCAACGTTTGTCCGGCGAAGCCTTCGGGACACGTCCAGCCTTCAGTTTGCGCGCTAACGCCGACCACGCCGAATGCGAGGACGGCGAACAAACCCACGACCAACAACATCGAATGCTTACGCATGTTGACTGCCTTTCTTGAATATCGGTACGATAGTTATAGATCAAAATCCGCCCCGATCAAGGGATCGAAATCCCCAAAGTTTGAGGGACGTTTTTGTGACTCTCTTGCGCTATGACATTGCGGCGCTGCGCCCCTGCATCCGCAGCGAAATCCCGATCAGCACGGTCGACAGTACCAGAATCAAAGTCGAGATCGCGTTGATCTCTGGCGTGACCGACAATTTCAGCAAGCCGTAAACGAACACAGGCAGCGTGGTCGTGCCGATGCCCGATGTGAAGAACGTGATCACGAAATCATCCAGCGACAGCGTGAACGCCAACAGCGCGCCAGAGACGACACCCGGCAGGATCAGCGGGAAGGTCACGCGCCAGAACGTGCGCCATTCATTCGCACCCAAATCGCGCGCCGCTTCTTCGAGGCGCGGGTTCATATCCGCGAGGCGCGCCCGCACGACAATCGCCACATACGAAATGTTGAACGCCACATGCCCGATGATGATGGTCCCGAAGCCGAATTGGGCTGGAATGCCCGTCGTGTCGTTGAACCAGCCTAAGATCACGTTGAAGAAGATCGCCAGCGACAACGCCTGCGTGATTTCGGGGATCACGACGGGCAAGAACAGCAAGCCGTCGATCAACCCTTTGCCCGGATAATTGCCGCGTACCAGACTGAGCGCCACTGCCGTTCCGAGCGTCGTGGCAATCAACGTCGCCGCGATGCCGACGAAGACGCTGTTGCCCAATGATTGCAGCATCAAATCGGTGGAAAAGCGCGCTTCTGTCCCGGCAATGTTATTGAAGATGTTGATATACCATTGAAACGTGAAGCCGCGCCACTGCGACACTGTGCGCGAGTCGTTGAACGAGAACAGCACCAGCAGCAGGATCGGCGCCCACAGGAAGAAGTAGCCAAAAATCGGCTGGATGATGCCGAACCACTTGCCGACGCGCCGTATGGTCAGATCGCGCCGAACTTTGCCATGATCGATCTCGATAGTCGCGGTGCGCGTAACGCGCTTGGGGAGTGCGCCCTCTGCCATTGCCTAGACTTTTCTCCGATTTATCCACGTATAGAACAGCAGCCCCACGCCGACAATTGCCATCATCACCATCGACGCCGCCGCGCCGCGGGGCCAATGTCCTGTGCCCTTGAACTGCTGATCGATCAAGTTGCCGATCATGACCCCTTGCGTCCCGCCAAGCAGATCGGGCGTGACATACGCGCCAATCGTCGGGATGAACACGAGGATGCAGCCCGCCGCGACCCCCGGCAGCGTCAGCGGCAGCACGATGCGCAAGAACGCGCGCAGATCGTTCGCGCCCAAGTCGTGCGCCGCCTCGACCAAGCGAAAATCGAACCGCTCGACCGATGAGTAAATCGGTAAAACCATGAACGGCAGAAAGCCATAGACCAACCCGATCAAGACGGCTAAATCTGTATTGAGGATATTGAGGGGCTGCGTGATCAAACCGAGATTGAGCAACCCCGCGTTGAGGAGTCCGTCCGTCCCAAGAATGACACGCCAAGCGTAAGTGCGAACCAAAAAGTTCGTCCAGAAGGGCAGAATCACGAGGAACAACGCGATCTGCTGCATCGTCTTGCGCTTACGGGTGCTGATGAAAAATGCCAGCGGGTAGCCCGCGATCAAGCAAATCACCGTCGTGATGAAGGCAATCAGGATCGAATCAACGAAGATCGGGCTGTAGGTGGTGAAAACTCGATTGTAATTCTCCAAGGTCAGCGGCAGCGTGACCGACCCCGCGCGTCCGCGCGTCATGAAACTGACGGCAAAGACGATGAACAACGGCAGGAGAAAAAAAAGAATCAGCCACAACAATGCGGGGAGTGCCAACAAACGCCCTTGCACGCGCTCCCGCACGTTGTGACCCGACGATCGGCTGAAATCCAGGCTAAACGCCACAGACCCGCCCTCCCGTTACGCATTCAACAGGACAAAATTTTTGTGTAGGTACACAGGGACAGATTATAGCGCGATTCGCGGCTGCAAGGGGGTTTGATTTTTCCGACGATTCCCATTTCAACCGGCTCTTACTCAGTCCTCCGTCCTTGCCCTCACTCCCACTCAATCGTACCCGGCGGCTTGCTCGTCACGTCGTAGACCACGCGATTGACACCCTTGACCTCGTTCACGATCCGGCTGCTGACGCGCGCCAACAAATCATACGGCAGGCGCGCCCAATCGGCGGTCATGAAATCCTCGGTCGTCACCGCGCGCAAGGCGATCACCTCTTCATACGTCCGGTTGTCGCCCATCACGCCCACGCTCTTGACCGGCAGTAAGACGGCGAAACTCTGCGATGTGCCGGATACCGCGCCGGACGCCGAGTCGGCGTAGCGCAGCAAGCCCGCGCGCTCCAATTCGTCGATGAAGATTGCATCCGCCGCGCGCAACGTCTCCAAGCGTTCCCATGTCAACTGTCCGAGACAGCGCACCGCCAAGCCAGGACCTGGGAACGGCTGCCGCCAGACAATGGTATCGGGCAAACCGAGCGCCGTCCCGACGCGCCGCACCTCGTCTTTGAACAGGTCGCGCAGCGGTTCGACCAATTGAAACTGCAAATCGTCGGGCAGTCCGCCGACGTTGTGATGGCTTTTGATCACCTTTGCCGTCTTGCTGTTCGCGGCGGATTCGATCACGTCGGGGTAGATCGTGCCTTGCGCGAGGAACGCCACGCCGTCCAGCTTGCGCGCTTCGTCCGCGAACACGTCGATGAACGCGCGCCCGATGATCTTGCGCTTCTGTTCCGGCTCGGTCACACCTGCTAACGCATCGAGAAATCGCTCGGTTGCATCGACAGCGATCAGGTTCATGCCCCGTTCCTCGCGGAAGGCGCGGACGACGCTTTGCGGCTCATCCTTGCGCAGCATCCCCGTGTTGACGAACACGGATACCAAGCGTTCGCCCAGCGCGCGCTGCAACAGCGCGCCCGCAACCGCGCTGTCCACGCCACCAGACAGCGCCAACAGCACGCGCCCAGCGCCCACCGTGCTGCGGATCGCGGCAATGGCATCGTCAATGAACGCGCCCGCCGACCAGTTGGCATCACAGCCGCACACGCCGAACAAGAAATTGCGCAGAATCGCCGCGCCTTGTGGGGTATGGGCGACTTCGGGATGAAACTGTACGCCGTACCAGCCGCGCGCCACATCGCCCATCGCGGCGTAGGGGCTGCCGTCTGTGTGTGCCAAGCCGACGAAGCCCGGCGGTGGTTGCTCAATGCGATCCCCGTGCGACATCCACACATCCAACGTCGTTGGCAAGCCCACGAACAGCGGCACCTCGCTCGTGATCATGATTTGCGCCGCGCCATATTCGCGCGTCTGCGATCCCGCTACCACGCCGCCAAGCGCGTGCGTAATCGCTTGCATCCCATAGCAAATGCCGAGCGTCGGGAGCTTGCGCGCGATCACGTTCGTCGGGAGCTGCGGCGCATCCGCCTCGTAGATGCTGTTGGGACTCCCCGACAGGATCACGCCGCGCGGCTGATGCGCATAGATGCGCGCGGGATCGGCATCGTGCGCGAACACTTCGGCATAGACGCCCTGTTCGCGGACGCGCCGCGCGATCAACTGGGTGTACTGCGAACCATAATCGAGGACGGCAATCCCGCCGTGTCGTGGGTCAGTCATGTGCGCTCCAAAAAGAAGGGCTGAGCAAAGCCAGGACTGAGGGGAAAGCAAAAATCAGATTTTGTGCTTGCTCAGTCCTGCTTTTACTCAGTCCTTAAAAATGATCTTGCCATCGTCCATGCCAATGATCGTCGCCAACGCCTCGACGCGGACGCCCAACGCCGCGCCTTCCAACGCTTTGCGCCCGCCCTCGAAGGACTTTTCGACCACGACAGCGATGCCCGCTACGCGCGATTTCGCGCTCTGCACCATGCGTATGAGTGCCATCATCGTCTTGCCACTGGCGAGGAAATCATCAATCACGAGGACATCTTCATCCGTGTGCAAGAATTCCGCGCTGACGAGCAGATTAACCTCGCCGCCTTTGGTATGCGACGGCGCAGTTTCGAGGAACACGGGTCCCGACATGGTGATTGGCTTGGTCTTGCGTGCGTACACGACGGGTACGCGCATCGCCAAGCCCGCCATTAGCGCAGGGGCGATGCCAGAGATTTCCGCCGTCAAAATGCGGTCAATCTTCACGTCCGCGAACCGCGCGGCGATTTCTTCGCCCATCTGGAACATCAGATCGGGGTAGAGTTGATGATTCAGCAGGCTGTCGATCTTGAGGATGCCGCTGCCGAGATTGCGCCCCTCCGCGAGGATGCGCGCCTTGAGTTCGGGCATATCTGTCATGTGAAGTTGCTCCTACCTACAGCGCAAAGGGCGCAAAGAAAAAAGGTTGCGTTGTTTGTAATCTTTGCGCCCTTCGAGCGTCATTCATGCTTCATACACATCCGCGAACGACAGATCGAACGCGCCCCGAACCATTTTCGTTAGTTCCGCACCCGCCGCTTGTCCCGTCGGGGAACGCAGCGCCGCGTCGAGCGCGGGATGATCGTCGAAATACAATTCCAAGACGCGGTAAAACGTTGGCTCACCGAACGGGCTGCCGAAAATGTGGCACACCTGCCGCCGCCGCAGTTCTGGCATCTGCTCTGCCAACGCGAGGAATCCATTGTACGCCGCCTCGAAGCGCGTTTGAGCGTCGGGCGCATCGTCGGGCTTGCGAAACGCGATGATGAATTTGACCATCTTCAATTTCTCCACCAACATCAACTCCCTCTCCAGATTGAGAGGGGGCTAGAGGGTGAGGTTATTTCTTCCCGCCGCGCAGGATCATGCCCAAGAAGAAGCCGGCGATCAGCGCGATCACAATCGTGCGCCACGGATTGTCTTGCGTCGATTGCTTGACTTCGCGGGCAGCGGTGTTCGCCATGCTCTCGAATGAATTGGTGTTCAGGAATACGGCGGCTTTTTCGAGACCCGCCGCCACATCGTCTACGATCTTGACCGCGCTGGCATCAACCTGTGACTCGCGGGCTTCGCGGCGCATTGTTTCGGCGGCGGTGTTCAGTTGTTTGGCAGCGTCGGTCTTGAGATCCTCGGCGCGCTTGCGGGCATCGCGCCCCCATTCGCTGGCAGCTTTCGCGGCAGTTTGCGCCGCGTCTTTGACCACTTCTTCGACGTGATCATCGATATGATTGTTGTTTTCGTCCGCCATGAGGTTTATCCTCTCGTCTCATGTACCATCCGACTTCCCGACGATTATAGCCGAAAATCTGCCGCCGTCAGTCCGAAATATGCTATCATCCGCCGTTATGCGTAGAAAAATCATGATTTTCATGGCGGTATTGACCGCGTTTGCCGTTTTGCTCGGCTTCGATCTTGCCAATCGCGGGCTGGCATGGCGCGTCTTTTGGGAGGCGACGGGCGAAGAAGCGCCGCTGGCACAGATGCGCGGCATGGTCGAACTGGCGGGCAATACGCTCCGCGTCCAGCCGCAAACCGCGCCGCTGACGCCGATCCAGCATACCGACGTGAATCCGTTCGGCGTCAACACGTTCTTGCAGCTTGAAGTCGAACCCGCCAAGCGCGAACGCCAGATGCAGATGCTTGCCGACGCCGGATTCGGCTGGATTCGCCAGCAGTTCCCGTGGGAAGATATCGAAATTCACGCGCGTGGCGATTTTGAAGATCGGCGCAATGTCGCCGCGATTGGCGTGGTCGATGCGTGGGCGAAGTACGATCAGATCGTCACGCTGGCGGAACAATACGACGTGGATATCATCGCGCGCCTCGATAATCCGCCCGCGTGGTCGCACGCCAACCCCGACAGCGGCACGTTCGCCCCGCCCGACGACGTGCAAGATTACGTCAATTTTGCCGCCGCCGTCGCCCAACGCTATCGCGGACGGCTGCGCTACTATCAAATCTGGAACGAGCCGAACATCTTCCCGGAATGGGGCAATCAGCCCGTCAATCCAGAGGCATACACCGACATGCTGTGCCGGACATATGCCGCGCTGAAAGTTGTCGATCCCGAAATCGTCGTGATCGCGGCGGCGCTCTCACCCACCGTCGCACTCTTGCCGGAAAATCTCAACGAATTCTTGTTCTTGGAGCGCATGTATGCGGCAGGCGTGTCCGATTGTTTCGATATCATGTCCGCGCAAGGCTACGGCTTCTTCAGCGGGCCCACTGACCGCCGGATGCGCAGCGTAACCAACAATTACCCGCGTTCGCTGTACCTGCGCGACATCATGGTGGCGCACGGCGACGCCGACAAGCCGATTTGGATCAGCGAGGCGGGCTGGAATCCGATGGATGCGCCGGAAGTGCCGCCTGACGTGACCGGGCGCGAGAATTTCGGCGTCGTCACGCGCGACCAAGCCGCCGCGTACATGCCAATGGCGTATGAACGGATGCAGCGCGAATGGTCGTGGGTTGGCGTGATGAACGTGTGGTTTTTCAAGCGTCCCGACGAAAGCGAAAGCGGGCAATCGTGGTACTACTTTCGGATGCTTGAGCCGGATTTCACGCCGCTGCCGATTTATAGCGCGCTGCGCGATTACATCACGACGCTGACGCCGACGTTGTATCCGGGTGTGCATCAAGAAACCGACTGGGCAATCCAGTACGCGGATTTCCCAGCAGCGGATCGGGAAACAGCCGAAATCGTCCAATTTGTGGACGCCGACGGCGCGCAATTTGGACGCGCCCGACGCGCCGGCAGCGTGCAGTTCACAGCGCATGGCACGGACGTGATCTTGCGCTGGCGCGCGTCGAATCCAACGGGCGACAGCGTCTTGTTCGTGGAAGTCGATGGCGCGCCGGGCAGTGCCGCCGATAGACAAGACACGGCTGATGGGTGGCGTTTGACGCGGTTGCATCAATCATTGACGGCGGAAACGCACACGTTCAGCGTAGCAGGCGCGCTGTTGGTCGATGCCGTGATCGTCACGGATCACACGGGCGAGCGCATCGTATTCGCGCTGGTATCCGCCGCGCTGATTCTGCCGTTAATCGTTGTGTTGATCGCGCTGCGACGACGATGATACAGGACATTTCACCGCAGAGCGCACAGAGAAACGCAGAGAAAGGATTACTTCTGTGTATCTGTGTCGCTGTGGTTATTTTGCTTTTTGCAGCTTTCCTCCGTTTCCACCATCTCGGCACACAATCGCTGTGGTACGACGAGGGCAACAGTTATGTCCAGTCGATCCGCACCTTCACCGAAATTGCAGACAACGCGGCGCGCGATATTCATCCACCCGGCTACTATTGGTTGCTGGCGACGTGGCGCTTATTGACGGGCGAAAGTGAGTTCGCGCTCCGTTCGCTGTCGGCGTTCGCGTCGATCCTCACGGTGGCGCTTACGTTCGCAGTTGGACGGCGGCTGTTCGGCGGCGTTGGCGGGTTGATCGCGGCGGCGTTCACGGCGCTGAACACGTTCAGCATCTACTATGCGCAAGAGGCGCGCATGTATGCGTTGTTGTCACTGTGGGGGACGGCGAGTCTCTATACGCTGATTCGATTACTCGATCAGCCGACGCGCGGCAATGTGATCGCGTTGGGGTTGCTCAACGCAGCGGGGTTGTGGACACAGTATGCGTTCCCATTCTTCATGATCGCGCAAGGCGTGATCACGATAACCTCACTCCCCAACCCCCTCTCCCTACCAAAGACGGCGAGTCTGACCGCACGACGCTTGGTGCGGTTGCTCGCTTTCGCCGCCGCCAACATCCTCGCTATCGCGCTGTTCGCGGCGTGGCTGCCGACGGCGCTCAACCAGATCACGACATGGACACAGCTCCGCGATGTCGCGCCGCTCTCGGAGTCACTGCCGATGCTGCTGCGCTGGCTGGCGTTCGGCATCACGGCGGACACCATCGCGCCCGCTATCGTAATCGTGCTGCTGCTGTTCGGCTTACGCTATCGACGCGGTGACAGCCGACGCGCGTTCGTTGTGCCGATTGCATCGACAGTCGTCCCCGTCGGCGTCTTTCTGGCGCTCGGACTGTTCCGCGAAGCCAATCTGAAATTCCTGCTGCCCGCGCAAGTCGGCATGGCGCTGTGGTTAGCGCGCGGGATCGTCGGCGTGGCGGGATTGCAAAACCTCACCCCCCGACCCCCTCTCCACTTCGTAGAGAGGCGGGATGCGCAGCGCCTAAATCGCCTTTCCACATGGAGAGGCGATTTAGGGGTGAGGTTGATCCCCTCCCTCGCCGCCGTCGCCGCCTGCGCATGGATGATCGTCACGTTGGGGAACGGGATCGCGCCGCTGTATGACGATTCCCGCTATCAACGTCCAGATTATCGCGCTGTTGCCGCTGCGATTGCGTCCGACGCGCGCGCCGATGATGCCATTATTTTGGACGCCCCGAATCAAGCCGAAGTCTTCGGTTACTACTATGCTGGCGATCTGCCGCTGTATCCACTTCCGGCGGGCTTGGGCGGGGACGATGCTGCCACACGCGCCGAAGTCGAACGGATCATCGCCGCGCATCGGCGCGCATTCGTCGTGTTCTACGGCGAAACCGAGCGCGATCCGCAGCGCATCGTCGAGACGACGCTCGACGCGGGCGCATTCGAGTTGGGCGATACATGGTACGGCGATGTTCGCTTGGCGCGCTATGTCATGCCCGCGCCGCTCGATTTCGTGCATGAGTTCGATACGGCGTTCGGAACGAGTATCCTGCTGGATCGCTACGCGCTCAACGGACGCGATCCCGACGATGAATTCAGCATCCGCGCCGCGCCGGGCGATGTGCTGCAAGCGCGCTTGGAATGGCGCGCCCTTGCGCCCCTGACGCCGCGCTACAAAGTCTTTTTGCAGCTGCTCGACGCGAACGGCGTGCTGATCGCACAGCGCGACAGCGAACCCGGCGGCGGCTTGGCGCTGACCACGACTTGGACCCCAGACGAGCTTGTGATCGACAATCACGCGCTGCTTGTGCCAGCGGATGCGCCGTCCGGCATATACACGCTGATCATGGGACTGTATGATATCAACGAACCGACAGCGCGCTTGCCTTACAGCATCGGGCGCGATACGATGGGCGATGCGCTGACCTTGGCGCGCGTGGCGGTGAGTTGAAGCGCCGTTATCAGATAAATGATTATTCATCGGCTTTTCATCGAATACCCACCTTTGGATTACTATAATTCTATATATTCAGCGATTTGTAAGCGTTTAGCGCGCCATACTGCTGCTTTAATGCGCGCAAATCATCGGGAGAACACGGTATGTCGATATTGGTGACTGGTGCAGGCGGTTTCGTCGGAAACAATGTGGTGCGGCGCTTGGTCGAGGCGGGGCGTCCGGTACGCGCATTAGTGCGCAGCATCGAAAAGTCGAAAGCCCGCTTGGCGGATGTGGCGGGCAAAATCGAGTTCGTCGAAGGGGATGTGACCGAACGCGGCAGCCTTGACGGCGCGCTGCGCGATGTGTCAGCGATTGTCCACACGGTCGCTATCGCGCTGGAGCGCGGCGGACAGACCTATGAAGAAGTCAACTTTCAGGGGACGATCAATCTGGTGGACGCCGCCGAACGCGCGGGCGTGCGCCGCTTCATCAACGTGAGCCAGAACGGGGCGCGCCCCGATCACTTCTCGCGTTTCTTACGCAGCAAGGGCAAAGCGCAAGAATATGTCGCCTCGTCCAATCTCGAATGGACGGCGATCCGCCCCTCCGCAATCTTCGGACCCCAAGACGAATTTTTCAATACATTCGCGCGCTTGATCCGGCTGACCCCGTTGGTATTCCCACTGATTGGCGGCGGCACGGCACAGTTTCAGCCCGTCTCGATTTTCGATGTGGTCGAGAGCATCTTTCGCTCGCTGGACGACAACGCCACGATTGGCAAAGAATTTGAACTGGGCGGACCCGAAATTCTGACGTTGGGCGAGATCGAAGCGCGCATCCTCGCGGCGATGGGTGAAAAACGCGCGATGATCAGCGCGCCCGTCGGTTTGCTGCGTCCCGCCGTCTTTGTGATGGAAAAGACACTGCCCGGCACGCCGGTCTCGCTCACGCTGTTGGAACTGCTGAAAGAGCCGAACATCGTGCGCGATAACGCGCTGGTGACGTATTTCAAGTTGCAGCCGCGCGCATTCTCGGGTGACAACATTGCGTATCTGCGCGCTGCCAACGCAGGCACAGCGATCAAGAAGTTCCTGACGGGCGCGACGGTGAATTAAGGGCAGGAATGAGGACTGCGTAAAAAGCGAACCGAAATTGACGTGCTGTAGGGACGTGCCGCTCGCAAGCGAGTGGGACGCCCCTACTTATACTTAACCTGAGTTTCGGATAGCTTCACCTCACCCCTAAATCCCCTCTCCACTGCGTGGAGAGGGGACTTTCATATCCATCGTGAGCCGTCCTGCTCCCCTTCTCTACGTAGTGGAGAGGGGGTTGGGGAGTGAGGTGAACCCTAAAGTCACGCAAAATACCTATCCGAAACTCAGGTTACTCAGCACTCAGTACTGCTTTTACTTCTATTCCCTACAGCGAGATGCTTTCGCGCACGCTGAACAGTCCGGTTGCGCCGCTCGGCAGTGTCCCCGCGCGCGCCTCGATCTGCGGCGTGCCGTCCGATTCGACGCAGCGAACTACGAACGTGTGCGATCCCTCGCTGAATTCCCAGTCGTAGCGCCACAACTGCCATGTGCGATCCGATATCGGCGCGCGCAGGGTAACTTCCGTCCAATCGCCATCATCGACGCTGATTTCCACGCGCGCGACGCCGCGTGCGCCCGCCCATGTGATGCCGCCAATTGGAACGATAGTCGTGCCAGCGTTCTCGGTGATGTTGTCGATGTAGACCGTATCGATCACCGATGTAGCGCGCGTTATGGCGTCTTTATCCCACCCGCGCCGCACCCAATAGCCGTCCTCGTCCGCGCCGATGAACTCCATCCCCATGATCCACTTCGGCTGTTTCATGCCAAACAAGTTGGGAACGTGGATACGCAGCGGAAAACCATACTTGTTGGTCAGCGGCTGTCCATCCCAATCGTATGCCAGCATGATCCGCTCGTCCGACGCGATCAAATCGAGCGCGACGGTCTCATCGAAGCCATCGCCGCCCGTGATCTTGAGGTGCGTCGCGCCGTCGGGGATGCCGACCTCCGCCAAGATGGTCTGCATACTCACGCCCGTCCAGCGCGTGGTGCTGATCAGCTCGCCGCCGACAGGATTGGAGATGCAGGACATAGTGATATACACATCCGTCGCCGGGAACGCGCGAATTTCATCCAATGTCAGCGTCTTGAGCGTTTCCTCACTGCCGCTGAGTCGCGTGGTGAAGGGCAGCATGTACCCTTCCGGCTCGATCACGACGGGTGTGGTGCGAATATCGATGCGGTAGTGGTCTTCCACCGGCGTGATCTCGCGGCGCGTGCCGGGTGCAGGCTCAAATCCATCCGCAGAATTGGCGAGTCCGTCAGGCAGCGCCGCAACGCTTGTCCCGGATGATGCCGACGAGTCGGAGTCACCGCTGTTCAACAGCGCACTGACGCCCGCGCCCACGACGGTGATCGCCGCCGCCGCGCCGCCCACGCGCACGATAAACTGACGACGATCAATGGCTTCGGCGCTCGCCAGCGCGGCATTCGCATCCGCCGTAACGGAAGCAGACTGCGCCAAGCGCATGTAGACCACGTTGATCAGCATTCCCCACACCAGCGACAAGCCAACGATCCAGATCGCCGCGCTCATCGGTGCAGCGGACGCATCGAAGTTGACCGCAAGGCTGATCAACAGCAGCGGCACACCGATTACGATGCCCAAAACGATGCCGGGCAGGTTCGATGGCGCACTGGCAGCGCGGCGCACACGATTCATGATGAAGAAGTAAAGCGCGCCGATGATAACGCTCAACAGCAGCGCGATCCCCACACCTATCGCTTGTTCCGCCAGCTTGGCGACCGTATCCAGCCGCCCCAAGCCCAAGCCCGTGATCACGGCGATCATGATTTCTTTGCCCGTGTTGATCGCGGCACTCGGCAGCACCGGGACGAGCCAATCGAACAAGTCAAATGGGAAGAATGGCAAGCCCAATAACGCATTGCCCAACGCAAACACGACGATCACCGGTGCGGCGATCAGCAAGCCGATCAATCCGCCCGTCAAAATCGATGGTTTTCTCACAGGATGCTCCGATAAACTCATTCATATTCAGGGTTACGAGTTTCATTGTAGTCTTGGATGCTTAGGCGCGCGTTACAAAAGCAAGTCAGTTTGCGAGTTTTTGCGATTGACCTGATGCGCGCTATTCTATAACGTTCCATATAACAGGATGATCGGTGTCAAGATGCTGCGTAAAGCCATTTCACTGCTCGAGACAGCCCTTGTTCGGACTCGGCTTACAAGCGGTCGTGATGCCATCGTACTGGATTTGAATGATTTTGGTCACGTTCGTACCGCCCATAACTTGATTACACTGTTCGTCGCGGGGGGGCATGACCATCTCATCCTCCGCGTCCGTCTGGCGCGGCGCACGGCGCAAATCCTCAATATACTCCTGTGGTATCCGCAGGTTCGCCTCGTTTGGACGGCGACACCCGCCGACAAACTCGTGCGGGCGGTCGGCGATTATATGCCGGGCATGGCTGTGTCTGATGATCATATGATCGCCCCCTATCCGATGCACCCACAGCTCTACAGTCAGTATCGTGAACAACCCCGTTTGGTCGCGTATCGACGTTCGCAGCGTTCTATTCCCGTGTTGTTCGCGGGCGCACGCGGCGAGGGATACAAGGCGGTCACAGGAATGCTCCCCCGTCATGAAATCATCCAGCATGTCACGGCGACCGAGCGCGTATTCGTGTCGCCGCGCGTGGATCAAGCGCGCTGGCTGGCTTTATTATCGTCGGCAAATTTCTTCCTCGCGCCGCCGGGTGTGGTGATCCCCTTCAGCCACAATCTGACCGAAGCGATGGCGGTCGGCACGATCCCGATCACGAATTACGCGCACTGGTACACACCGCCGCTTGTGGATGGCGAGACGTGTTTGACGTTTTCCACGCTCGCTGAACTCGACGCCGCCCTTGACCGCGCGCACCAAATGTCCCCGCAAGCCATCGCAGATATGCGCCAACGTGTAATTGCTTATTACGAACACGTTTTCACGCCTGCCGCCTTTGTGCGCCGGATCATGCAAAATCCAGCGTCGATCATCGATGTGCATTTTCTCGATGAACTAAAACCAATGGTCGTTGAAGCCCGCGCTCACGAATGAAGCGTTTGATTTCATCGGGGAGCGAATGGCTAAACGCACAGGATTAGCACGGGGACGAACGACCAATGTCCCCAGCCTAACCTGAGTTTTGGATAGCTTCACCTCACCCCCCAACCCCCTCTCCATTGCATGGCTGAGGGGAGGACATGTTTGGTTTTCTCCCTGATTCACCTCACCCCCCAGCCCCCTCTCCACGCTGTGGAGAGGGGGTTGGGGGTGAGGTGAACGGTTTAGAGCCTATCCAAAACTCAGGTTATCTTATGCACGCCGCCGTTACAGCGCGCCCATCATCTCCATGTCGGTAATTGACAGCGCAATGAAAAAGCGGCGCAGCGACTCGCGCAATGCGCTGCATTCGGGCGCTTCGTCCATCGTTGGCGGCATGAGCATCGTCATTTCGCCCGTTTCTTCCATCATCATCATGCTCATCATGTCTTCGTCGCTCATACGCATGACTTCGATGATGCGGGTCATCATCATGTCGTTCACCATCGAGTCGGGGATCGCCATCATGCTGTCCATCATGCCCATCATACCCATCGCCATCGGCGTGAATTGACCTTCTTCAAAGCCCATCAGGCTGAAGTCCATCTCGTCGCCCGCCGCGATCATGACATCGATCACGGCGGCATAGTTGAAGTAACGTTCGGCAATAAACTTGCTCAGGATTACGTCTTGATCGCATTCAACCATTGCCGTTTCTTGCGGCAAGACGGCGGGAACGGCGACGAACGACAGCGCGATGACCAACATGACCAGCAATGAACGGAAACGACGCATCGTATCTACTCCTCGACAACATCTCAAAAGCCATCCTGAACATCGTATGAAATTCTTGCGAAAAGATAACGCACGCTGAAATCACCTCAAGGGGAGCGTGAAGCGAAAGCAGGTACCGCGCGTCGGATGGGTTTGTACGTCCAACGTCCCGCCGTGAACCTCGACAAACTGCCGCGCAATCGCCAAGCCCAAGCCCGCGCTGCGCATCTGATCGCGCTGTCCCCGCGCGCGTTCGCCCATGTAGAAGCGCGTGAAAATGTGCGCTTGGACGTCGGGCGCGATGTACGATCCGGTGTTATGGACGCTGACGCGGATCGCCCTCGCGTTCTGATCGGCGCGCAGCGTGATCGTCCCGTCGGGCGGCGTATGTTTGAGCGCATTATCGAGCAGGTTATTGAGGACGCGCTGAATTTTGTTGGGCGCGATCATCACTGGGTCGAGCGGATCGACGATGTGCGCATTGAGCGTAATGTGCTTATGCTCGGCGCGCGCGCGCAGACTGCTCAGCGTATCCGAGATCAGATCGCGCAGTGAGGTGAGTTCGCAGTCCAGCCGCGTCTGCCCCGCATCGAACTGCGCTAAATCGAATAGATCATCGGTTAAGTGGGTGAGATTGGCGATCTCGCGCTGAATATCGCTCAAATAGCGCGCCGTCGTCTCTGGATCGTCCACGACACCATCGATCAGCGCCTCGCTCATTGCGCGCATCGCTGCCAGCGGCGTCCGTAGGTCGTGCGACACCCACGCGACCCAATCGCGCCGGGTTTGCTCCAGGTCGCGCTTCTCTTCTTCGAGCTTCTGCCACGTCGCCAACACTTGATTGAACGAAACCGCCAACTGGGTCAGTTCGTCGTTGCCCGTTTCGCTCAGTCGGACGTGCCGTTCGCCCGCCTGTAAGCGCCGCGCCGCGTGCATCAAGTCCGACAGCCGCGCGATGATCGATGCCGCGATGTAAAATGCCGCGAGGATCGCAATCACCCCCGCGAACAGTACCAGCCCCAAAATTAAGCCCAAATCGTGATCGCTGATGAACATCAGCCACGATGTCACCGATACGTTGACCACCATTAAGATAACGGTCAGCGCCGCCATACTGATCAGCGCCCAACGCAAGCTGCCGAACCACTGCGTCAGCCGCCGCACGTAAATCCAATACGCCAACAGCAGCGTTGCGCCGCCCGTCACGCCCATATAGAGAAACAAGAGGTTGATGTCTTCGGAGGGCGCGGGCGTCATGGTCGGGATGAGCAAGAACAACGCCAACCCGAACGCGCCAATGATCAAAGCGCCCGATGTGAGCAGCGTTTTCATGCTGGCTCGAACTTATAGCCGACACCCCAGACGGTTTGAATATAGAGGGGGTGCGCTGGATCGTGTTCGAGTTTTTCGCGCAAGCGGCGAATATGCACCGTGACCGTGCTGGCATCGACGTAATATTCATGATTCCAAACCAGATCGAGCAGTTGCTCGCGCGTGAACACCTGCTGGGGATGCCGTACCAAGGTATAGAGCAAATCGAACTCTTTGGCAGTCAGGGTCACCACGGCGCCATCCCGCTCGACGCGATGACGCGCCGGCTCAATCGTCAGCGCGCCAACCGTGAGCGGTTTATCCGTTGACGGTGCGGTTGGCAAGGCGCGTTTCAAAACCGCTTTCACCCGTGCCACCAACTCGCGCGGGCTGAACGGCTTGACGATGTAATCATCCGCGCCCAACGCGAAGCCCTCTAAGCGATCCGACTCCGCGCCGCGCGCCGTCAGCATGATCGTCGGCGGGAGCGATGCGGCGCGCGCCTCCGCGAAGGTGAAGCCATCGATATCGGGCAGCATCACATCGAGGATCAACAAATCGACCGCCTCCGCGCGCAGCAGCGCATCCGCCACGCTTGCCGTCTCGGCATCCAAAACGAGGAAGCGTTCGCGCTCCAAGTAGCGGCGCACCACGTCGCGGATGGTCGCTTCATCGTCTACGATTAGAATCGTCGGTCGGTTCATCAGCCGCTCTCGTTGATCGCGTCCAGTTTCGCGTGCAAATCTTACGTCCAGCTTACACGATCCGCCGATGAGATGATATACGTTCTACGGGAATCAAAACGGGCGCGTGCGACGCGCCCGTTCGCGGGGCTGTTTGGCTTACGGCAGCGCCGCCCCCGGCTGATAGCATTCCGTCCCGACCAGCGGCAGCGTCGAACGCCGTCGCAAATCGACGTTATCCAACTGCGTCCACGCCTGCCCCGACACGCTCTCGAAGATCGAGACATGCACCGGATTCCACACCGTGTAGTTGAACGTCCGCATCGTGTGCCGCGCCAACGCCGTCCCGCCCGGCAGCCAGAAATTGCACGTCTGCGAGTCCGTCCAATCGCCGTCGTTCAAAATCACCGTGATCCGCTTCGCCGTCGCGCTGCTGTTGCCCAAGTCGAGCGTCAACTCGAAGCGCGACGCCGCGTTGAGCTGCGCCGTCGTGTTGACGACCGTCGCGTTCGCCGCCCCGCCGACCGTCTTGTAGAATTCCAACATGCCCGCTGTCAACTGATAGGTGATATCGCCGCCGAAATACCAGCCGTTCAGTCCATTGGCAAAATTGCCGTTGCTGAACAAGTTCGCCGCGTCCGTCCCGCTTGCCGCCGTCGGGATATTTGGATCGGTGCAGGTGGTGCTGACGACGCTGCCGCCCGGCTGTTGGCGGACTTCGACATTATCGACGCGCAGCCAGCCCGTTCCGGTCGCCGTGCCTTCGGACAGCGTGAGCCGCAGATTGCCCCACGCTTGCGGCGTGTACGTGCGCACGATGAACGTGTTGAGCGCGGCACTGGCGGGCAGCCAGAAGACGCACGTCTGAACCCGTGTCGCATCGTTGGCATCTTCCAACGTGACGGTGAGGCGCTTGCGGACGGCGCTGCTGTTGCCGATGGACAGGCGCGCTTCGAGCGGCGTGAGCGCGGGGATCGTCACGCCCGTCGTCTGGCTGATCGCGCCGCTGGTCGAAGTCGTGGTGCGGTAGAACTCCAGTACATTGCTTTGGATGCGCGTCACGAGATCAGCGGCGGTGGGCGCGGCGCTGGTCGTCCACGGGGAGAGCGCGCCGGTGGCAAAATCGCCATTGACGATCAGATTGGGGTTGACCGTTGGCGTCGCGGTTGCAGTGGGGGTACGAGTTGGCGTTGCCGTCGCTGTATTCGTGCGTGTTGGGGTACGAGTGGACGTCCGTGTTGCCGTGTTGGTGCGCGTAGGTGTCGCCGTCGCTGTATTCGTGCGGCTGGGCATTTGCGTCAAGGTTGGTGTTGGTGTTGGAGTAGCTGTAGGTATTACACATCCAACCGGGAGCATTTCACAAATAGATATATCTTCTCTAAATGGTGAGAGAACATAATTTTGTTGGTATGCAATATTCGAAGGTAAAAAGACACCTGTTATACGAGGTACTTCATTGTTTGAGGGAAGTTGAAAAACAAGTTTTTGTGAGTCATATAAAATATAAATGAAGTTATTATAATAATAAGTTTCGTTTGGGTATCCAAAGCTAACATATACTTGTTCAGGTGTAGCTAAAATAGGTATGTAAATTTGATTTACGGTTCCAAAATTGGGATTTACAGATACGATTACAGGAATAGATTCATTACCATTCTCAATAAAAGGTGTAGTCTCTTGTGGGATCCAAATAAAACCAAATTTTTCATTGTTTGATCCAGTAATGTAGTCAAATTCTATATTTATATCAGACAATATTGACTCAACTTGAAGAAATGTCGTTTCATCAGGTTCCATCCCTAACCAACAAGAACGCTGACAATTGGAGTTTAGAAGTATATCTGTAAGAGAAGTAGTTTGTGCTTGAGTCGAGTTTTCATTAATTGATAGCAAAAAAATTGTGAACAATACAAAAATAGTTAAAACGATCAATTGTAACTTACTGGTTTTTTTCATATATGAAGACATATACCTTACTCCTTTGAGCAGTAAAACTACGAAGGTAAATAGCATTCAGATGGCGGTGTTGTGATTGGGGAAACGAGAATCGATAAGTTCCATTGAGTATTATTGACTAATGCAGGCCACAAGATAAGGGGGTCAATCATGATGGAGTTAAACACTTGGGTGAAAAAAAGGCTATAGAATGACTGAAAGTAGGTGTCAGAAGTTTCACCCGGAGATATCAACGCAATCGTGTTTGGATCAGGCGCATTTCCGTTGCTTTGATTGGGTATATAGAAAGTAGATAAATCAAGATGTTTGCCTTCATTTAGCAAACCTGAATTTCCACTCATTCCGATAAGCGAACCAAGTTGAAGATTGAAACTTGGCACTACTGAAACTGAGTCAAAATGCGCAAATCCAACATAAATGTAACCGTCGAGTTCTGGATTAATTTGATAATGCTGTTGTAAGGAAGATTTTATTTTTTCAGGAAGATCAGGAACGAATAGACGAAAGGCAACAAAATTCCCCAGATTACTGTTACGATCGGCATCATTTGCGTCGTATATCATTACTTCAGCAGTATAAGGAGAAACAACTTCATAACTACCGCTGGAATATCCAAACGGGTTAGCATCGCGGGAGTTAATTGTACTTGGCACCCGAGTAGCAAAGTTACACTCATTTAGCCGTGCAGGAGCAGGGTTAACAATCGGCAACAAAAACTGAGCCGCTAGCCTCATTAGCTGTTTGCGCAGTAGCCGTCATCGGTGGGAATGTTGGGCTGAAGGTCGCGGTTGGCGTCAGCGTGAAAGTCGGCGCGGTGGTATTGGTCGCAAACTGTATCGGTGTCGGCGTATTGGTCGCAAACTGCACCGGTGGCGTCAAGTCGCTGCAATCGTTCGGTCCGACACTGCGACCAAATTCACCGCTGCTTCCCCCACCCCCCGCCGTACAATACGGCGCATACGCGGGGAGACTCCAATGGAGCGCGCCTTCAATCGGCATATTTTCACTTGGTGAGCGTTGGAGAAGCCATGAAGCACCGCCCTCCAGATTAATGGTAATATTCGTGCCGACAATCGTTAAATTCATCCAATAAATACGCGCATTCCCTTTATTAGGCGACAAAAAAGCGATCCGATTGCCGTCAGGTGACCAAACCGCATCGTAATAGTTGAGCGCACCGCCGCGCTGCGTTAAATCGACCTCACCATCGACACTGTTGCGGGTGACGCCTAATTCGACGACGCTCAGAGATGCCGCATCAATCCGTTGCAGATAGACATGCGTGTTCGCAGTGCGATTGCCATTGTAAATCAAGTAATCGCCATTGGGTGACCAAGCCGGGCGACTGTCATCACCGACATGCGCCACGAGCTTCAAGCGATCAATCGCGGCACAATTCCCGCCTTGTGGGCTGCTCACGCTCGAGATGTAAATATCGTTGTCTGCATTGCAGCCCCCAACGGTATAAGCAATCCAGTCCCCGTTGGGCGACCATGCCGGAGTAATTTCCGTGATGCCCGCAACATTTGTAGTTAGTCGTGTCGATTGTTCAGTAATTAAATCATAAATATAAATTTTCCATGTTCCCTGATAATTAGATTGAAAGGCAATTTTCGTGCCGTCCGGTGACCACGACGGGTTTACACTGGTGCTGCCTGCGGGAAGTACAGGACCAATCCGCTCCCAAAGCGTATCTGGAATCGGGGCTGTGATTGGGCTGGCAGCGATCAGGTCGATGGTATAGATATCGGTCGTGCCAAGTCGATCAGAAATAAACGCTATGTGTTCGCCACCGGGCGACAAACGTGGGATCGCCTCAAGAGAACCTTGACGCGCAACTAAATAAGGACCTTGGACAGATGACGATGTACTTAAATTACGAATACGAATGCCTTCTCGCTGTGGATTCGTGCTGTCATAATAATATGTTGAGTAGACAATGTGATTGGTTAAAGGGGCAGTTAACGGTAACGTGATTCGGCTTTCAGCAATCGCGCCATTGCCCTGATCGGGCGGATCAGTCAGGATCGGCGTGGGCGTAACGGCATTGGGCAGTTCATTCGCTGCCGTCCAGAGGATCAGGCTGTCCACACGCAGCACTGACCGCGCGTCAGTGCCGCTGAAAATCCCCGATACGCTGATCGTCCCGGCGGGAAGCGGCGCGGCGTCAGTGGTGGTCAGAAGCGTCACCGCATCAACACTGACACTGATCTGTGCGCCGATGGCGGACAAGCGCAAGTGGCGTGTGTCCCAGAGCGTCGCGGCGGGCGCGGCGACACTCCCTAATATGTCGCTCCCGCGTCGCAGCGTGACGATGCCAACCGGATCGTAGACCGCGTGATACGCGCCGGATGAACTCTGGCGCACGCTCAACTGAACGCTGCCCGCGCCGACTTGGAGCGCAATTTCGACGGCGGCATCGGCAAGCAGATTGGGGACGAGCAAGCCGGGCGTGATCGTGCGCGTCTCGGCGGCGTAGCTGGTTGAGCTGTAGCCCAATTCCCAACCCGCGTCCAACATCCACTGGCGCATTTGCAGATCATTGAAATCGTCCCTAAAGGCGAGCATCAATCCGGGCGGCGGCGGCGGCGCGACATAGCCCTCCAGCGTTGCCGTCGCCGTTGGCATCAAACTCGCCGTCGGCAGCACGAACGCCTCATCCAGCGGCACTGCGTCCAGCGTCGCAATCGCGGGCGGCGCGTCGGCTGCGCCCGAATAGCCCGGCGTCTCGCCCTCCGTGATCGTCCCCTCTTGCGACCCAACCGACATCAGATTGAGCGCCAAGAGGACGATGAGCAGCAGCATAACGCTGAGGGACGCGACGACGCATGAGGCTTTACCCGCTTATCAACCGTGACGATTGCTCATGATAGTACTATTTTTTTTTGCGGTATGTCAAGTTACATTGTGTTAACGTTCGTCGTCACGGCAGCGCCGCCCCTGGCT
>Ga0163144_10003097_pt1 | contig 38015 bp, 55 predicted proteins | sample OliLak19BULKMAT1_FD_123175 | JGI IMG/M metagenome (GOLD analysis project Ga0163144, IMG submission 123175) | Freshwater microbial mat bacterial communities from Lake Vanda, McMurdo Dry Valleys, Antarctica - Oligotrophic Lake LV.19.BULKMAT1 | ecosystem: Environmental > Aquatic > Freshwater >...
CCGAATGATTACGCCACCATGAAGCAACTAGTTCCTAGCATGAAGAACGAGTTGTCCAACCAGTACGACCCTGCTGTAGTTTCCGCCTTAATGGATCCCAACACTGTGGCAAGAGATGGTCTTCGCAAAGAGTGGAATCAACTTCCAGAGGATGTAAGGCAAGCCTCCATTCAATCGTTTACTCCGTGGGGTAAAAAACTCCCAGAACTAGCAGGTCGTCTGGAGGACGTTAATGACCCGATCAATAGGCGTATGATGCACCTGGGAACTATGACGGAGGAGGATATAGAGTCCAAGTACGGAGGCAAGACGTTAAGTTCATTGGGTGGGCAGGAACTGTTGGATCAAGCGCAAGCGGTACGGTATATTCTGAACCAAAAACTGGGTCTACCGTGGATACACGCGAACAAAAATATAAACGGCCCAGAGGGTACAATCGGTTACGATATGAGAGCGCAGCAAAATCTGTCACCTGAGCACTGGATGGCATTGCGTGGCGCGCAAAGAGCTCACCAGTTCAAATACAACCCCAACCAGCTGGCACCTCTACACGAGTCTGTGCAAACGCTGGTGGATAATCCAGTGAAGGGGTTCGTTCGTCACTCTATAAGTAAAATGCCGTGGACACGTGCAGCCTTTGAGGATACAGGCGGGTACGGTTCCACGTTGGCCATGTTAAACCCATTGAGACCATTCACGCCTTGGATTGACTGGAGCACAGAGGACTTGGCATCCACACCTCAAGAGTCAGCCAATATGGATTTTATGAATGCTATTAGAAACTTCCGTGTTAACGACGGCGTACAACACGACTCAACCATTTCAAATTTTGCGTACAGCATGTTAGATCCGCTTAACCCACTACTGGCAATACCGTACGGGCACATAGTGAGAGGTGGTGGTAAAGTTGTAGGCGCGATTGCGGGTAAAACACTACCTAAGGGATTTGGCTCTGGTGTTGCCGCTGCTTGGCGTAATCCGCTAGCCATACCTATAAGGTGGCCAGCCAACGTAGCGAGATCGCTGCACGTACCAAGCTCTGGGATCGGTGTAGGTTCACAAATCGCAAACCAGTACACACTACCAATGATCTCAAGCACGTACAAAGAGTTCACTGGTAAAGACCCGTACAACGATGCTGTAGAAAAGAAGTATGGGGTCCCAGGCGGAAGTCTGTATGATTTTGTTCGTGAGAAATTTTTCAAATAAACAAAACGCCGATCACTCTTGTGGTCGGCGTTTTCTATTATGACGTATAGCTTCTAAAGCAACGAATTCTTGGTAGTAGTCACTGACCACATAGACGTCGTGATCAGGGTAGTCACCTTTCAATCTGAAGTATGCGTCCATACGTGCTTCATCCGCGTCCAATTTTATTGCCACGATAGACCCGACGTCACTTAACAGTGCGTGTGGTACAAATACGTCTGGTCGTGGTTCTGGTTCTGGCATGTAGCCTCAGTTCATTCGTTACCTCTAATTGTAATCGAAGGAAACAGCATGAGAATTATTTGTTTTGATGGTGGCGGTGTACGCGGGTCCATGTCCCTAGCCGTACTACGTCAGTTGTGTGTCCGTGTACCCAATCTACTGACCGCAGTGGATATGTTTGCCGGCACCTCAACAGGCGGTATTATTGCTGCTCTGCTTGCCTCAGGCAAGACAGCAAGAGAGACAATGGATCTGTACACAAAGACAGCATCCACTGTATTTACCGATAAGCGCAGTCTACTACGCAGGCTGCTGCTTAGCGCCAAGTACTCCAACCATGGTTTGTTGGAGAACCTTAAGTCCAATCTGCCGATGAAGATCTCAGAGTTGAAGAAGGGTCTATTGGTTACAGCACTAAAACTGTGCGACGAGTACCGAGGCGATTGGGAACCCGTGTTCATCAACAACATGTTAAAAGGTGAGCACGCGATCTGGAGTAAAGAGCTCGAGTATGTGTACGAAGCGGCGCTAGCTACAGCCTCCGCACCCACCCTTCTACCGGCTTACAAGGGATTCATAGACGGTGGATGTTTTGCCAACAACCCCAGTATGTCTGCACTAACAATAGCACTTGAAGCTGGGATCCCACTGAGTGAGATCAAGATACTGTCCATCAGTACTGGTGATGTACCCAGGTGCATCAACAGTAAAGCTGACTGGGGATTGCTACCCTGGACGCAACACCTGATGGACATGTGGATAGATGGTACAGAAGGACTACCATCAAAACAATGCAGACTTCTACTGGGTGCACAAGGTTATCACAGAATAGATCCTGCACTGCCACAGGACTTACAAGGTCTGGCGTTAGACGACCATCTATGCATGCCTCGTTTGGTTGAATACGGGTACTCGGTGAATACAACCGAAACAGTAAAGTGGATAAACCAAGAGTTCTTGAAATGAAAAACACAATTAAGATGGATTGGACCCAAAATGTACGACCAAACAAGCACATCGTCAGGAGCAGGGTATTAGAGCACATGTTGGAGAACAACGCAGGTGCAGAAGTACGTGGATACGTGTGCCTACCAGGCAACACAAATTTAGAGACCAACAAGGCTGTGGAGATGGGGCTTATAACCAGACACACACCGTGTATTCTGGTAGAGCGTGACATTGATATAGCACACGGGTTCGCACATCGGTACAAAGGTATGCGAGTGTCGATGCATATTGGAACGTTGGACTCATTAAACATAGAGTGCCAGAGTCATGTCCTGGGTGGTGCAGTATTTGACTGCTTCAATTTCGACACATGTTGCTGCTCCAACTTCGATGTCTCAGGGCAACTAGTACAGATGAACTACAGCCGAGCCGTGTACAACAAATGCACTATTGCCTGGAACGTGCATCTAACGCCAAGGCAAAAGCCTTTATTCTCTTGCGACGAACTCACTAAAGATGTGTTCAGCAATGACGAACTGACAAACGTATGGCGAACCATATCTGGCTCAGATAACTTGGGTATTAAGCCCACCGAGGCTGCAAGAGCTAATGCATTCGCCATGATTCAACTGCATATGCTAGCACTAGGTGGATTTAACGTCCGCCACATCTACACAAGTTTGTACCGAGACAACAGTAAGGGCGCTCCGATGTTCACGCATGTACTAGAGGCAACTCGCCACTTCGATACCAAACTAGCTGCGAAGCGGTTAAAACGCTATGAGCAGTGCCGTCAGTCCTACATGGGCACATACTGCCTGAGTGGTAAGAAACGTAAGAACCACAAATCGGCACCCGGTGTGACGATGAGACTAACCCGAACCCTGGAGATCTAGTGATTAACCTCTGTGACAGTTGCCCTACGAATGGGCCTTATGACGATGACATTAACGCCCTTGTGGTATGGGATGGTACACCACAATTACACATACCAGAGCAGTGTGGTAAACCGCGTGGCGATCAGATGATCGGTACTCCGGCAGAGCGACTGACCGAACTGGCAGGTCGTATCTGTTACGATTCGCTTGGTACACCCAAGAGCCGCAACAGTAAGGACTACCACAAGCACATCCTTGAGGTTGGGCATTTGTCGGTATACGAGCACTTCAACTTCTCAGTATCACTGGACTACATCCAATCTAACGACCTACTGACTTTGTTGCTTAACCGTCCAGGTGTGTTTTGCACCATCAATAAACCTGGGACGCCTGTCGTCACTTTGAACCTTCGTTCTGTGTTGGAATGGGATGCCAGGACTGAGTACCTAGCTAGGGAGGCCTACGGTTCCGGTCAAAGTAGCTTCTTCGTACGCGAGTCCAAGATGATGGGCAACGTGATGCGTTACTGGGCCAACCAGCTAGCCCCACAGGTCGTCGAACCACCAACGGTAGACGATCGCCGTAACCTCAACCTGACATCTAAACTGGTACTACCCAAAAAACAGGATCAGATGTGGATCTCTGTGTACATGAGTGGATCCCGTGGGTTCTCACACGAACAGGTACGACACGGTGACCAGACTGCCATTAGTCAGCGCTCAACGCGGTATTGCGATGAAAGTGAATCCAATTGGGCCACGCATCCGCTTATCACCAAGTACAACAGCTTCGCCGCCACCTCCTTGAACCACAAGGATGAGGACAACCTCAAGAAGCTTAGCGCACAGGCTACGCTAGCCGTGGACTCTAGTAAAACCGTGTACAACACGATGTCAGACGTTCTGGCTTCATTCCTGACCCAACATGGGTCAGACGCCGGAACCGCCCGCAAACAAGCTCGTGGGGCCGCCCGTGGCTACCTGGGCAACGCAATCGCTACAAGCATGATATTCTCCGCCAGTGTTTCGCAATGGCGGCGTATGATTGCACAACGCGGCCACCCCGCAGCAGACGCAGAGATCAGGCTTGTGTACAGCCGCCTGCTACCAAAGCTACAAGCTTCAGCTTACAGCAGAGAGTTTTCAGACCTGTATCTGGTTCCGTCCCAAGACGGACTTGGACACGACATTCAGAAACGAAGCTAACCAAGGGACAAAATGACAGACAGTAAAAAAAGCACAAAGGATGAGATCGTAACCAAGAAGCGACGCACAGAGCTGCGTAAACGGTGGCTTGCTGCACTGCGTTCAGGTAAGTACAAGCAGGGCTATGAATGTCTAAAGTCCAGGTCGGGTAAAAAGAAGGCAGAGCACTGCTGCCTGGGTGTAGCTTGTGAGGTGTTCAACACCATGTGCAAGGAAGGTGTACTGGGTTTGGATAAGAGTAATATCCTCAGACCAGACAAAGACGTATCAGGTGACTACACGTACGCCGGTGAGTTCGCAGAGGTACCAGAGGCACTCACAAAATTGGTAGGCGCTAACCTCGGTGACCTTGTGATCAAAAAATCAGACAAAGCCATATTGGCGGTAGTAGCCAAGTTGAAAGACGGCTCAATAAAGTCCTCCAGGAACCCGAATGATACTGGAGTTGAGTATTCCCTAAAGACACTCGACGTCAACCACGGTTCGGCGTATGAGGCGCTCGCACCCAACACTGATCTTGTTCGGGTCAACGACATGGGTCTGTTCGATTTCAACACAATTGCAGATATTATCTCGCGTTCTCCGCTGCTCAAGTAACCAAGGATACAGTTATGATTTCCAAGAAGAAAATTCAACCAGAGCTACGCAAACGGTGGCTTGCTGCGCTACGTTCAGGTAAGTACAAGCAGGGACATGGCGCGCTGCATACAGATACGGCAGGGAAGCAACACAGATACTGTTGTCTGGGTGTAGCTTGCGAGGTGTTCAACGACATGTGTAAGGAAGGTGTACTGGGTCTCAAAAAGAAGGACCTGCTTATTGTAGAGAACGAATACGGTACACATTCATACCAAGGAAACGATATTAGTCTGCCAGCAACTTTGACCCCGCTAATAAACGGCAGCAAGACAACCCATATAAATCTATTGACAGATGTAGATGTGCTGAGGGTCGTCAAGGGTCTTAAAGACCGAAAAACTCCAATGAAGCTAAAGGGCGCGCTGTCAAGCAAAAGTACGCTAGAATTATTGCAGGTTAAAGGCCCATGTGAGCAAAGCAGGGATACCGAAGGTGTCCTTGCCGGACTTAACGACTCTGGACTGTTCAGCTTCAAAAAGATAGCAAACATTATCGAACGTTCAACAACACTCCAATAAAGGTAGGACAAAATGTCAGAAGAAAAGACAGAGGTAGAGCCCACCGACGCTGAAGCCGAGACGATGATTGGTATCCTCAAGCACATCTTCCGTGTACGTCATCACATCTTTAAGGTAACTGGTGAGCTGCAGGAACGAGCTTATAACCATGACAAGAGCAAGCTGTCCAAGCAAGAACTACCTAGTTTTACTCAGTTCACAACAAAGTTGAAAGGTTTGACGTACGGTTCCTATGAGTACAATAAGAGCCTAGAGGGCCTCAAACCAGCTCTGGACCACCACTACGCCAATAACCGCCACCACCCGGAGTTCCATGGTACCGCTGGTATCAATGGCATGAACATCATCGATCTGGTGGAGATGCTGTGTGATTGGAAGGCGGCCGGTGAACGGCATAATGACGGTGGTGACCTAAAAGTAAGTATCCAAAAGAGCAAGGAAAGGTTCGGCATCAGTGACCAGCTAGAACAGATCCTGTACAACTCTGTACAACTGTTCGATGACAACTCGAGTCTATCCTGTAAAGGTGAAGACAATGCTGATAAGATTCCTCAACAGTAAAGCGTTGTTATACCTATGCGTTATTGTTGGTTACTTACTGATTATGATTCACATAATAGTCCATGCTTTTAGATGGTATTGAAAGGCAAAAACCATGAATGAAATTAACATGTTACTTGACGGTAAGTTTAGTTGCTTTCCTGTCAGCACCACTAGCCCTATGGCAGTAGGGTCTAAGTTGTCCTTTGGCGCAGGCACGGTAGAAATACAGTCATTGGTTCGTTTCGAGGACAAATTCTACGCCAAAGCAGCATACCTGGACACCGGACCTAAGGCGGCTTTGTAATGGACACCTACGAACAGGCCGAAGTTTCGGTCAAGACGTACGGAGGGGTAGTCTCGGACTATCTTAAGATACACGAATTCATGGACAGTAGTAATGACGCCATAGGCGATGTACGCCACATGGCGCTAACACACAACACCTGGTTTATCGGTACGGTACTACCTCGTGTATTTGGGTCTTACATCACTAACAGTGAAAACAATAAGATCCCAGTACGTGACATAGGTAAGACACACATAGACCAAGATTTCTTCGGTAGGTTCATACCCACTGCATCAGACTTCCTAGCCGAAATGCCAATCCGTGATTGGATGAACAGCGAGTTAGTAACTGGTGATGTGACGTATCCATTCTCGTCCCACTTACTGAAAGACCAATATGAGCCGACTGTAGAGGACTTAAAGCGCTCACTAGCGCAAGTGGAAAACATGGCAGAAGCGATTGAGGCTGCTTCAGTAAGCTCAGCCACTGACTTCTTCAAACAACTAACCCAAGACAAGGACAAATCATAATGGGATACTCAAAGAAGACAACTCGTGCAGCCTCTGGTGTCATCCACAACCCGCCCCCGACTACGGAGCGAGGTAGACGGCGACATCAGAAACGCAACGAAGAACAGAAGCAGGTTGTAGTAGGCAAGTGGAACACTCGAATAGAGCACCACGACAACGACCCAGACCTGTCGTCTGGTTCGTATGGCAAAATCATGAACTAATGGCGTATGACGCACAACACACAGAGGAATGAACACAATGCCTAAGTTTTTGATCAACAAGGATGTGGTAAGTCAGGTCATCTATCTAATCGAAGCAGCTACCCCAAAAGAAGCGCTAGATGTTATGGATGCTCGCAATGCAACCGTCCTTAATGAAGAATGCACCTCAAAGGTGGTCAAAGTACAGCGTCTCAACATGGCTACAGGTATGTTTGAGTCTGTTACTGGGGACTACTCCTGTTACACCTCACGTGCAACAAAGCCGATGATTACGTCAGCAGCACCTGTTGCTGATGAGCCTATTACAGAGCTCAGCAAAGTACTGGACGAAAAGGATGTTAGTGAGTTTGTTGACGCACTCAACGGTAAGGGTTCCACCGCGGAGGATGATTACGACGACGCACTGGACGACGATGATGACGATGACGATGATGCACTAGACGCCGATGCCGATGACGACGATGATGATGACGATGATGAGGTCATGGAAGAGAGCTCGGACTACGAGGAAGAGGAAGACGATGAAGACGAGAGCTACTACGACCAGGCACATTCAGTTGAGAGGGCCATCGGGTTACAACGTCTGTCAGCCCAGTTCGCTCGTAACATCAACCTAATGTTGGATCTGGATGCGTTCACCCTGGACCTTGAACTGCACTCCATGAAACCTGAAGACGCACACAAAGACATGTACAACTGGCTTAAAGCCCGTGAAGAATTTATGTACGTCCCCGAGAACGAACTTCAAGCAATGACCAATATGGCGCTCAAATCCGTAAGCATCAAGGAAACAGTATGAAAACCCAACACACAGTACAGATCCCTGAAGGCGCAGTAGAAATGCACTACAACCCACAGGAAGATGGGCAATGGTACACAAAGATTCACGGTAGCGTTTTGTCTCACACTATAGTTGCGTCTATCGACATGTCCACGCAACCAATGCTAGATCGCAAAAATGGAGCATTGCCCACTGTCGGTGATATCGTTAGCTTCAAAGTACCCCCCAGGCGTGACCTGCGAATCGGTGTAGTTGTTATGGTATTACCGGCGTACGCCAGTATGAACGCACTCACCGTATGTCATACCACTGGACTCGATCCTGATTTGTATGACGGCGGTCAGAATTGGAGCCACGCTTTGTCTAGTCAGAGTTATGTGGTTATGTCAATTTCCGATCGACCTGGCCTACTGTGCCGACCCTTTTGGGCCCAACGCCTGTACCACGAAGATGGTTCACCTCGCACATGTAGTCTTAGCCAAGAACACCTGAAGCAGACCCACCCATTGCTAGCATCGATGAAGTGGCAAGGATATAACGAGACGCAACCCGCACCCCAGGTAAAGCCGATCATCATCAACAACCCGATCGAACTGACGCAACCCACACCCCAGGTAGAGCCGATCATCATCAACAACCCGATCGCACTGACGGAGGCTATCGCGTTGCAACAGGTTCAGTGCGATGATGCGCTGGGTGGTTTGAACTATCTGGTGATGGGTGGCATCATGATTGGATCAAACAACCCTGCATTCATCAGCAAGGATGTTCACGACCTTATCGCTAGCAGCCAGCCGTGTAAGTTGATGTTGGTGCCTCAATGAAACTATCAGTAGCTACTGATGGTTCATGCAAGAGATCAGGAGGGTCCGGCGGCTGGGCCTTCCTGATAGCAGATGGGGAGATGGAAACCTTGGGTTGTGGTTGGGATAATGAGACCACTAACAACCGCATGGAACTCATGGGTGTCATTGCGTCCCTTGAATACATTATCAACCGGATACCTGAATCCTTAGATGTCGTGCTTGTATGCGACTCTGAGTACGTACTTGGTGGTATACGAGAATGGCTGGCTAACTGGAGAGTACGTCAATGGCGTACCTCGCTAGGTAAACCGGTAAAGAACGTGGATCTATGGCAACGATTGGACACAGCGTTAAAACAACTGAATATAGAGACGGTACATGTGCGAGGCCACATAGGGCACCCGGAGAATGAGGTATGTGACACCATAGCCACGTTAGCTCGTGAACACGAGCTGTCGGGTATGATTACACAGAAAAGCTTCGATCGCAACACCAAGGCCCTACGTCCGTACGTGCATGAATTGTTGCAGGAGGAAGCGTGATCACAGTACCATTCACCGGCACTACGATGTTGACATACGTGTACGACAATCAAGTGCCTGATTGGAAAACGATAGGAGAGTTTGCTGGCGACCTTGAGCTAGTGGATGTGCGTACAGGTAGAAGTAGGACAACGTTCCATCTATTCAACAAATTGGATGGACTAACCTACGTTATGAACCTTAATGCTTTTACTGACTGCCTGCCAATGAGGGATGGTATCCGGGGTAAGTTTAGAGTGCAGAAACAAGGCTCCTCGTACTCAATAAGAAGAACGGCACTTGACAGCTAGGTTGAAACTGGTAAGATAACTCGCGTCACACAAGTGGAGGGCCCTAATGCGTAACTAATCAACCAAGCCGTTTTGTTCTGGTATACTGTAAGAGGTACGAGTTCGTCTGCAGAAAGCACACCCAACTAGAGAGGTTTTTATGCCCATTCCCGAAAAGTTCTGGCAACCCTGGTCCGAAATTGACCCCACTGGTAACCACGGAGGCATCGCTGGTGCCCTCAGTGAGTACGTAGGTCCCCGTCTCGGCGATAACGCCAAGACCAAAAACGTTGATATTCATACTATCTTCATCGAGATGTCCGAGGCTGCGTCCTCGCTCTCACGCCACCCTGCTGCTAACACAGAGGGCCCCCCGATTCGTCCGATCATGGAGGAAACCCTTCGTGCGCTCAACTTGATTTTTGAGCGTATCCTGGATCGCACCCGTGTGTGCGCTACTGGTTATCACTACTGGACGCATGCCACTCCCCCGATGCTGGACTTCAAGGTCCGACCCATTCGGTACCCGCTGCGCAGCATGTTCGCTGAGCAGGTCATTTACTTCCTCCTCGGTACCCTCGTTGAAACCGCTGAGGTCAATGCCAATGACTACCACTCCAACCTGGATCCGTCCAGCGCATATCGCCTGACCTCGCCTTTGTATCACTTGAAGGCGAACATCATCCGCGACTACTTCGACATCGAAGTCGAGAATGAACTGACGACTGAAGAATTGGTAGGCCTCACTGCGAAGCTTACCCGCCCGGGTCCGACTATTGTTCCTGCTGGATCTACCCAGCCCAAAGCGGACTCCAAAGAGATCGAAGAGTCCCTTAGTGGCGTCGACGTTCTGCAGTGGTTCCCCGATCAGGGTGACTGGGTTACGTTTGCGCGTAAGCAAATGGAAGTCTACAAGTCCGAGCGTATCTGGCAGCCCGAAGGCGCAGGTTCTTCAACTGAAGACATCGCACCGTCCAATGCAACCAGCGTTGCTGCTGGCGCCAATCTCGGTATTGGCTAATTCATAAATGTTTCACTTGTGTGACGGCTGGGCACCTTTGCCCAGCCGTTTTTCATTTATAGAGGAGCTCAATGAAAAAATTTGTGTACAAACTGTACCTAGGTACAGTGTTATTTCTATTGACCTGCTTGAACACTGTTCTTGATGCTTTAGCTTGGTTATTTGCAGCTATGGTCATCAAAGGTCTAATGCTACTGGTAGTCGTAATAGAACATGTTGAGCAAAGTGCATCAACGCTGTATATGTCACTACTCATGAAGTGGACGAAACTCAATAACAAGGAAGAAACACATGTCAGAGACAACGAACAATATGCAGCAACTCCAGGACCAACTCCTCCAGATGACCAAGCAATTAGCGGAGCTGCAGAAACAGCTGTCAAAGAAAGAGTCTGATGCGGTCACTGTACCAGAACCGTTTAAGAGCAAATGGCTGCATCTGAGTCTGCCCACGCCAGCCGACCAGTTGCTGCACGAACTGACTACACGCGCAATACACACACCCTATCTGGTTGTGACAGAACCCAGTGAAGAAGAGCTCGAAGACCTGCTGTTGGACGTGGAAGACGTTCTGGACAACATGAGTAGCAATTGGGCAGACTTTTTAACCATCTATGACTGCTGTGCTTCTACTGACAGTATTGCATTTCAGATCCAGGGAGGTCAGCGGTTCAGTAGCCGCGCAGAGTTTGTTGAATGGTGCCTAGAGGAAGCCATGGGCAATATGCGAACACCGCAGATCCGCTACCTGTGGTTGCTTGGGCAGATCCTTGTTCCGGAGATTTGGTCGGCGTTAAAAATGTCTGATCCGAACTTTGCACGTGACATCAACGAGTGGTTGATTGCTATGGATCTGCCACCGTACAACTTCCATCACTACCCAGTTAGCAAGGGGGAGTTTATCGAGTTCCTGGTTGATCGTATCAAGCACGAGGGTAAGGTGCGCGTGTTTAACGACGCAGGGCAAGAGCTGTGGTACACTTACAGCCCGAGGACTGAAGTATACAAGGAACAACGCTTGGACGCGGATCATCATACTGTAGATCGTGAAGATATTAAGCATCTCTCGCACCTGCTCAATGAACACCCGTACTACAAGATTGACGCGGACGCATGGTTGAATGCTATCGATAAAGAAGGGATTACCACCCAAGCTGGTGCTTACGACTTGCTGCACCGGTACAGCAACCTTATCGGCAAACACCTCGAAGAAGAGGCCTACGAGAAACTTATTGAAGCCACAGAGTGTAACGTAACGCTAATGCCCATATATTCGGTTGAAGGTGACGAATTGGCAGTAAATCGCACAGTGTCCATTATGCTGGTTCTGTCCGGTGTGCCACCCATGGACGAACGAGAGTTGTACGAATCTAACAAAGCGGAGAGCGTGGAACTCCTCCTGGAGACAGTCGTAAAGGCCCGACTTGACGTTATCCGTAAAGACAGAGTAAACCATAGCCCTATGGGACTGCGTTACTTGCCAGAAACCGAAAAACTGGCAGTTGCATTCGTTAAGGAGCTGGAAGAGTTTGGTGCATGTAATTCTCATGATACACGCGCGTTCCTTATGATGTCTGCGTTGGATGACATCCTGCGTGACGTCAATCTGAAATCACAGTTGGCACCTAGTGTCATTGTGGCGGTCATGCTGAACTCAGTACCCGAAGGTGTGTTCCCATCGGCTGACTTCGAGCGCCGCATGAAGCTGATCCAGGTTATCGCGGATACGCTTGACCCAGAAACGACTAAGTACCCACGGCATATGCAGACCGCAGACTGGACGATCACGGTAAGTACTGAGATGCAAGACAAGTTCTTGAAGCACCGTAAACGCATTATGCAAGATGTCAGCAAACTGAGGGAGCAAGAAGTTGCCCAAGCTTGATTTTGAGTTGTCACAAGATCAGAGCAAAGCCTATGAGACGATGCGGGACTGGTATAAGTCTGCAATTGAAAAGGTAAAGCCTGATTATCTGACTGTGGGTGGTTTTGCCGGTACTGGCAAGACCACCCTTATTCGTAAGTTCATCGACGAGAAACCCTTTGGTACTAAGATCGCAGTAGCGGCGTTTACAGGTAAGGCAACCCATGTGTTGCGCAAGAAGGGTATGCACAACGCCACTACCCTACACAGGATGATGTACTCTCCAGAATGTGTGGATGGTGAGTGTACATTTATACGCAAGTCCAAAGAGGATTTCACAGAGAACCTGATCTTTGTAGACGAAGGTTCAACAGTTAACTTGAAACTGTTCGACGACATACTGTACTTCCAGAAACCTACGATCTTTGTAGGTGATATGGGTCAGTTAGAGCCAATCGGGGACGATCCCAAATTGATGGCTAACCCTGACGTACAGCTAACACAGATCCATAGACAGGCAGCCGAGTCACCTATCATCGATTTCAGCCGACGTATACGTACAGGCGAAGAGTTCGATTACTGCGACGGTGACTTATCCATCGTCCCACCTGGTGACCCTATGGACTACGCCATGGATGTAGACCAGGTGATCTGTGGGTTTAATCGCACCCGGTATGAGCTAAATGAGCAGATTCGTGAGCGTAAGGATATGAAAGGTCTGCTCAGTGTAGGCGATAAAATGGTGTGCCTGAATAACAACATGCTGTTCGGTGTGTTCAACGGCATGATAGCCACAGTAGAGAGCATCGTGGATGAATTCCGTGAGTACTACATCTGTGACATGCGCACAGAGGATGATTCACTCATACAGTCACTGAGTATCAGCAAGGCATTGATACGTAAGCAGGTACGACCAAGTGACTTCCGATTCGAAAAGAAGACCACGTACTGGGACTATGGCTACGCGCTCACCTGCCATAAGTGCCAAGGCTCCGAATGGGACAAGGTACTCGTTGTACACGAGGTACATGAATCATGGAGCAACAAACGCTGGAGTTACACAGCGGCAACACGAGCAAGCTCTAAACTGGTGTACATGATCTGATGAGTGCACTATCCGAAATGGCCTGGGTACTGCCATTCAAGTCCATCCACGCACGCGATGTACTATTACAGCTAATCCAGGACATCGCGGTTGGGGAGGGTTTAGGTCTTGAGTCCCAGATAACAGGTATGACGAGAGGAATGATAGCGGCCACATTCATAGGTACAGATGAACAACTGGTTGCGTTAAAGCGTTGGAGAATCTACCTAAAAGGCCTAGTAGCTTGTACTGTTTAAGGAGACATATGATGGGTCCGAGTACTTGGACACAGAAAGACCTGAAAGAGTTAATGCAAATACCGCCGATTAGTTCATGGCGGTGGTTGGAACCCGTGGTGTTAATTGATGAACCTCAGCAACCCGAGCAACCCCAGAAAGGGCACAATATGACCGGCAAAGTTAACGACGTAACGCAGCGCGATATCCGACCTGAGTTTAGGACGCCAGTCATCAACCAGGTGTTTTATTACTCAAACGATGACGAGGGTACAGGTGTGATTGTTGTAGCACCGGATCAGGATAACGCAACCCTACAATTGGTACGCAAGTATCCAGAGTATGCCCTGAATTCTTGGTCGCTCACCAAGGTAGACACCAAAACCCCAGGTCTTATCGTAGTAGTAGACTAATACTTCTTGTAGGCCGCAAAACCCTCTTTGACCATGTGGTCATTGATGTTCTCACCGTCCAACAGAAACAACTCAGACAGCCAGCGTCCAAAGCTGTCGGTACTCACCGTGTTGATAATGATTTCTGTGCCTGGTGGTAATAGTGCCACCAGGTGCTCCTTGGACTTGATTCCTAGCGGCTTCTCTACACCGGTCTTCTCTGGTGCATTGATTCGATTAAAGCGCAACCGGGTAGGTCCGGCTATCTCCAAGTTGAACCCCAGTTTGATTGGGTTGACGTCGATGGTATCTCCGTCGATCACACGGAGTACTGTTGCCTTGTAGTGGTATAGTTTTTCTTTCATAACCCAATTATACGGTGGCAAACATGGCTAAGCAACAAAACCCCGTAATAGAGCTGCCTATCGTTAAGGCAGTCGATATGTACCCAGTACTGTCCGCTTTAACGGGTTGGTTCCAACAGCGAATCATGGACAACATGCCTTCAGTGGACATGTTCGTGGGTGGGGACTACCTATCACGAGCAGTACGTAACGTTAACACCCGATCGGTACCCCTGATCTTTACAAAGAATAAAGACAGGGACGCTGCGCTGGAGTACTTTGTAAACCAACACAAAGGCACTACGCCTGTGAGACACGAACTAGGCAAAACCACCAAGGCCACGTTCAAGTACATAGCTAATGGTTGGTCAATAGATTTGCCAGTTGACTTACTGGTACACAACGAAATCTGTACCAGCTTCAAGCAGTGCTTCGAGAATGTACCAGCACTTACTTGTACGTCTGCCTTCTACGACGGCAAAACTATAGCTATGTTGGATAGCTTCATGGGTGACAACACTAAACGGGTCTTGAACCCAGGAAAGCACTTGATGGGTGGTATACAGTGGTTGTGTACAAAGCTGATAGAACTCGGCGGCGAAGGGTTCAAAGCTAGTGAGTTGATGTTGGAACACTTCAAAGAATTGGACAAAAACTATGCCTGACGCAATTGAAATCGTGCTACCTAAACGTTCGAAGTTTGAACAAGAACAAGATGTCAAAACAAACAAAGAAAACAGCCAAACAATCGAGGAGGCTTATTTGGGCGTAGACAGTGTTATGCAGCTCATCAGCTCACCAGAGCTAATGGGCATATTCATGCACTTGCGGTTTAACCGTCGGCAGCCACGCCTGTACGTTGGTCCACAGTACAGACCCAAGTTGGAAACCACCATTTCGTCGCGTGTGCTTGACCCGGATGTGCACATTGCACAGATCTACCACCGGCAGAATCCCAAGCACCCACCGAAGCTGGCGGTAGGTATGCGGGTAGGAGTCAATGACGCACAGTTTGTCATTGAACGTGTACAGCGCCGCTATCTCATGTTGGCAGCAGTTCTACGCGAGACCGTAGCCGATATTCGTAATCTGGTTCAACTAGGTCAATACATCGAGCTCAGTGGTTACAAGATGTTTATCGATCAAATCAAAGACAATGGTCGATTGCGTCTAAAGTTTATGCACAACGATGAACGCCGATACGTGTGTGAGAACAAGTTCCCCCCATTCGCAGAAGCTTGAAAGGTTACACCATGACCAAGACCAGAGCAAAACATGTGTCCTCTACGCACCGTCAGAACGAGCTGATGGCGTTGATTAACGAGGCTGACCAGTCCTACTACATCCATTCGTGCCCCGTACTGACTGATTACGATTACGACAGGATGGTACACGAGCTTCGTGAGCTGGAAGCAGATAACGGTGTGATCACAGGATCGCCTACGCAACGTATCGGCGACGGTGTGGTGGGAGACTTCCAGAGAGCCAACCACAAGGTGCGTATGTTGTCCCTAGATAACACCTACAGTCTGGTGGACTTGTCCAACTGGATTAGTGCATTTCCCGACCATGAAGACTTCCACATGGTGGATCAATGGAAGGTCGATGGTCTGGCCTTATCGGTGATCTATAAGGACGGTGTACTGATGCGTGCCGCTACGCGTGGTACGGGTGATTACGGTGATGACGTTACGATCAATGCGCGTGCGATCACCAACCTGCCGCTGACGATCCCCTCGAAGGGTGTGGTAGAGGTGCGTGGTGAGGTGTATATCTCCAACGCAAACTTTGCAATCTTGCAGGAAGCAGATCCAACTATTGCAAACTCACGCAACCTGGCTGCAGGTACCATGAAGTCCAAAGAGGGCGGCCCACGTAAGGTACGTGACCGACGTCTCGCCTTCATCGCACACGGTATCGCAGAAGGACTTGAGGGCATGGACTCCTTGTCAGCGGTACTCAGTCTACTTGAGGAGTACGAGTTCGAGGTACTGCACAGTAACCCAACCGTAAGCGTCTACACGGAAGACGTTATAGCACTGATCGACAGAAGGTTTACGCAACTACGGGACAACCCACCACACTTCCCTATCGATGGGTTTGTGGTCAAGCTGGATAGTCGTAAAGCACAGGCAGAGACTGGCGTAGGTAGTAAGTTCGTACACTGGGGTGTTGCTTACAAGTTCGCACCAGAACAAGCCACGACAAAGCTAGTGAAGCTGGATTGGCAAGTTGGTAAGTCCGGTGTCGTCACCCCCCGGGCTACCCTGGAACCGGTTAATCTGTGTGGTACAACCATCTCACACGCCACGGTACATAACGCCCAACGGGTAATGGACCTGGGGCTGTACGACGGTTGTACGGTGGTTATTGAGAAGGCAGGGGAGATCATCCCACAGATCAGCCGAGTAGAGAACCCGTCAACAGCACCCACCCCACGTGGTACATGTCAGCCACCCAGTGAGGTTGACGGTATTCTGACCGAGATGCGTGGGCCACGCTTGTTTCTGACAGAGAAGCACCCGGACAAGCAACTGAAAGAGCAGTTGGTGTATTGGGGTGGACGCAAGCAGATGGACGTTGGCGGCCTGGGGCCATCGGTGATCGACAAGCTGGTGGACGGTGGATATGTTAAGCGCGTACCCGACCTGTACAACCTACCCTTGCTTATCAACACAATCAGTGATGGCGTGTATGCCAACTTGATTGTGAATATCAACGCAAGCAAAGACGCGGGTATGGCTGCGGTCATGTGCAGCTTTGGGTACACCAAGGTGGGGCACCATGTATCGGAGATGCTGAGTCAACGGTACAGCAGCATCTGGGACCTTATGGATCTGGGTGTAGCTGACTTCCAGGCTATGCCCGGTGTCGGCGAAGTGGTAGCCGAGTTCATTGTGTCGTTCTTACGGGATCACAAGGCTGATCTCAAGATGCTGGAGGAATGTGGGGTATCTATGCAGTCAAAGAAACCAGAGACCCACGAAATCCATGGTAAGTTTGTAGGCCAACGAGCCTGTGTGACGGGTAAGCTTAAACTGGGTAGCCGGGACAATATACACGCCATCCTGCGCGCACATGGAGCCGAGATTCACGACTCCATCAAAAGCGATACAACCCTACTGGTAGTAGGCGACAAAGCAGGAAGTAAGCTTCAGAAAGCTACAAACATGGGCATCACTATTCTTACAGAGGACGCATTCTATGAGCAAGTCGACTGAAATCCAATTTGCACACGTGAGACTTTTTCACCTCTCTGAGGATATCCTCGGAAAAGTACGTATTGACGGGTTGTCTGCCAACGGTGGTGTGACAATCGCATACCAGGCACTCCCTGGTGGTAAGGTGGAATACGCACTGGCAGTGTGTACCTTGGACGACACCTTCTGTAAGTCACGTGGGCGTACTATCGCGGTGGGACGCCTGGAGGCCTCACGCGCTACTGGCGGTAAGGGTAATATGTGCGGGGCATGGTACGAGCTAGCAGAAAACCAGGACAACAACGAGTACGACACGTTGATGGCCAAATCGGCACACGAGATAGCCATAGACGAGCTGCTTGTGTACTTCGGTCGCCACGTCGGGCTAGAACTGCGTAACATTGGGTTAGGTGTAGTGGGCTTCACTGCAGGCACTGTTTACGAGTACAACACGGACCCTAACATCCTGCTACGGAGATCGGAAGACCCGGATACTGATAAGCGTCAGCATATTACGCCTGCTGGGTTCCGCATCCCAGTAAATACGCCTCCCGGGTTCGCTGCGCGTACCGCACCGGATTGTACGTCCCAGTAAATCTGATATAATTAGGTCTTTAGAATATGAAATTTTGAGAGTGAAAATGAAGCAAATTGAAGAACGAAAATATCAGCAACGGGTGGTTGCCAGCGCTGTACAAGCCGCCAAAGACGGTCATCGCACGATCATGGTCGTGTCGCCTACCGGATCAGGTAAAACAGTGATGGCATTTCAGACCCTTCGAGAGGTAGCAGCAGAGTTGGGGTGGACTAAGTTCGCCTGGACCTGTATGCGGAAGGCGCTACTAACCCAAGCAGAACGGGAAAACAACGCAACGTTTCAAGTTCCTGGGGTACAGTTCTTTTCCAGCTACACGAAGGATTATCCGAAAGACATTGATATCTTGGTTGAGGATGAAGCACAGCATTCTGCCTCCGAGACATCAACTAGACTATTCGCCAATGTCAGGCCTAAGGTTCACTTGGCTATGACAGCTACTCCGTTTCGAACGGATAGGATGAAACTGTGTTTCAGTAAGGTCATTCAAGACGCAGGGATACGCCAGCTAATTACCGAGGGCTGGCTATCACCGTATCATTTGTACGTTACACCCATGGACTGGACACCACTTAACGTGGCTGGCATGTATGCCAGAGAGCCTGATCGGTGGGGTAAGTCTGTGATTTTCTTCTTGACCATTGACGCATGTATGGAGTGTCAGGTTTACCTGTCACAAGCAGGCATCGCGTCTGAGGTAGTACATGGTGGGTCAAACCAAGAGGAACAGATTGCGCGATTCAATGCAGGCGAAATCGATGTATTGATTAACGTGTTTGTTCTTACAGAAGGGTTTGATTCTCCCGAGTTGAAAACAGTATTTGTGCGCCCAGGGTCTAAAGGACCAACTATACAGATGTCAGGACGGGCTCTTAGAAAGCACCCAAGCAAGGCTTACGCCCAGATTGTACAGCCCACTAAGACTAAGGTAATGTTTACCTCAGTAGCAAGTGCAGCTGCCAGTTATAAATGGGATGAGCAGCTCACCAAGTGGGTGCAGCAGCAAGCTAAACCCGAACTGCTTATGCAAGTACAAGCGCACACAATACAAAACCTAATGCAAACGCCTAAAGCCGACATTCCCAAGTTTCTACTGGCCAAGAAAACCAAACAAAGGTTCTTTGGTGGTGGTGAAGATACGGGTTCAGGGGCTGACAGAGCTGCAGATAGGGTGAACGTACCAGATGGTGCAGTATACGAAAATGGCGCTACCACGTCGGTAGGCGCAGAGTTCATTATGTCTAAGAATGCTTGAAACCCCAACTGAAATGGTGATTTATGTTTCGTGAACGCTTTAGCTACAACAACACCGAAACCCAACTTAACGTCCGAGTAGAAACCTTGGTCGTCCCGCTTAACCAGCTGCGAGTCATGCTCCCTGAAGGGACGACCAAGCTGAACCGTAAGCAGATGGACAAGAAGCTCCTGATGGAGCTGCCGGACGGTAGACAGCTTCTGGTGACCCCACGATTCTGGCATAGCTTCTCAACGCTATTCCGTCTGAACCGCTCCGTGTTTGACTACTGGCAGTTCGATGAGGTGTTTGCACGCATCAGCCAGTCACGTGATCAGAAGGTGATCCGCCTGTGCTATGAGTACTGGCCCGACCGCGCTGCAGAATCTGGCGCTAAGCTGGTGGGTCAAGCCCTCAGCTGTACTAACCCCACCAAAGCTCGTCTGACTGTCGATGATGTCTCAGGACTCATTGAACGCCACGGCGGCACCGGCGTAAACTACGCTGGTGGTGTGGTCAACGTGGCATTCGACTGCCCGTTCCCGCTGGAGTTCCAGGTTGGTGGCGACGACTTCCGTTCCATGTTCATGTTGGCCCTGCCAGTGGACGGTTACGGTCTGCCCTCGTCCTACCTAGGACTGCTGCGTCAGGTCTGTACCAATGGCATGGTCGGTATGACCAAGGCCTTCCGTACAGCCTTCCAACTGGGTAGCAACGATGTCGGATACAACGTTGTACTCGAACGAGCTATCTCTACCTTCAATAACGAAGAGGGCTTTGAAGCGCTTCGCCTGCGTCTGGATGCAGCTGCCAACAGCTGGGCATCGATGCACGACTTCCTGGGGCTCAATCGTGCCATTAGCACTATTGCCACCGCGGATGGTTGGAAGCTCGTTAAGTCCATGGAGATCCAGGAGAAGCTGGACACACTGGCCGGACACCCGCTGCGACACTACGGTGTCAGCGGTATCAATGAGATGTCATCACGAGTTACTCGCACCGTTCCGGTGGCGTGTACTGTGTACGACATCATCAACTACGCAACTGAAGTAGGTACCCACCACACGACTATTCAGTCGGGCCGTAATCGAATTAACGGTTGGGTGGGCGAACTGCTTACGTCTGAATATGACCTTGAGAACAGCTGTACCACAATGCCTAGCTTCCGTGACATGTGGCTTAACCAGACCGACTGGACTGGCGCTCTTGTCACCAAGCCGGCTACAGTGGAAAAACAGGTCTGATCTCTAAGGCTCGTCTAATACTACCGACCACAGGAACTGTTCCTGTGGTCGGTTATTTATTGGTGGCAACCCCGATCACCGGAGGACATACCGGAGAAGGTGCAATCGGATTTTGGAGCCTCCTGTTAGATGTAGTTTGGAGGTTGTTTTGATGCTTTTTAATCATCTTCGCCACATTAACCCTGACAACGGAAACGCCTTAGAAGATTTGTTTGGCATTACGTTGCAACGGGTACACGTATGGACCACTATTGAAGACTTAGCCTGTCCACATGCGACAAAAACGTTAAGCGAGTGTGAGACTCTAATCGTTGACGATATTACTGGCTTTGTTTACGCAACCCACACGGAGAATGCTATGGACGTCGGGCTAATTGTCCCGTCGCTCATGTAACTCCCATGTGCCCATACGCTGAAGTTGAGCAGATGATAAGTGGTATGTGTCACGAACGCGTGGACACGTACTGCGAGTACTGGAGAAAGATCACGCCGGACTGTGAGCGTGGAAAGTTAAATAGGTGGTTGTTTGCATTCGCAAGCGTGCATACCACCTGGCAAGCTAATCTTAGGCTCTACAAACTGTTAGCAGGTACTGACGAATGGTTCACTAATACAGATGTGCTGCATACTATCTGCAAGGATTCAAGGGCAGGGTTGCACCATAATAGAACCAAGTACATAAGCTCATTTGTTAATAGCAGCGGTTTGTATAGGTTGGCAGTTAATAAGACCGGTGGCTGCAATGAGCTAATGCGAAACTACTTTGTGAGCCAGATACTTGGCCTCGGATTAGCAAAGACCAGCTTTGCGTTTGAGCTATTAGACCCAATAGGTTGTCAGGTTGTATGTCTGGATACGCATATGTTACAGCTTTACGGCTTGAAGCCCGGAGCGGTGGTAACTAAAAAGACGTACAACTTCATGGAACAACACTGGGTTAAGTGCTGTAATAAAAATAACATCCCACCGGCTATCGCTAGGCACATATTCTGGGATAATAAACAGAAGCAACCTAACACTAGATACTGGTCCTATGTGTTCGAAGATTACAAGTTACAGCAGGACGAGAGTCTGCCTTGTGCGGTCTTCGAAGGAAAGGTGGATGATGCAATCAGTTAAAGAAAATGAAGACAGTACGCCGGAACCCGCGTTGTCCCGTAAACAGGCAACCCGACGTAAGTACCCACGCACAAACAGACAACAGGAGCACTATCTTGAGTCTTTCCTAAGCGTAACTGATTGTGAGGACTTCTGTTACGTGCGTGTACATTGTGTAGACCCCGATCGAAAACTGTTCAGGATCAATTGGTGGAATGCCGTAAACAAGACAAACCAGTTCATCTATCGCAGCCAGTTCATGCGCCTGGACAAGGTAAACCCTGAAGGACCGATCTTAACAAATCTGGTGTTCTAACCTGGAGTAATCAATGGACGAGATACGCTGCATAGCAGCATTCGATCTAGCCACTAAGTGTGGCTGGAGTGTATGGGAGAAAGATAAACCTGAGGATGACCTCACGAGCGGGGTATGGGACTTGTCACTTAAGCCCATGGAGTCGTCAGGTGTAAGAATACTGAACTTTGCAGCGCGTCTACGTCAACTGTACGTAACCTACCCAGACATTCAAATGATTGTCTGGGAGGACGTGCAGTTCGTTAAACACCGACTGGCTTACAAGGTTCACTGTGAGCTTGCAGGAAAGCTACAGGAGTGGGCCCTGAACACGAAGCTGGAGCACGGAGGCCTATCTGTGGGTGAGATCAAGAAACACGCCACAGGCAAGGGAAACGCCTCTAAAGCGATGATGCTAGAGGCCGCAGTAAGACGTTGGCCGGAAGTCACCTTCAAAGACGACAATGAAGTGGATGCCCGATGGGTCGCAGAGACCGCAATACGCAGATATCAACTCAGAGGAGACAATGGAATCAAAAACACTAAAGATTGAAAACTGGGACAAGGCGACTGCGTTCCCAACGCACATCATTAAGAACGGTCAAATCAAGAACAGTGTGATCTACATCTCAGGACCTATGAGTGGACATGCGGATAACAACCTGGACATGTTCAGCAGGTACGCGAAGAAACTACGAGATCAGGGCTACACGGTGATGTCTCCGGGTGAGTTTAATTTGCCAGAGGGTACTGTGGGTAATCGGGCCAACTGGATGCGAAGAGACATCCACGCACTATTGTACGCAGGTACACCGTTGGAGATCGACGCCATAGCCATGATGCCGGGGTACCTGCAAAGCTCAGGTGGGTTGTGTGAGCTGATGGTGGCACAACAACTACAAAAAGAGCTACTCTGGGCAGACACTATGACCGGACTGTACCTAGGAAACTATGGTTACAATCTACCCAGGGTAATAGGTTTGAATGGGTACATCTGTGCTGGTAAAGATTACCTAGCGTCGGCCTTGATAGCAGAAGGCTATAGAAAGGTGTCGTTCTCAGATGCACTGAAAGACATGGTAGCTGAGCAACGTGGTGTAACCAGGGAATACCTGGACGAACACAAGGGAGAGTTTAGGACCGACCTACAGCGGGTTGGGGAAGGGAAGCGCCAGGAGAATCCCTCGTACTGGATAGACATCCTACTGGATAAGCTCAAGACAAAGTATGCCTACGACAATGTGGTAATCAATGACTGCAGGCATCCCAATGAGAGTACAGCGCTGCTTGACGCTGGACATTTTGTGATTAAAGTATGTTCACCGGATGCAGTGCGTGAGAAACGCATCAAGGACAACTACGGCGAACTAACCGAGACACAACGTAATCACATCTCAGAGACAGGGCAACGCAACACACCGTTCAGCGTAATGCTGCCGGGTACGTTACGTAGTGAGTTGGTAATATCGTCAATATCGTTGGCAAACTTGGATTGGCAAGGAGCTGGGTGTCCTAGATTCTGTGAAGCCTTAGCACTAACGGAGCCCGTCTGATGCTTGAATGCTGTGAACATAACGAGATTGAGTGTCCTGAATGCCTACAGGCTGGTAGGACGAAGCTAATACGTGGTCGTCAGCGAACCCCTGATCTGCAGGTGACCTCATCTAACTACGTAGGCGGAGCTGATCTAGCACACTGTCCATTATGTGGGTCAGCGTTCCTAATCTCATTCGAGGTGAGTGAGGTTACCCGTGAACAAGACCGAGACATAGATTTAGAGGAAGAGATTGCAATAGGTAAGCGACAACATAAGCGCTTTATAACTGAGCTTACAGAGAATCTGGCGAGTAGTATAAACAACTTCGAACGGCTGTATAAGGAGAAGCCTTAATGCTGCTATCTGGTAACAGGATCATACGCGAGCACGAACTTGGTGGTCTACGTATAGTTCCGTTTAACTTGAATCAGGTTAATCCAAACTCGTACAATGTACGTCTGCACAACAAGCTGGTAGTTTACAGACCTGAGGCAGGGGAAGTGCTGGATATGGCCAAGGAGTGTGACACTGAGGTCATACATATACCAGCTTCCGGACTGGTACTGCAACCAGGTAAACTGTACCTGGGTAGAACCGTGGAGTTCACAGAGTGCCCATGCTTTGCGCCGAAGCTGGATGGTAGATCGTCTATTGGTCGATTGGGGTTAATGGTACACATCACCGCCGCGTGGGGTGACGTAAACTTCAAAGGCCATTGGACGTTTGAGTTAGCAGTTATCGAGCCACTAAGAATATACGCCGGTGTCTGCATTGGACAGATTAGTTTTTCAGAGGTCGATCAAGAAGGCCCGTTGTATGCTGGCAAGTACGGTAACGAAAAGGACTCGCTACCTAAACCCAGTGGGCTATGGCGAGAGTTTCAACTACAGAGTACCCAGTCTTCGACTCAAAACTGGGTGCCAAAAGGATATTAAATGACAAAGCCGAGTAAGTCCCAGGGAATACTGGAAGGTAATACCACACTGACGGTGGTAAAGAGAGACGGGTCGTTGCAGGAGTTTGATGAAGGGAAGTTGAAGAAGGCCATCACGGCTGCCTGCTCAGATGTAGGCAAAGAGTTAGTATTGAGCGCTGAAGACCTTAACGACATTACGATCAAGTGTAAAGCAGTAGCAGCGGAAACAAACCGGATCACAGTGGAACAACTCCAGGATCTGGTAGAGATCTTTCTGATGCAGCGCAACCATAGCGATATCGCTAAGGCGTACATCTTGTGGCGAGCCAGTCGATCCAAGCTGCGTGTGGGTAGGTTGAAGCCAGATAACAAGGCTATTGCAGATTACATCCACTCTGCAAAGTACGCCAAGTACTTACCTGACAAGAAACGTCGTGAACTGTACTCCGAAACAGTAGATCGACGTAAGGCTATGGACCTTGAGAAGTACCCAAACCATAAGGATATTATCGACTGGACATACCAGTTTGTATACGACAAGAAGATTCTCCCGTCGATGCGGTCCATGCAGTTTGGCGGTAAAGCTATTCTGGCCAACAACAACAGAATGTTTAACTGCAGTTTCACGTTAATGGACCGTGTGCGAGCGTTCTCTGAAGTGTTCCATCTACTGTTGTCAGGGTGTGGCGTTGGGTACTCCATACAGTGGCGACACGTCAATAAGCTACCCCCAGTGATGCCTATCCAGAAGCTGGTCAAGCATCACATCATCCAAGACGATATTGCGGGATGGGCAGAAGCACTTAACGCACTAATGACCTCGTACTTCAAAGGTGAAGCGCATGTAGAGTTTGCGTATCACCTGATTCGTGACGAGGGTAAGGAGTTGAAAACATCTGGTGGTAAGGCACCAGGACATCTACCACTCAAGAAGATGCTGGAAGCAGTACGGTTTATCCTCAAGGGAGCTACCGGTAGACAGCTACGTCCAATTGAGATCCATGACATCTTGTGCATTACGGCAGATGCGGTACTAGCAGGCGGCATACGTCGGTCTGCAATGATCTCGTTGTTCAGTATTGACGACGGCGAGATGATGATGTGCAAGACGGGTAACTGGTACACCGATCACCCGTATCGTAGGTGCGCTAACAACTCGGTTGTACTACTGCGTACAGAAGCCAAGAAGGAGCAGTTTGAACGTGTGTTCAAATGCTGCAAAGAATTCGGTGAGCCAGGCTTCATCTTCACCAACAACTATGACACGGGATTCAATCCTTGCGGTGAGGCGAATATCGACCCCAACCTGGTTATCACACCAGAGGTACGTCACCTGATCCGTGACTGGGAACAAGAGACAGGCCAACGAGCACTGGTGCATATCGAAACGGGAGAGCCTACACAGGCACCCGGTGATAAGAACGACAAGGCACCAAAGGGTTATCGCAAGCCCAAGGCTAACGAGGTACTCACAGGTTTCGGATTTTGTAACCTTGGTGAGGTAAACATGGCCACTGTGGATAGTCCAGAGGACATGATGGACCGAGGTAAGGCATCAGCCATCTTGGGCACCATGCAAGTGGGCTATAACAAGCTGGAGTACCTGACCTGGGTATCCACTATCATCCTGCGCAGAGAAGCACTCCTAGGCGTGGGTCTGACAGGCATGATGGCTAATCCCAAGTATGCATTCGACCCAGTACTGTTGGAGCAATTAGCGGACACCATCGTTGATACCAACCTGGAGATGTCTAAGAAGATTGGTGTACGTTCCACTGCCAGGGCTACGGTGATTAAGCCCTCTGGTACAGCCAGCCTCGAACTAGGCGGCGTGCCAAGTGGCATTCACCCGTATTGGGCCCGTAGGTTCTTCCGACGTGTTACAGCCAATCCCAATGAACCACCGGCAAAGCACTTCAATAGCATCAACCCACATATGGTGGAAGTGAAGCCGGACGGTGACTGGGCGATTGTGTTCCCGATGGAAGTAGGAGACGACGCCATCACCAATGAACAGGTCAACGGTGTGGAGTTCCTCAAGAGGGTCAGCTTGGTGTACAAGCACTACATCAAGCCCGGTACAGCTCGTCCAGAGTCCAGTTCAGGTGCCAACCACAACGTGTCCAGTACTTGCCCTGTAATCAACGATAAACAGTGGGAAGATGTGGCCGCGTACCTATGGAAGAACCGCGAAGACTTCGGTGCTGTATCGTTCTTAGCTTATGACGGCGATAAGAAGTATGCGTTCGCACCGAACGAGAAGATTGTTACGTCTGCGGATGAGGCTCGATGGAACTACTTGATCGAGAATTACAAACCGGTCGATTACAGTCTGTTGATCGAAAACGAAGACACTACGAAGGTCGCACAGGAACCAGCGTGTGCTGGTGGTGCATGTGAAATTCAATGAGGATATATTTATGAGCAATGACGAAGCCCCCAAAGCACCCCACTTTGTACCCGTTAGCGAAGGTCAGATCCAACTGTGGTTCAACATCCTTCTGCAGGCCATGCAGACCAACCCTGTAAAGGGCGAGAAGTGCATGGATGATAACTACATCGAGGTTAACGCCAAGGAAGTAGTCGAGATGGCCGACCGCTTGTCCATTGAAGCCCAGAAGCGTATCGGGCGCATTCCGAACGCTAGCAATAAGATTCAGACAGTTGTTACGCCCAACGGTTTCCGTTAATAACGAAAGGTTCATCCAATGGTAAATGATGAATGGTCCGATGACGGACTGGATGATGCGGTTATCCCCGATCCGGAAGATCCGGGTGAAGATGCTATCAACGCCATGTTCGATGCTGTACAACAGAACTACACAATCCATAAGGACCTCATTGCCTACATGGATATGTTGGACAGCCTTAAATACTGGAGCGTAACCAGGTTAAGCAGAGTAGCAGCGGTTATGGGATCGGATGATTCGGACGTACAGGCGCATTACGCAGGCATACTTCCACCTCGTGTAGTATTGCCTATGATTCACCCAATCCAAGTAGGTTTGACACACCTCGCAAAGATTGTTCAGCACTGCGCTATGCACATGTCTGCTGTTAACAACGATTGGGTTACGTTTAAGCGCAGTTACTTAGCCTCACAACCGACCGGTGTAGAACCCACCGATGCGGAAATCACTGCAGCCTATGACTGGTACAAGACTAACGACTTCCAAGTAGATTGTGTACAACCGATCTACCAGGAGATGGTAGACCTGGTACCAAGCTAAAGGTACAATGGCCGTATGGCACGTAGTCGCGTTAAAACGTTGCTAGTCGCCGTACCTGGCAAACTGCCAGAGCATATTCGTAAACTGATACTGCAACTGGACAAGAGATGCTTCCCCTCAGATACTAGATGTGAAGCCAGCGACAGCTACTGGTGGTTCCTATACGTGGGACGCCGACTGGCTGGCTACGCATCTTTATCTACACGGGAGGAAGCGAGCGGGATAGGGTACTTGTATAGAGCAGGCGTACTTCACGCATTCCGTGGAAGAGGTCTACAACGCCGACTGATACAAGCCCGCGTAAAACACGCCCGTCGCTTGGGTCTTAAGCAACTGATAACCTATACCTCACGCAGCAACCTTGCTTCGGCTAACAGTTTGATATCCTGCGGGTTCAGACTATACATGCCGGCTTACCGTTGGGGCTTCGAGGACGCCTTGTATTTCAACAAGGTTTTGTAGGTTCACATACAGCTAGATCCATAGCAACGGATTGCACAATGATACGTTACGTGTCATGTACTACATGCCGGAGAGCATAAAGCATGGGAATTACCCAAATTACACCTGTTAAGGGAAGACTAGAATCTGTCACTAAGAACATAGCACGATGGCTGCGGTCTGGAGTGGATCAACTTGTGTTGGTTGACTTTGCATGTCCGCAGAACACGGGTATGGAGATCGTAGGCTCGGAATACGGCAAGGATGATCGTGTGAGTGTGGTTATGGTGGGACCGGCAACTGCTGGACCTTTCTACAACCACGGTAGAGCACGCAACATAGGAGCTCAGGCAGCTAGACACGAGGTACTCATGTTTATGGACGCCGATGTGTACGCGTCCAGACCGCTGATAGCAGAGGTCAACTTAACCATGAGTACTGAAGAGGATGACAACTTAAGAGCTGACATACTGGCTGCATGTGTGCTGAAGCCTAAGCAGAAGCAACTACCCACTAACTACCTGGATATGTTACCGGACAAATGGGAGCAAGACGGACAGATAGCAGTTCGTAATGCTACCTTCCTAGGTATAAACGGGTTTCATGAGGCTTGTCCCCATTGGGGCTTCGAGACATACGACCTGTTGTTACGCGCCCAGGAGTTAACCAGTCGTATCGCCAGATTCAAGTTGACTGAGAAGTGGGCTTATTTCCACATAGATAAGCATGCAGACGCATTAAGAGACAAGTACTTGTCCGCTAGATTCAGCGGTAGTAAGCAGGTAGGTAAGGATGGCGAGTTTGATAAAGCACGTAAATTCTACAGCAGCCAACGCGTATTGTCTTATCGGGCACAACCTGGTAAGCTACTTGGGCTGAGCACACCTACATCAGATGTGCGCATTGTGCATAAACGTCAAACTAAGATTTTCCAACCCTACGAGGATTGATATGGACATTCAACCAGAGATCTACCCGGCTGCCGACGAGGATGTCGTCAGCCGGATGCAGCGAGAGTCAACACGCAACGACCCACAGAAGTTGGGACACATTGTGTCAGTAGAGCCAGCAGAGCTGGACGGACATACGATCGATGTAATCAGGTACACCATGGGTAACGGTACCCTGGTACATGTACCGTTACAGGATGCTTTTCGCAGAGCAAAATCCTTACTACAAATGTTGAAGCGTGAAACAGGTAGCGCATCCATCTCGGAAGTTGAGAAAGAGCTATGGCTTTGTCGTAGAACTTACATCGCCTGCATTAAATGTGCTCGTGCTGTTGGTGTAGATTTCCCCAAGACCTGGGAGAAGCGTCTATTCGATGAGATCAAGCACGTACAGAATACCTGGCGTGATGTCCAGGATAGAGTACGCACTACTCAGACGAAGGTCCATGGATTCGGGGGGCAGAATGGCTAAGAGGAGATCTAAAAATAAGGTCTCCAAATCGGTTGGCAAGGAGGCCGAAGCAGATACCCAACCCGAGCGCAAACAGAGGTTCTGTTTGAAATGTGACAGGAAGTTCAAAAGCGCCGGATCGGAAAACCGCATCTGTAACAGATGCAACCGCAAGAATGGAAAACTCCGTGTACCCAACCCTTGCAGAATCACCAAATCAGATAGTGAGCGCGAAGGGTAATCTTTTACCAAAAGTAGCCCTACCAGCAGCGTCCAAGTTTGAAGCTGCTTTAAGAATGAAATTAACCGCCTTGGACCTATACGGCTGTGACTTAACAGGAGCCGTGTTTGAGAAGGTTGTTTACGCCATTGCACACACAGCCAGCCCAACACTACCCATAGCAGCCGTTAGGGCTGCGGTAAGTGTGTTTGCCGTGAAAGCGTTTACGTATGCTACAGCACGCTACATGAGCGAGTGGTTTGCGGCAAACAAAGTAGCTGTGTCGGCAAACGAGCAAATCACGCCACAGTTCAAAGCAGAGACAGTACCCGACGCTTGGACACTAATGCGTTTCACAGACATCAAGCCGTTTGATGACAAGCAGGTAACACTGACCTGTAAAGTCGTATGGGGTCCTTGGTGTGGTGTAACCTTCGAAAGAACCCTAGCTCCAATGGGGGCGGAGATAGGTAAGTTCTTCTGGTCTATGGGTATGCAGTCACGTCGAGATGATGGTATCTACCCACTATGTAGTGAGCTTGTAAACCTGTATGGGTTTGCTTATATTGTCACCAATAGGGAGGACGCGTGGACCTTCTATCGCACAGACAACTCAACATACATCAAAGGCGTGAATAAGAAGCTGATTAAAGCCAGACAGGAGCCCTGTGTTCACGGGCTACCAGTGGCATGTAGTACATGTGCTATTGGTTACGACCTATGCTTCCGTGGCACAAGAGCCACAACAGATAAGGAGAGTCTTCATTATGCTGCAATTCGAGAGTCCTGATGTTGGATTTCTTGCGCAAGCCGCAAAGGGAGCTTACTGGGTAAGTCCCCAACGCGATCTTGTACACAGCTTCCCCATGCTGGTCCGCATGGCATTGGTTTATTACGATGCATGTCCTAAGGACCCTGTCGTGTCCTGGTACAAGAGCCTATGCGGTTCGCCCGAACAAGCCGATCAGGGTGTAAATGACGTAGCAATGTGTATCGCTAAGTTCATTAAGAGTGCTGATGACCAGAATCTGTCTAGTGTGAAAATAAAAGTGCTGGCCACAAAAGCAGGCTGGTACGAAATCGAACCGCCTGTTAAAGCGTTGTTCGGTTACCTACTCTCTAACGTATTGATGTCTTCCTATGTCCAAGGTTCCCGCGAAGCCCGCGCCTGCCGTTCAGTCCCGTATGCCTTCGGGTCCCCCGATGACATTCTCACCCTCGCCATCTGCAACCCCTGCAAAGAAAACTGTCGCAGAGCCAATCCTGAGGAGTTGCTCACAGGTGTACAAGAGCCTAGTGGAGAGGTTCCCACATCCTGAGTTATGGCTAGGTAAGTTAAAAGACCGGTTCATGATTATCGACATCGAGACTACCGGCCTACAGATCTGCAGGTCTAAGATTGTGATGATTGGTATCCAGACAGTGATCAATGGTGTAATAGAGCCAGACACTTATACGGATATCATGATCCAGACTCCCTATGACCCAGAGGTATGGGGTTGCGCTTATGCACACCACGATAACACACCTCAACTGCTGGAGAAGCTAGCACAGTATGACTTATGCAACGAGGCGACGTTCAGGGCTATTGACGAGAACAACGGCTCCATCTATGGTTGTCCAGTGATCCCACAGGACATCCAGGAGATGCGAGAGCTCAACGAGAAGCTACTGTTCCGTACTGCCGTAGACGCCACAGGTATTACACCAGCGCGTACCGTGGCCGAGGGTGTACCTAGATTAGGTGCATTAGAGCTGCTGTTTGATCTTGTACGTCAGGCCCAGCTAGAAGGTGTTCCTATCATCGGACACAACATCGTGAACTTCGATCTACCCTTCATTGCTTGCGAGCTGGAAGAGGTACTAGGTGTAACAAACGATGAGCTAGAACTGGATGACAACCTGATCCTGGACACCGGTATGGTGGTGAAGGGTGGGCAGCTTAACTTGCGCCCCTACCCCGATGAGTCTAACTACAGGTTTTGCAAACGCGTAAGCGCATTACGTCGTAGGGTCAAATGGAGCCTTGATAGATTCTGTGTACCTACGTTCTCTTTAGACACCCAGTACGGTATTGACCCGTCGATGCAGCACAAGTCTGCTGGCTACGATTGCTGGGTGACAGGATGTCTTATCAATGAATTCGCCAAACACACCTAACACGGGGGATAAGGCTGCTTTCCTACCCCATGATTTCATGGACTGGTCAGCCGGTATACATCAGGTCAATGTAAAATTTACAGACCGAACACCTGACGACTCACAGTCTACATCAATTCTTAGTGCGGATCACAACCGAGCACTGTTCACTTTTGCCCCTGTGTACCAATGTCTATGCGACAAAGGTAAGCCGTTGTTGGACTTCGACCTAGTGGAGCAGTTTCAGGTTGACTTCAATAGGACGTTCGACGTACTAGTACACAGACTGGACAAACCCATATTCTCTGGAAATACCATAAAGTACGACAGAGATATAGTCCAGTCACTACCGCAGGATGAGTTTGATCTGCTGATCCCTTGGGTACAGACGCTAGGATTCTACACTAAGAAAGGTGCGCACGCCAACGGCTTGTTTATTGTATACATGACGAAGTGTAAAGGTATCCACTACTTTCTACCCGAAGGTGCAGCAACAGTGGCGTCGCTTGACCAGTATGACTCCAGACCGCCCTCAGTAAGAATTCACAACAAACAAACCAAAGGATAATAATGAATCTGACAATTGCACCCCCTAGTGGGGTTAATGCCACCCCAGCCCAATCAGACAACGTATCGGACTTCAAACTTCACTTCTACCGAGGACGCCTCAGCTTGGATGGTCCTCTGATTACCGTCGTTGACGACAAGGGCGAGGTATTGGATCGGGTACTGTTGCGGGTTAGCCGTAACGGTAAACTGTCTATCAACCGCTTGGTAGAAGAACTGGACGATACGACATTGGCAGCAGAGAAAGAAGAGAAAGACCAAGGAGCTGTAGATGAGTGATAATCCACCGTGGCACACCCGTGTCTCACCTAACATCCCGTCTGCTAGATCACATGCGGTTAACGGTAGTGTACCGTTCTATGTACTGGAGGTACCGGAGCATGGGGCACCTGACCTTAGTTTGCCTATGAAGACTATGGGGGAAGTGGTCAATGTGTTAGGTACCATCCCACCCACCAGCTGGGTACTAGCGTTCCGTGGCGAGCTGCTGAAGCTAGAAACAACTACCTCTCTGGTGTCCTTGGTGGACAAAGACGGACAAAGCGTACGCATACCGTTGTCCAATGAGTCAGAGTTGGTTAAGTTATTCGCCGACAGGATCCCTAAACTCATTCAACAGCAAGAAATTGAAGAATATGACGAAGACGCTGACGAAGAAGAGTCTGTAGCACAAGCTTAATTACCTCCATAAATGTGTCATTATAAAGTGTGAACCCCCGTTCTAGTTTTTATACACATTTATAGAGGAGGCAACATGTGACTAAACCAAGAAAGGTGTTATCTACTTTCAGGGTGAGACCCGGCATCAAGAAAGTAGGTGAACGACACCGAGGAAGCCAGCCGCCGGCATACATACGGCAGAATGGCTTGATGTACAAGATCCCAAAGGGGTTTGCGTACGTTGAATTAGGTTACGAGAAAGACGGGAAAACTTCCAACGTGATTTGGGAGTGCAGGAAAATAGTAAAGGTCAAAGACGTCTGAGGGGGAACTAGGGCAGGCTGCTGTTGCAAACGCAACTATAGCCCATGAGGCGTCGTTCTTAACTGCAACTATTGCAGCGGTAGTTACGTTTGAGCTGGTCCTAGGTTTTTTATCGTTGTAGGCGTACCTGTTAGTGGGTACGCCTACTTCCTTTTTATGGAGTAAAAAATGCCACAAAGCGACAAGGACCCATGTCTGGCGTTGGTCTTTGATGAAGAAACAGAAATGGTAGTACAGGTATACCAGATACTCCCCGGTCAGACTTACAGCAAAGCGGCCATTGGTGCTGCAATGCACGGTAAGACCATGCGCGTCGTGCGCATGACTCCGGAGTGCCTGCTGCAGTTATTTAGTGTTCTGCTATCAGGGGGATCTCAGCGATCCGATCTGATGGTCTACAACGCCGAAACAGTGGATGAAAAACAACAAACAAAGAAAGGTAGCGATGATGATGGAACTTGAGACTATGACACGGGAGGAGCGTAGCCTCCTGTTGTTCCTGGAAACACAGGCCGTGGATTTCGGGGGCAAAGTATACACCGCCTCCTTGAACCTGACAGACTTGGATATCGCCCTACGGTGGCGTGACATCGGTTTCATTAAGTTTGGACGGTTGCTGTCTGCGTTAGGCGGGGGAACATCAGAACGATCACATGTGGTGATCCTGTTACCGGAGTCCTTCGCCTTGGCCGCAGCCGAACGGAAACGACGTGCGGAAAGCACGATAGACGCGGATGTGGTCGCGTCGATTGCCAGGACAAACATAGCACCCTAGAGTGCAGACAGGAGTACCGTGAACATAGCAATCTTGATTTTAGCTGTCATAGTTGGCATTTTCGTGTTTGGTAAGGTCGCGGAGGCCACCTACGAAAATGCCAGACGAGAGATGGAGAGTGTTGCTAGTGTAGGTCTCAAACCTAAGAAAGGTTGGATGTATCGTAAAGCTGGTAAGGACCAGCTTTGTGTTCATGTCCAGAACTACATAGCAATCTTGCTGTCAGATACAGGCGAGATGCAATTATTCATTGTGGGGGATTGGCGCAAGTTTGAGCTTGAGCCAGCAACTACAGAAACGCGAAAGAGATATTGGGCGAGTTACCTGACTGACTAAAACTTCTTCTTTGGGAGTTAACATGGGATTTTACTTCAACGGCAATCAGCCAAACAAACTACAAGCGCTTGTAACTGTGTACGGAGGCACCGTAGTTAACCAGGTAACTGCCTACAAGGAGTTACAAGATCCAGAAAAAGGATTGATAGTGGTTCTGGAACGAGGGACGTTTCAGGCTGCAGGGCTGGCCTTCGACAAGAAGACGTTCAGCGAATACGTACACGCTGGGTGTCCCAAACACTTCGTGGTGTTGGAACGGCAAACGGCTTACAACCTTTGTCGTTACAAGCAAGGATACACATGAAAGGAGGCTCATGGTTTACGATTCCAGCTGAATTGTGTTTTACTGTGAATGTTCCTATAACGTGAACAGGAGTAAAAATGAAACAACGAGGCAATCTGTCCAGCGCGGTTAATTCCAAGCTACCTGGACAGGCGGATGGTTTAACGCCCTATGAGGCCACACACCAATCGTCGGGGCGTTGCCCTGGCAAAAAGGACTAACCATGTCAGGACAGCGCACAAGGCCCGATCGTCTCACCACACGCAAAGCTCAAGCTGTGAAAAGAAGCTTGGTGTGGCTAAAGACTCCGCTGGAGCAACAATTGTCTGACCTGGATGACCGACCCGGTCAGGCGAAAGCGCAGCGCGAGAGGATTAAGCACCGAATCCTTGCCCTAGACCTATACGCGAAATTCGGCGTAGAATTCGATGCGGTTGAAGGTTCGAGGGGGTACGGTGACCTGCATCTCAACGTTCCCAGTGATCAGAGAGGCAGGGTGGCCGCTCTGATCGAGCCCATGAATGGGAGCGTGATAGCCGGCAACGACGGAAGCCTGCGGGCAATCCTCAACGACAAGTGGCTCGTTCAACACATGTCAACTCTTGAGGTTAAAAACTACGTCTCCGCCCCGAAAAGCGGTAAAGGCCGAAAGCAGCAAAAAACCCTGTAAGAATAAGCAAGGACACGTCCTTGGCTGTTATTGTCTACGAGGCCAACGAGCCTTAATCTAAAGACAGAAGGGTTCTTATATGAAAGCTGCGATCGTTTGGGACGCTTGTGGAACATCCCGGGACGCTCCGTTCGTCCACGCGGAATTTGTAACGGTAACGACTTGTGTGCCTGGATCCCAGGGGCTTGACGTAGCCAAGCGCTCCGTCATTCCCCACAAGGGCGGCATCAATGTAGGGGCAATCCACTATCCGTACAGAGGTGATGACGAACCGTTCGCATCACTTGAAGTGCGGGCAGTCAAGTCTGCTAATCGCATCTGGCGATACGTTGTAGACGACCAGGGTGACAAGTGCGAGGTGAGGTACAACAAGGATAAGCACCACTGGTGCGACGTCGATGGCGTACAGCACCAAAAGTCAAATGTCCAGCACTTGTGGTTTGATTCACGAGTGCTGGCAGAGTGTAACCGACGGAAAGCCCGAGGCGATGCTCTCCACGTCCCCCAAGCGTACTACGAGTGGCTGCACTCGTTACGCGCCAGTAGCCGGACTGTTGATGTCGGTCGACTCACAGGCAAGGATATGGCCTTTTGTGTCGACAAGGTGTACTTCAACCCGAAGATGACACCAGTCAACGAACTCCCGGTACCTGAGTTTTACCTCCAGTATGACCATGAGCTGGAATACAACGAGGAGGTATTAAACAAGTTCATGCTGAAATGTGGGCGCCATGACCCCCTTCAGCCCCCACTTCTCCTGAGTGAACTACCGCCAGGTTTCAACTGCGTACTTCGGCAGGCCTGGAATGATAACGGTTGGTTGCACTTGGAGATCGAGCGCGTCCGCCCTCGAACCCACAATGGTCAGTTGATTTCGGTTGAATGCACGGGCGACACCCGTGAGCTCGTTTTCCCCAACGAAAACGATCAGGCCGAACTCAAGCATCACACCATTGCAAACAGGGACCCTAAACCTGAAGACATGATCCATCGGTTCCAACAGTTGGTACGCGTAGTACCTTATTCGAAGTCGTACTACGACCAAGAAGCTGTAGCTAAGGTCTTGGGACCTACGGCTGTACAGTGGGTGACCAATCAGATCATAGACCAATACCGTCCGCAGATCCTGGGTAAAAAGGGGATCGCACTTTCGCTTCTGCGAGAGATTCCGCATGGCGTCAAAGAGAATCAGTTCTTTGTACGCAATGCCCGTACGGTGCATTTGGTTGAGGGAGACACTCGAATGCTTGTTCAAGACGTGAACTCATTCGTCAAAGTGGATCTTCTACGCCACCGTTGGTGGGGCGTAGATCAGGGAGTTCATCAACAGCCGGACAAACGCCAACACCACCCTAAGCAGCAAAATCGGCATCAACCGAGTTCAGGCATTGGCGACATGGTCGCTAGAGCAGCTGCGGCGGCGGGTAGCGTTATCGCATAATTAAATAATAAAGGGTCTGGCCGGGGTTACCCGGTCAGGCCTCTTTTTTTTAACTTGTTGCAAATTCATAAACCCCCAACGAAAGGAGTCTAATGGTTATTGTGCACTTCGACCGGCGGTCGAACCTAGAGATGCGCCTCCCTGATCTCATGCCACATGAGATCACCAAGCAGATCGCAGAGGAGCTGCAAGATGGTGAGTACTGGACCACCAACCCACTCTGGTTGGATGTGTTCCAGGCGCACCAGATAGTTCTTCCGTCGGGAAGAACTTTGGTCAATTGTGATCACTTGGTTAAGAATTGGTTGAGCAGCAAGAACAGCGATATGGCGACCCATATCGTCCACTCCAATTTCCTGAGAGGTGTCCTGTGTCAGAGTTAAACATACGGGTAAGTTTTGGAAACTATACGGTGCCAACAGAATGCACACCAAAAGAGATGGAGCTTAGACTGGCTTGGGTCGAAGCGTTAGGCAGCGGCAAGTACCTGCAGTGCTACAACCGGCTACGCGAACCGTACCCGATGCCATTCTACTGTTGTTTGGGCGTCTTGTGTGAAATCTCATCAACAGGTTGGTGGGAGAATTACAAAGACAATAAGGAAGACATCACCAAAACAAGGTATACAGAAACTGTAAACGAAGGACAAAATCAGTATCTTCCTGGTTTTGTTGCTAAGTCTATAGGCATACCTAAGTCTATTTTTGATGGGGAAAGCTTAGAGCTAACCTTCCCTGGGCGTAAATTAAACCCCTGCCTATCAAGCATAGCATGTCTAAACGACAACATGCTTGAGGTGGACCCCGAAAGTACGACGGTAACGTACAATCCTAACCTGGCACCTAGAAATCACCAATACCGCTTCACATTCAAAGAAATCGCCATAATCA
>Ga0163144_10003098_pt1 | contig 38011 bp, 34 predicted proteins | sample OliLak19BULKMAT1_FD_123175 | JGI IMG/M metagenome (GOLD analysis project Ga0163144, IMG submission 123175) | Freshwater microbial mat bacterial communities from Lake Vanda, McMurdo Dry Valleys, Antarctica - Oligotrophic Lake LV.19.BULKMAT1 | ecosystem: Environmental > Aquatic > Freshwater >...
ACGCGGCCGCTGGTCGGCATCATGCTCGTACTGATGGGTTTAGGCGTCATTCTTCGGGATCAGAATAAAAATGTCTTCGTCAATATCGGTTTCTGTCTCATCTTGTGTGTCGCGTTCTATGCCGCCGTCTACGGCTGCAAATACATGGGCGAGAACGACTTCCTCGAACCGGCACTGGCGGCCTGGTTGCCGGTCCTTCTGTTCGGCCCCTTCGCCTTCGTACTGTTCGATGCCGTACATACGTAAATGGGACTAAATGAGACGGCAACGACGGCGGATTTGCTGAAACCATCGTCGCTTGCTTACGCCTTCGGCTAAACGATGCCGTCAATCCGGTAGGGCCGCCACTTCGCCGCCGGCCCGTGAGGCGAGCGCGGGCATGAGGTTGTCCGCTTCGTACCGCAGGAACCGCACCGACCCATCCGCCAAGGCGTGGAAGCCTCCACCGGCATGTGGGCTCCAGAAGTTCACGGCGCCGCATGGGTCGTCGAATCCCAGCGGCGGGCGGGCGAAGCGACCGGGGGCGGTACAGTCATACCTGATGGTACCGTAGATATCGGGTCGCTCGCGCATGCCCATGAAACTCCCGAAACTGTACCAATCGCCGTCCGCGATGTTCTTGCCGGGCGGCCGTTCTCCCACCATGAGCATGTTGCTGGTGCCGTCGCGAATGTCAGTCAGCCGAATTCGGGAATCCACGAAGAGAAAGCCGGTCGCACCTGTTGGCGACAAGTCGGTGCCGCATACGCCGACGTAACTCGTGAACGCCAAGACATTCAAATACGGTAAGGACGGGACGTATACCGGGGCTTGAATGCGCGGGTCACTCGGGCAGACGTAATTTCGCACGTGGGTGGAAAGCCCGCGGTGCGGGTAAGGAAAGTGGGGCGACGGATTCAGGGTCGTGTAGTCCACGCGAGCCTGCTCGTAGACGGCTTGCGCACCCGCTGCACCGCAGGCAGGAGTAGCGCGATCAAAATGCCGATGATGGCGATGACGCCAGCAGTTCCAACAGGGCCAGTCCGACACGTCGCATTTGCGTTCTCCGTTACTTGCGATTCCGACGGACCAACCAAATGATCGGGCCCGCAACGCCGAGACCGGCGATCACCACCAGACCCCAATGCCACCACGGCCGGAGTACGGCCACTGTGGGCCGCGACGGGGCCGGCACGTCATCGTCGATCGGCAGCGGCGGAGCCGCAGACGCAGGAGCGACGTTCTCCGGCTCAGGGAAGATCCATTTTGACAATGTGAACTCGGATTCCGGGAACGGCACCGGCGATTTGATGAAAGAGGTATCCCGCATCAACAACTTACCGCCCGGCCCACTCGGCCCGTGCGAGTACGAGTAGCGCTCGTAGGTCGCGGGTACCGGCCAGCCGTCGATCGGCGGGCGGTATCGATGGGTGGTGCGCATCAGCGTCTTTTCCCCGTCGAAGGCCTCCATAACGCCGCAGACCCAGCGCAACTCCGGCCGGAAGTGGAATCCGAAACGGTTTGTTTCTTCCTTGCGGGTGACGGAGTTGTTGTAGCTCGCCTTCAGTTCCAGCCGCTTGGCGGGTTTGCCGTCCCAGGTCGAGTCGTCGTAGGCGATCACCGTGGTCCCCAGCCCCCGTGACAAGTCGAGGTACGATCGCCCGAGCGGTGTAAAGTTCGCAAACGGAAACATTAAGAGACACAACGATGGCGTCCGGTCCGGCACTGCGGGTACAACATTCGAGAAGATCTTCTTATCCTTCTGTTTTGCATGATCCAACAGTTCGAAGCTGTAGCGGGAGTTTTGGACATAACCCTGGTTCCCACCCTGGTTCCCACCCTGGACTTTTTGCCCGTCGGCAAATTTATCGTGCCGGACACGTCGATAAGTTCCTGATTGCGAAAGTTGAAGCGGAACTTCTTCTCCACGACGTGAAATAGTCGTCCCTCATTTGTGAATTCCTCCAGCTTGAAGTTGCCGGAGACATTCGTATATGCTTCTGCGATAGCCGCGGCGTGCGGTTTGTAAGCCGCCAGAAACGCTCGCCGCGGATCCTGCGCGTAACCTTGATGATCGACCAAAACAAGCACGACGACACAAAGAGCTAGCTTGATCCGGAACGATCGAATTAGGACGTGCATTGGCCGCTCCTCCATCAAAATCCATGCTCGTTGCGAGACTGGGCGGTGTGTGAAGACGTCAGGCAACTGTAAAGCCGCCGTCAAGCGTATTTTAAGTTTTCGCCGCACGCGACCTGCAAGTTGTTTTTCCCGTCCGCCGTGAATCCGTTCTAGACTCCGTTCGTGGTCGCCATCGGTCCCGTTCGGAGTCGCGTCGTGTGTTGTGCTTCGTTGCGTTCGTTCCTCCGGCCGGAGACGGCGTTTTTTCTCGTGTTGTGGCTGTTGTTGCAGACGACATTCAGAGAGCGCGGCTTCTACGATCCCGGTTCACTGTGGCATCCCGTTGTCGGCGAGCGCATCCTGACGGATGGGTTGATGACGACCGATCCCTTTACGCATACCTTTGAAGGGCAGACTTGGATTCCCCAGCAGTGGGGCATGGAAGTGCTGATGGCACTGGCCAAGCGGGCCGCGGGGCTGGACGGGTTGCTGCTGTCGTTCAGCGTGCTGACGGCGCTGTTGTTCACGTGGATGTTTGCGCGGATGCGGGCGTCCGGCATGCATTGGGCTTTGGCGGCGGCGTTTACCGGGGCGCTGATGTTTGCCGGGGCGTTCCACTTCTTCGTGCGGCCGCACATGGCGACGATCGCGCTGTTGGGTTGGACGATGGCATGCCTGGTGGACTACGACCGCGGTCGGGTCACGGTGGCGCGACTGGCGACGCTGATCCCCACTTATATTCTTTGGACAAATCTGCACGGCGGCGTCCTCGGCGGCATCATGACCTTCAGCCTCGCCTTCGGCGGTTGGTCCCTGCAATACCTGCTGGGCAGGGGTGGGCCGATCCGGTCGATGCGAGAACTCGTTCTTGTCTGCGGGATTCTTGCATCGTGCGCCCTGACGCCGTTCGACAACCCCTTCGGTTTGGAGATGTTGAATACTTGGCAGAGAATCGTCGGCTCGACGGTGCTGAAGGAAGTCGTCAAGGAACACAAAGCTTTGGACCCGACGCAACTCTTCGATCAACTCGTCATCGGCTTCGGGCTCTTCTACTGCCTGCTCTTCATTGGCGTGGTGCCGAAACTGCGGAGCGAGTTCCGCGTCACATGGCTCATTCCATTCGTCTGGTTCGTGCTGAGCTGGAAGGGCATCCGGCAAGGTCCACTGTTCGCGATCACGGCGGGCATCGTGCTGGCCGACTTCTGGAAGCACACGATTTGGTTCGAACTGCTGAAGAAGCACGGAGACAGTCTCGCCTACGGCGAAGAGTTTCGCTGGTCCTTCAGCGCGGCACTCCGCACGATGGTCGTTCCCGCGGTGATCGTCGCGGCGAGCCTCGGCTTGATCCTTGGGGGTGTCGCGGTTCCGGTCGTTGGGCACGGCTGGGCCAAGTTGGATCCCGAGTTTTACCCCACCGGGCTGACGCTGTCGATCGAAAACGAACTCCGTACAACCGGACCGCATGCGAAACTTTACAACGATGCCAATCTCGGCGGCTACTTGATCTCCGAGCACCCCCATCGCAAAATCTTCATGGATGATCGCTTCGAGTTGTATGGCGATGCGTGGACCCGCGCGTACGTGGACATGCTGCAGAAAGCGCCTGAACGCATCGAGGATTATGCGGATCGGTTTGCCTGCACGCATGCCTTGATCGTGGTTCTGCACGATAAGGAACGCGAATCCGGGCTCGAAGCGTCGCCCATGGAAACCTACCTCGCCGCATCTCCCCGGTGGCGGGAAATCGACCGCACCGTGCGGGCGGTCTTCTATCGCCGCGTGCCGATGCCCTGACCCGACCTGCCCGCGAGACACCATGAAGCCGACCCTGCTCTGCCTGGCCAGTTACTTCAAGGGGAACCGCTTTCTGGAGCAGGCCAAGGCGGAAGGGTGTACGGTCTATCTGCTGACGATTGAAAAGCTGCTCAACGAGCCGTGGCCGCGGGGATCGCTCGACGACGTCTTCGCCGTGCCCGATTTCACGGATCGCAAGAAGTTGATTCAGGCCGTCGCTTATCTGATGCGGTCGACGAAGATTGACCGCATCGTTGGTCTCGATGACTTCGACGTGGAAGTGGCCGGCTGCCTTCGCGAACATTTCCGCAGCCCGGGCCTTGGGGACAGTACCGCCCGCTACTTCCGCGACAAACTCGCCATGCGGGTGAAAGCCCGCGAACTCGGCATCCGCATTCCGGACTTCACCGGGATCGCCCACCATGCGGACGTGACGGCGTTCCTGGATCGCGTACCCGGGCCGTGGCTGGTCAAGCCTCGCGGTGATGCCTCGGCGGCAGGCATCCGCAAGTGCCACACAAAGGACGAAGTCTGGCGACGAATCCACGATTTGGGCGACGAGCAATCCTTTCACCTCATCGAACAGATGGTGCCGGGTGACCTGTACCACGTCGATTCGTTGGTCGCGGAGAACGAGGTGATCTTCGCCGAAGTGAACGCCTATTGGCGGCCATTGTTGGATGTCTACCACGGCGGCGGGATCTACGGCACGCGGACCGTGAAGCGGGACGCGCCGGAGGTCAGCGCACTGCGGGCCGCGAACAAGGCTGTTCTGGAAGGCTTCGGTCTCGGCTGGGGCGCTTCGCACACCGAGTTCATGAAAGCCCATGCCGACGGTGGAATCCACTTCATCGAAACCTCAAGCCGGGTTGGCGGAGCTGAGACTGCGACCATGGTCGAAGCCGCTACAGGCGTGAACCTCTGGGCCGAGTGGGCGAAACTTGAAATCGCGCGGACCGAGGGTGGCTACCGCCTACCGCCACTGAAGGCGCGGTACGCCGGCGTGACCATCTCCTTGGCGAATTGCACTCACCCGGATACGTCCTCGTTTACCGATCCGGAAATCGTTCATCGGATGGCCATGAACGACCATATCGGCTTCGTCTTTGCGGCCGATACCCCCTCACGAATCGAGACGTTGTTGGACGGGACGATGAAGCGAATCGCGAATGAATTCCATGCCGCCATGCCCGCCGCCGAGTCGGTCGCGCATTGAACAGAAAAAATGGTGTTTGTTTCCCTCGAAGCGACTACTTACAATCTTCATTCACGCCTCTCCCGCATTTGGACTCGCCTTGTTCGTTCGTTGGAGCGTTGCCCATGCGGCGGCCCGTGATCGGTATTGTCACTCAGACCCTGCCCGGCATCGTCGGGGAGCGGCCCAATTGTTGGGTGATGGGCCATCGCTATGTCGAGGCCCTGCGGGAATCGGGTGCGGTGCCGTGGATGATTCCTCTATTGCCGCACGATCCGGAAACCATGAACGAGATCTTCTCGCGCCTGGACGGCGTCTTCCTGACCGGCGGTGTCGATGTCGATCCGTCCCGTTACGGTGAATCGAAAATGCCGGTTTGTGGTGCGACCGATCCGGATCGGGATGCGATTGAACTGATGGTGCTGGCGTACGCGCTGAAACATCACAAGCCGGTGTTGGCCGTCTGTCGCGGCATTCAGATTCTGAATGTCGCCCTCGGCGGCACGCTTTATCAGGACGTTTCCGCACAGGTGCCCGGCACCATGAAGCACGACTACTTCCCGACCGCCAACAGTCCCAGTCGAGCCTACCTGGCTCACGACGTGACCGTGCCGACCGGTACGCGGCTTTCCGAGATCTTGGGCGAAGCGGTGGTGCCGGTGAACAGCATGCACCATCAGGCCATCAAGGACCTGGCCGACGGGTTGAAGCCGAACGCGTTTGCGCCGGACGGGATCATCGAAGGAGTCGAAGGGACCAACGGCCAGTTCGTGATGGCGGTGCAATGGCACCCGGAGGAACTCGCGGCCACTCAGCCCGGGATGCGCAAGCTGTTCACCTCGTTCATCGCCGCCGCGGCCGCTTAGACCATTACAACCGGAACGTGGGCCGCACGATGGGCGAAAGAAAGCATTGGCCGGACCTCGCCGCAATCCCTACGATCGCTTAAGTTTATCTCAATACTCAATCCACACATCGTGTAATGCAGTCCGTATGCACCGACAGCACCACCGCTGGCACAGTCCGTCGCTCCGCAGGCCAATGGACCTGCTGGAATTCGGCCACGGCGGTGCCAACATCATCGCCTTTCCCACCTCGAAGGGAACCTTCTTCGAATGGGAAGACCAAGGCATGATCCACGCCCTTCGGCCGATGCTGGAAAACGGCTGGTTCAAGATGATTTGCGTCGATTCCGTGGATGCCGAAAGCTGGTACGATGATGGACGCCATCCCGGCGGCCGTGCCTGGCGGCAGCTGGAATACGACAACTACGTCTATCACGAACTGCTCCCCTTCATTCACAGTCGTACCGGGAATCACTACGTCATCACCACGGGGGCAAGCTTCGGAGCCTTTCACGCCCTCAGCTTCGGTCTGAGACATCCGGATCGCGTTCATCGCATCCTTTCCATGTCCGGCCTGTGCGATATCCGTATGTTTTCAGACGACTCCAGAAACGAAACCGTCTATGCCCTGAATCCGCTCGAATTCATCCCGAATGAATGGGACAACTATCGGTTGCATCACTTGCGCAAGCAAAGCATCATTCTGGCCGTGGGCAACGGAGACCGGCTGCTTCATCAGAATCGCGAACTCTCCGGAAAGCTCTGGGCGCAGGGTATCGGCAATGCGGTGCGCGAATGGGACGGCTTCGCCCACGACTGGCCGGTCTGGCAGCAGATGATCAATCTATACATCGGCGGTCACGATTAATACATGTGAGATCTCATCCTTTCTGATTTCAATGGTGCCGCAAGATGCATGACATGTTTTTGACCTGGTTATGATAACAATCGGAAATGATGATACGGAATTTCTATAAATTCGTGATTCGAATTTTTCCAGGATGAGTGTGATGAAAAAAGTGGGATTATTGTGCGGCCGCGAATGGTCCTGGCCGCCGAAGTTCATCGAGGAAGTGAACCGACGCAATGCCGGTGTGACGGCTGAGTATCTCATGCTCGGCGGCACGGCCATGGATGAGATCGCGCAGTACGCGGTCGTGATCGACCGCATTTCGCACGAAGTTCCGTATTATCGCAGTTATCTCAAGAAAGCCGTCTTGGATGGCGTGGCGGTCATCAATAATCCATTCATGTGGACGGCCGACGATAAGTTTTTCGGTGCGACGCTGTGTACCAAACTCGGCCTCGCCCACCCGCAAACGATTGTGCTTCCCAACCAAGACTACGTGCCCGGCATCGTGAAGTCCGAAAGCCTTCGGAACCTCATTTATCCGCTCGATTGGCAAAGTATCGTCGATCGGATCGGCCTGCCCTGTATTCTCAAGGATGCCCACGGCGGTGGCTGGCGCGGCGTTTACGTTTGTCATTCCTTGGAAGAGCTCATCCGTTATTACGATACGTCCGGACTGCTGACCATGATCGTACAGTCCTTCGTGAAGTGGGATCAATACGTGCGATGCATGTGCATCGGCCAAACCAAAGTGTTGCCGATGGCTTACGATCCGCATAACCGAGCGTACATCACCGACCCGAACTATCTGTCGCCGAAATTGAAGGAACGAATCATCCACGATTCGTTGAAGTTGGTCCAGGCCCTCGGCTACGACATGAATACCGTCGAATGGGCCGTCAAGGACGGAGTTCCGTACGCCATCGACTTCATGAATCCTGCGCCGGACATGGACATGAACTCGCTCACGCCCGGCTACTTCGACTGGTGCGTCGACGCCATGGCCGAGATGGTCATTGACTTGGCGAATCATCCGCGGCCGCAATTGCGGGAAATGCGTTGGTCGCAACTCTTTTAGGAGTTACGCTGTGTCGGCCAACTCGAACGTCTAGGAGTCCTTCGTCGTGCAGCATGATGCCATCGGTCGCTATCACGATCTTCTGTCGCACGGCCATACCGCGCAGGAATCCCAGCATCTTCTGACGGCCTTGCAGCAGCAACGCGGACTCTACTTCGGCGAGCGATCACTTTGCAGCGTATTGCGGCCCCGATTCCTCACGCAGCACCAGTATGCGTTCCTGCGGCGATCCGTCGAATCGCTATTGCCGGCATTTCAGAAGATCTACCGCCGAAGTTTGGCGGATGCCCAGTTCCGCAGGCAGTTCCGCATGCTGGATTGGGAGGAAGAACTGCTTACCATCGATCCCGGCTTCGAGGAACCAAGCCCGACTGGTCGGTTCGACTCATTCTATATCAGCGACGAGGAGCTGAAGTTCACCGAATACAACTCGGAGACACCGGCCGGGGCAGGGTATTCGGATGCTTTGACGGATTTGTTCTATGCCTTGCCGGTCTTCCAAGAGTTTCAGCGGGATTATCACGTCTTTCCGATTCCCTGCAAGCCTGGCGTCACGCACGCCGTTCTGGATACGTACGCACAATGGCGGGGCACCCGCAGTGATCCGCCGCGGATCGCCATCCTGGATTGGCGCGAAGTGCCGACCTTCAGCGAGTTCGTGCTTTTCTACGACTACTTCCGAAGCCTCGGCATCGAAGCCCGCAATGTCGATCCGCGCGATGTGGAATACATTGACGGAAAACTGATGTGCGGCGACTATCACATCACATTGATCTATAAGCGAGTCCTCATTACAGAACTCATCGAACGAGGCGGCATGAATCATCCAGTTATAAAAGCTGTACGCAACGGTGCGGTCTGTATGGCCAACAGCTTTCGATGTAAAATGTTGTTCAAGAAGGCAAGTTTCGCAGTCATCACGGACGAACGGAATCGCGACTTGTTCAATCCCGACGAGTCCAAGGCGATTCGCGATCACATCCCGTGGACGCGGCTTGTCGAGGAACGCAAGACCGTCGTCGACGGCGAGCCTGTGGATCTCGTGCCATGGATTCTGGACAACCAGCATCAGTTGGTGTTGAAGCCGAACGACGAGTACGGCGGCAAGGGGATCGTGCTGGGCTGGACGGTCGAGCGATCGGCCTGGGAGAACGCTGTAAAAATTGCTGTGATTGAGCCTTTCGTCGTCCAACGGAAGATTCGGTTGCCGAGTGAGCCTTACCCTTCGGTGATCGACGGCACCGTGCGGATCATCGACCGGCTTCTCGATACGAACCCCTATGTGGCCTTCGGGAAGTTTGTCCACGGCTGTCTGACCCGCATCAGTACCGACGAGATGGTCAACGTCACGGCCGGTGGTGGGTCGACGGTGCCGACCTTCCTTTTGGAAAAACGATAACAACGAAGTAACCACACACAGGAGATATCACGCATGAAAGCGCCTTCACTCACCATCGGTATTGAGGAAGAGTATCAGATCATTGATCCGGTTACGGGCGAGCTGAAATCCTACATCACTCAAATTCTGGACGACGGCAAACTGTTGCTCAAGGAGCAGATCAAGGCCGAACTGCATCAGTCGATGGTCGAAGTCGGTACGGAGATCTGCAAGACGCCTGCGGAAGCAAAACTGGAACTCATCAAGCTTCGCCGCACCATCATGGAGTTGGCCGGTAAACATGGACTTGTGATTGCCGCCGCGGGATCACACCCCTTCTCCGCATGGCAGCAACAGGAAATCACACCTTACGAACGATACTTGGGTGTCAAGAATGATATGGGCGACTTAGCCCAGCAATTGTTGATTTTCGGAACCCACGTCCACATCGGTATTGAGGATAAGGAGTTCCTGATCGATGCCATGAATGTGGCCCGTTACTTCGTGCCGCACGTGCTGTGCCTCTCGACGAGCTCGCCGTTTTGGATCGGCCGAAACACCGGGTTGAAGTCGTATCGGTCGATCATTTTCCGAAACTTTCCCCGGTCCGGCATACCGCCGAAGTTCAGCAACTGGGACGAATTCGAGGGTATGGTCGACACGATGGTGGCCACCCGCTGCATCCCGGACGGCAGCAAGATCTGGTACGACGCTCGGCCGAATCATCGCTACCCCACACTGGAATTCCGAGTCTGCGATGTGTGTACCAAAATCGATGAATGCATCTGCATCGCAGCCATCTTTCAAGCCATCATCGCCAAATTGTGGAAGCTCCGCCGCGATAATCTCACCTTCCGCAACTATCCCACGGAATTGATCGAAGAGAATAAATGGCGGGCGGTCCGATACGGCTTGGAAGGCAAGCTGCTCGATCTCGGCAAGCAGATGGAGGTACCGGCGCGGGATCTGATTCACGAGATGATCGACTGGTTCCTGAAGGACGTCATCGACGAACTCGGCACGCGCAAGGAGATCGAATACGCCTATACCATTATGGAGCAGGGCACGAGTGCCGACCGACAGCTGAAGACCTATGCCGAGTCCGGCGGCAACATCCGCGCGGTGGTCGATCAACTGGTGGCGGAAACCCGCGAAGGTGTGATGTAGAGGTGTAACGTGATTGCAACATTCGACCGCTCCGGCATTCGATTCCGCTACCCGAAGAACTGGACGCTGGCCATCGAGCCTGCACCCGATGACGAATCAGGTTGGACGGCCACGATCGAAAGCCCGGCCACGGCCTTTGTCGTACTCAGTCTTCGGCCCGATGCGGAGTCGCCGGCGATCTTGGTCGATGAAGCCTTGGCGGCACTCGTTTCGGAGTACCCGGATCTCGAACAACTGCCGCAGGTGATCTCGGTGGGCGGTCTGCCGGCATTAGGCTTCGACGTCGACTTCGTCACCGTGGATACGACGGTCGAGTGCCGCATTCTCGGTGTCGAATCGCCCGCCGGGCCACTGCTCATCCTGACGCAGGTCGGCGATTTCGACCGCAGCCCGAATGCGGAAGTTCTCGATGCCGTGTTGGTATCGATGATCTTCACGGAGGAAGAATCGATCGACGAATAGAATACCGTCATGTCTGTTCCGACCTCGCGTGCGGTGAACCCATGTCCCGTTTCGGTTTTCTCCGCGTCGCTGCCGCGACCCCTAGGGTGCGCCCGGCGGATGTGGCCTTTAACCTCGAACAAACGCTGGCCGTGCTCGGGCAAACCGAAGCCGCTGGAGCCGATGTGGTCGTGTTGCCGGAACTCGGGCTGACGGGCTATACCTGCCACGATCTCTTCCACCAGACGACTCTGCTCGATGCGGCCGAGGCTGCCCTGGTGAAGTTGCTGGAGGCATCGACTCGTTCCGATTTCGGTCTGGTTGCGGTCGGACTGCCGGTGAGGAGCGGGTCGCGCTTGATCAACGCGATGGCGGTGCTGAAGGACGGCAAGCTGCTGGGCGTGGTGCCGAAGTCCTACCTGCCGACCTACAACGAGTTCTACGAAGCCCGTTACTTCGCCCCCGCGTCGGCAGCCGTGGTGACGACGATTCTGCTCTCCGGGCAAACCGCACCGTTCGGTACCGATCTGCTCTTCGCGGCCGACGGTTTTTCCGCCGCGGTCATCGGCGTTGAAATCTGCGAAGACCTGTGGATGCCGCTGCCGCCGAGTTCGTTCCAGGCGACCGCTGGGGCGATCATTCTGCTCAATGCGTCTGCCGGCAATGAACTGATCGGCAAGGCCGAGTATCGCCGGCAACTCGTGGTGACCCAATCCGCCCGCTGTGCCGCGGCGTATGTCTATGCGTCCGCCGGGGTCGGCGAATCGACGACCGACCTCGTCTTCGGCGGGCAAAACCTGATCGCGGAAAACGGCGTCGTGCTGGCCGAAAGCAAACGCTTCCAGCGAGACAACCAGTTCATCGTCGCCGATGTCGATGCCGAGAAACTGGAGCGGGAACGCTTCCGCATCCACAGCTTCCACGGCAACGGCGCGTATCCGGAATGCCGCAAGGCGTTCCGCATCATTCCGTTCTCCGTGTTGGGCCGCAACCACACCGGAACACTGCTTCGCCACGTTGAGGCCCATCCCTTTGTTCCGAATGACGCTGCGACGCTGCAGGATCGCTGCGAGGAAATCTTCCACACGCAGACGGCCGCGCTGGCCAAGCGGTTGGAGCACATCGGCAAGCCGAGTGTCGCGATCGGCGTGTCCGGCGGTTTGGATTCGACGCTAGCGCTGCTCGTGACCGCCAAGGTGTTCGACCTCCTCGGGGTGCCGCGCGAGAACATCCTCGGCTTCACGATGCCCGGCTACGGCACGACGAACCGCACCTTCGGGAATGCTCTGCAGTTGATGGCGCATCTCGGCACCACGAGCCGCACCGCGGACATCCGCTCCGCGTCGTTGGCAATGTTGAACTCGATCGGGCACAAGCCGTTCGGCATCGCGATCGGCGACTTGTCCGTGGAGGCGTTCGTCGAAGCGTTGCTGGCCAACTCCAACCGGCCAAGCAGCGACCTGACCTTCGAGAACGTGCAGGCCCGCGTGCGGACCTCGATCCTGATGAATGCCGGGTTTACCATCGGCACCGGCGACCTGTCCGAGACCGCGCTCGGCTGGTGCACCTACAACGCGGACCACATGAGCATGTACAACCCGAATTCGGGCATCCCGAAAACACTGGTGAAGTTCCTCGTCCGATGGGCAGCGGAGCACGAATTCGACGGCGAGGAACGCAAAACGCTGATCGACATCACCGAGACGGAGATCTCGCCCGAGTTGCTCCCCACCACCGGCGACGGCCGCACGACGCAGTCGACTCAGTCGGTCGTGGGGCCGTACGAACTGCACGACTTCTTCCTGTACCACACCGTCCGCTTCGGTGCGTCGCCTGCGAAGATTCTGTTCCTGGCGTCCCGGGCGAAGTTCGACGAACCCTTCACGCCCGCCGAGATTCACCGTTGGTTGGAGGTGTTCGTGCGGCGTTTCTTCAACAATCAGTTCAAGCGAAGTGCGTTGCCGGATGGTCCAAAAGTCGGGTCGGTCAGTCTGTCACCCCGTGGCGACTGGCGGATGCCGAGCGACGCGGTGGTGTCGGCTTGGCTCGCCGATTTGGAAGAGCCGCGCACGAAGTAAGCGTTTGGTCCTCGCACACTTACTTTGTGATGTGACACCAACAGTTTGGTTCTCGACCACTTACTTCGTGCTGTAACACCAACAGTTCGGTTCTCGCCCGCTTACTTCGTGCGCGGCTCCTTTTGGGGTCACACGTATGAAGCTGAAACTGCTTATGTTTACGTATGCCGCAGGGCTTCGATCGGGTCCAGGCGGGCGGCACGCCAAGCCGGATATAACCCGAAGATGACGCCGACGAAAATGGAGACGGTCAGCGATAGGACGATCGGTTCCCACGTCAGCACGGCAGGCAGGTTGCCGCCGGCGATCCAGACGTAAATCGGCGGGGCACCGAAGACCAGCGCCACACCCAAAAGTACACCCATCAGCCCGCCGACGGTCGTCTGCACTACGGCCTCGACGAGAAACTGGGTGATGATGTCCCCGCGCTTCGCACCCAATGCCCGCCGGATGCCGATTTCGCGGGTGCGTTCGGTGACGGTGGCCAGCATGATGTTCATGATGCCGATGCCGCCGACGATCAGTGAAATCGAAGCGATCAACACCAGCAGCCGCGTGAAGTTTTCCTCGGCCCGCTCGGCTTGTTCCAAGCGGTCGAGCGGAATCGTCACGGCCCAATCCTCCTTGTAGTGATCTTCCTTCAGCATGTCCTTGATGGCATCGCCGAGGGCCTTGACCTTGTGGCGGCCTGCCTTGGATTCAAAGTCGGCATCGACGGTGAGCGTGACCTGGCTGAGCTGGACCTTCTCGCCGCTGCGCGAACCGGAGGTGCGGACGAAGACCGTCTCGCCGATGCGGGCGCGACAGGTGCTGAAGGGAATGTAGACGTCGTGATTGTAGTCCTCGGCGGCCTGCGAACCGCCGGTGCCGCCGGTCGGCATGCGGTCGGCAGAGACGCCGACGATCAGGAAGCGGTGCTGGCGGATCATCACCGTCTTGCCCAGCGGCTCCTCGAACGGGAAGAGCTTGTCGGCCACGCCGGCACCGAGCACGCAGTTGTTGGACAGGTTGCGCTCGTCCTCGTCGGTCAGGAAGCGCCCACCCGCGAGTGCGATCTGGTTGACGAGCTGATAGTCGGGCACGGTCGCCACGAGTCGGCCCTTGGTGTCCAGCCGCTCGAGGTAGCGGACTTCCGAAGGGAAGACGCGCATCGGCACCATGCGGACGAAGGAATCCGAGAACGTGGCGAAACGATCCAGGTCCGAAAACTTCAGGCCGTAAGAGGCGACCATGGTGCGGCCGCCGGTGGCCGAATCGTCCGTCGGCTTGACGCTGCGAACGATGATGTTGGTCGCACCCTGCTTCTTGATGTCGTTCAGGGCGTCCTGCATCGAACCCGAGCCGAAGGCCATCAGCGCGATGACCGCACTGGTGCCGATGACGATGCCGAGCACCGAGAGCGACGCGCGAAGTTTGTGCAGCCACAAGCTTCGCACGGCGAGCAGAAAGGTGCGGCCGATCTTGGTCGTCGCCAATAGACGCACGCCCAGCCGGGCCAAGACCGCCAATGAAGCGACCACGACGATCGCCAGCACGCCGAGGATGAGATAGGAAGGCAGTTGCTCTTCGAGGGATGTCGCATTCATATCAGCCGGTGACCTCCGCGGCGAAGACTGCGCCGTCGTTGCGTTCGTCGGATTCGACGCGGCCGTCGCGCAGCCGCACCACGCGCCGCGCCCAGGCGGCAATGTCGTTTTCGTGCGTGACCATGATGATGGTCTTACCCTCGCGGTTGAGTTGCTGCAGCATCGTCATGATTTCTTCCGACGTGATGCTGTCCAGGTTCCCGGTCGGTTCGTCCGCGAGGATGAGTTGCGGATCGTTGACGAGGCTGCGGGCAATGGCGACGCGCTGTTGCTGACCGCCGGAGAGTTGCAGCGGGCGGTGGTCGAGCCGCGTGCCGAGGCCGACCATTTCCGCGAGCGCGATGCAGCGGGCTTTGGTCGTTTCGTCCAGCCGAATGCCCTGATAGAGCAGGGGAAGTTCGATGTTCTCGACGACCGTATATTGCGGCAAAAGATTGTAGGCCTGAAAAATGAAGCCGAGGTACGTGCAGCGGACTTCGGACAGGGCATCGTCGGACATCCGCGAGACGTCTTGATTCCGCAGGTAGTATTGCCCCGAAGTCGGTCGATCCAGGCAGCCGAGAATGTTCATCAACGTCGATTTGCCGGAACCGGACGGCCCCATGAGCGCGACGAAGTCGCCTTCGGCAAAGCCCAGATCCAACCCGCGGAGGACGTTTACGGTAACGTCCCCCATGTGGTAATCCTTCACGAGATTGCGGACTTCAACGAGCATGGTGGAACCCGAATGGAATCTGGAGAAGACTCGGCGGGCTGACCCACCGCCGCTTGCCTAAGCTTTCTTCTTGCCTTCCCCGCCGGCAGGGGCTTTGCCGCTCTTACCTTGTCCGCCGCCGCCCGCTCGGCCGGACTTGACGGGGTCGACTTCTTCGCGCGTCTTGGCTTTGTCGTTGACGAGCTTAGGGTTCAGGATCACCATCTCGTCTTCAACCAAACCGCTGAGGACTTGCGCCTTGGTATCGTTGAAGACGCCGATTTCGATGACCCGCTCCACCGGGCCATCGGGCGTCATGACGTAGATGCGGCGCTTGTTGCCGCCCTCGGCTCCGCCGACGACCGCCTGCACGGGGACACACAAGGTCGGCTCCTTCGGCGGATCGATCTGGATCGTGACTTCCGCGCTCATGTCCGGCTTGAGCTTCAACTCTTCGAGGTTGTCGTCGATGATGACCAACGTCTGGTAGACCTTGACGTCCGCGGAGAAGAAGTCGTTCTGAGATGCCACCGCGGCCACGGTGCGGACGTGGCCTTCGAGGATGCGGTCCGGGATGGCATCGACGCGGACGCGGGCCTTTTGTCCAGGCGCCGCTTCGCGATACTCTTTATCCCGATGGTGTTCCCGCAACATCGTCAAGGCCTGTTCGGAGGTGGTCGCGAGGCGGGACCACGCATCCGGGGAGGCATACATGCCGAGGCGGAGGAATTCCATGTAGCCGGTGGCAACGCGGTCGTCGCCGCGGATGCGGGCGACCATCGCTTCGTGCACCTTGGTGTTCACCTGCATACGCCGCAGGTCCGGGATGCGCATGAGCTTTTGGCCTTCCTTGACCTGGGCGCCCTGCGCGATCATCCCTTCGGACGAGTTGCCGAACCGGCCGGAGTTTTCCTTGTAGTAGACGACCATGCCCTGTTGCGGGCTGTACACCTTGCACTCGCGAATCTGCTCTTCGGTGTCCTTGAGTTTTTCGAGTTCCTGATGGTAGACGGAATACTTCGTCTTCCGCGTCGCCTCGGCCTGCACGTCCCGGGCGTGCGATTGTCGCTGCGATTTATCCAAGCCCAACTTGGCGACTTCGAGCTTGCTCAACAGGTCCGTGGTGTCGCGCTGCCGCAGGAAGTTTTCGAGAATGTTTTTTTCCATCGCCAACTTGGCGACGTTGTCGAGAGCGGAGGCGAGCTTGGACTGTTCGACCTTGGCTTGGCTCGGCGTGATGTACTTGAGCCGCACGGCCCGTTCGGCCCAAGCCGAACGGTCGCGATAGGCTTCGAGATCGGACTCGGCCAACTTCAGGCGGCTGGACACGTCGTCGAACTTCTGGCGGAATTCGCCGCGTTCCACGACCATGCCGACGGAACCGAAGACGGCGGCGAAGGGTGCGAGCAGCGGATCGACCCGCATGCCCGTGTACTTGTCGAGGTCCAACTCGGCGAGCTTCAGCGCCGCGATCGCCGTAGCGATTTCGGACTGATTCGTCTTGCTGGTGATGACGGAATCTTCTTCGGCGTTGATCCACTCGGCCTTGGCCTTTTCGACAACAATGCTCTGAGCGCGCGAGGCGTCCTGCAGAGCCGAGTCGTCCAATTCCATCAGGAGTTGGCCCTTGGTCACGATCGAGCCATCGTCGATGACCCAGCGGATGGTGCTTGCGAAGGTTCCCTTGGATCCCGCCTTCACCTTGCAGACCACGTCCTTATTGTCCGCGGATTCCAGAGTCCCGCGTTCAACGACGGTGACCTGCAGATATTCGAGCTTCGCGGCCCGTAGGATGAGTTCCGGGCGGCTCGACGCGCCGGAACCGCCAAAGGGCTTGGTCAACGTCGAGCGGAACGACGGCGAAAAGGCGGCAACACAGGCCATGCCGGCAAGGAGTGCGACGGGCAGGCCGAGCATCAGCTTTTTCGTCCACGGCGAGCGGCGTTTCACGATGGTCTCGCCCGACTCGCTGCGATTGGCCTGCCGCAAGGCCGGAAGGGAACTCGATGCGGGCGACGGCAGATCGACGGGCATGCCGCGATGCGAATCGCCGATCGACCGCGACAAACTCGTACGGGCAACCGGCGCGGACAGTTCCGCGTCCGGGAAGAGATCGACGATCCCGCCCGTCGGCTCGGCCTTAAGGAGCGGGATCGGGTCGGTCGGCAGCGGCCGCAGCCCCCCTTGGTGCGGGAGGAACGTCGGGGCTTCGCTCGACGTTGATCGGCGTGTCGGATTGAGAGAGTCCATTGGTCCAAAGTCCTCGGGCATCCAGCGGGAGCAGTTCCATGTCGAGGTACAAATCCATCCGCGTCGTCAGGTAGGTCATCCACGTCGTATACAAATCGTTTTGCGCCTGCAACAACGCACTTTGTGCATCCAACAATTGTTGAGTCAGGGCCGCCACGTTACCGGCACTTTCGCGGACGCCGGGGTCGGGCGGCGCCGTGAACGTGCTCCTGGCATTATCTACCTGAGCATAGCCTAATTCTATCGCCCGCTGCTGGATCACGTAAGTTTCCGCCAGCTGGCGGAGGTTTCGGAGGTCCTGCCGGGTGTCGGTCAGGATGTTGTCCTCGAAGGCCTGCAGGTTGCGCCGCTGCCGTTGATAGGCGATCAGCGAGGCCCGATATTGGTTGCGTTCCTCGCGTCGGACGAACGGCGGTTCCAACCGAAGAGTGACCGTGTGTTGCGTTCTGGCCCCGGAAACGTCGAAGAAACCCGCATTTCCGCCGACCGGTGTGCTCGCATTCAGATCGTAGCGGACGTCGAAGTTTCCCTGAAGGGAATTTGCCGCGACCGTGATCCTGCGCCACTGATCGACGACTTGGGCGCGGGCGTTCATGAGGTCCAAACGATTGATGAGAGCCGCCTGAGAAACCTTGACATAGCCTTCGTCGAGCGGGGTCGTGAGCAGATCGACCCCGTCCACGGCGAGTTCCGGCAGATTCGGCCAGGCGTCGCGCAGTTTGCTCAATCGCTGATTCCGCGGCTGTATGGCGACCAACATCCCGGCCTCGAATACACTGCGGAACCAACTCGCCCGTTCGGACGACCGCCGCGACTCGGCGACGCGCAGCCACGGCTGCATCTCGTAGCGGCGGAGCGACTGCTCGAAGCGAATGCGGTCGACCGCGGATTCGACGCCTTCGAGTTCCGCAGCCGCACTCGCGGGTTCCGGCTGGTTCTTCCCTTGACGCTCGGCACGGGCATCGAGCAGCTTGCGACGCACTTCATTGAGTGCGACGACCTGCTTCTGCAGTGCGTCGTCGAGTTCTTTCCGCAACTCGGTCGCCCGAGTCGGGTAGTCCTTGGCGAAGGCGGTGCCGCGGGCCAAGGGCGATTCGGTGAGTTGCTGCAGCCAACGTTTGCGAAGGTCGATCGCCGGTTCCCTCTCGTCGAACTTGCCTGTGGCCACTTCGACATCCCGTAGCTGATCGTAGACCTGTTCGATGTTGGAGAGTTGTCGACGGACCGGCTTCAGCGGAGCATCGTCCAATTCCAACGGGATCGTGGCCGGGAGGCCAAGTTGGAGTTTGAAGAAGTCGATATTGTCCAGATACAACCGCGTGCTGATGAGGACCGTATTCCGGCTGCGGAGCAGGTTCTGCTCGACGCGGACGACCTGCAGTTCGTTCACGCCGCCGCCTTCCTTGAGATTCTCGAAGAGCAGCAGAAACTGCTCGAGCGACTTCACGTTCTTCCGCTCGTTGGCAAGGGTCGCTCCCCGAAGGACCGTGGGCATGAAGCCGGTGGGCCGCGCGGTCAGGTTGGCGCCGACACCGCGGCCGAGGTTGGCGGACAGGCCTTGGAGTCCGTAGGGGTTGTTCGTGTAGTCCCCCTGGCCTGCGATGGCGACGTAGAACACCTTGCGGAATCGGGCATAGGAACGGATCGCGTAGAGAAGGGTCCGCTCGGCCTGGGTCAGGGCTTCCAACGTGACCGCCAAGCCGCCGCCGCGGAGGAAGGGTTGCAGGAAGGTGAAGCCGAGGTTGGAAAGACTGACCTGCGGATTGTTGCCGGAAAGGTCGATGACGACCTGATTGGCCAGCCGCACCAGCAGCTCGCCGCCGGTCGCAAGCCGTCGGCTTATCCCGGCATCGGTGTTCAGGCGCCAGGCTTCCCCGGCTCCGGCGAGCGAGCGGCCGGTCGATTCCCGGATGATCTGCTCGGACGCAAACGCTTGGGCAGCAAAACTGAACCGCTCCAGCGTGACCGGTAAGGCCGCCAGGTAAAGATCTTCGCGGCGATCCTGAAACTCGCGGCTGTTGAACAGTGCGAGTTCGACGGCCTGATCGAGGCGAATCCGCAGCGGCTGCTCGTCTGATTTATAAACAGCCTGAAACGTCGCCGCCGCGGCTCCCGCTGCCGCACCGACGGATTCGACCTGCTCTTCCTTGGGCTTCGGCTTCTCCGGGTTGGCGGCGGCATCCTCGGCACGATTGGTCGCATCCCACGCTTCGAGTTGCCGGAGGTACAAGTCGCCTTCGTGCCGGCCTGCACCGCCGCGACCGGGTCGCTGCGGGTTGGGCGAGGTCAGCCAGGCGTAATAGTCGTCCGGCGGGTAGGGCGGAAAGTCCGGACAACTCGGATCGGCGAAGCGGGACCGTGGGTCCGGGTAGACGTGCCAGTTTTCAACCTTGGTGGTCGGGTCGATGTTTTTCTGGGTGATGACGCCTTCGACATCCTTATCCGCCCGTTCGCGGAACTGCTGGCGGGAACAGCCTGCGAAACCGATCGTGGCCAGTCCAAGCACCACGAGCCACAGCCGGGCCATGAGCAAATCTCCGCAAAGTACCAAGGTCGGCATCATCCCTGCAAACCGCGCAGACGTCTCACTCCCTATCGGCCCGACAGATTGCCCAACTTGAACTTGGAGTTCCGGACGATGGGAAAACGCCTTTCTGCGGGGCGTAGCTGGGCTTAACATTGCGGCGAAGGAGGGACGATATGACGAACCCGGAAATTATGGATGAGCTGAAGACGAAGCCGACGGAGCCTGTCGCAATCAAATCAGGCATCCTCGGCCGGACGCCTGAAGCGCGACGGATACTGCAGCAAACGCCATACTTCACGAAGCTACACTTCTAAGCACGGACCGCGACTTCATGCTTCTTGCACCCACTTATCTCAACCTCGAACTCGTCGCGCCCACGGTCTGATTCCGCCGCCGCTGTCGGGACGCTAGAATAGTGGTTGTCGTTCCCGGTGCGGAGTTTGCCGAATGGATGCCGTCAGGCGCGGGCTGGTGCAGGCGGCCGATCCAGTCGTAGTCAAGGTCGGCACCAATGTGCTCGCCGATGCTTCCGGCCTGCTGGATCGACGACGTATCGAATCGCTGGCCGCCCAACTGCTCCGCCTGCGTGCCGGTGGGCGGCGGGTGGTGCTGGTCACTTCCGGAGCCATCGGCGCGGGCATCGGGCGCTTGGGCCTGTCGGGTCGGCCGACCGACCTTTCCCAGTTGCAGGCCTGTGCCGCGGTGGGGCAAACGGCGCTGATGCAGATGTATCAGGATGCCTTGGCGCCCCACGGCATCCTTGCCGCGCAGGTACTTCTGACCGCCGGGGATTTCGACCATCGCGTTCGCTACCTCAACGTCCGCAATACGCTGCGGACGCTCTTCGAGTACTCCTGCCTGCCGATCATCAACGAGAACGATACCGTCAGCACGGCCGAGATCAAATTCGGCGACAACGACCAACTGGCCGCCATGACGGCGAACCTGCTCCTGGCACCGCTGCTCATTCTGCTCACCAACGTCGACGGTCTTTTCACCGCCGATCCGCAGCTTGATACGACCGCCATCCTGCAGACAACGGTCGAGAGGATCGACGCGGCCGTGTCCGACTTGGCCGGGGCGACCAAAAGCGGCCTCGGTACCGGGGGCATGAAGTCGAAGCTCAAGGCGGCCCGCATTGCCACGTCTGCGGGCACGGCCGTGATCATGGCCAATGGAGCCGTCGACGGGATTCTGGATCGCTTGTTTGCCTCGGAACCGGTCGGCACGCTGTTCCTTCCCAAAGTGGATGCCGTCTCCGCCCGCAAACGTTGGCTCGGCTTCACGGCCCGGCCCCGCGGCGAACTCATGCTCGACGCCGGGGCTGTGATCGCCGTCCGTCTGCAGGGGAAAAGTCTGCTGCCCGTCGGCGTCACCAAGGTGATCGGGGATTTCAGCAAAGGCGATGTTCTGGTCATGAACGATGCGGACGGTCGCGAGGTGGCTCGTGGTATCACGAATTATGGTGCCGTCGATGCGGAAAAGATCGCGGGCGTGAAGACCGACCGCATCGCCGCGGTTCTCGGTAAGTTGCCCTACGTCGAATTGATTCACCGCGATCATTTGGTCGTCACGACACCCGGTGCGTTAGACTTGGTGCCGTAAATCGTTTCCATTAAGTCGGCGAAGCGAGGTTGGGGTGGCGCGAAGTTCGCAACAAAGTCCAGACAAACCGGAAGGCGATTCGTCGTCCTCGGCACGGACGATCCTGTGCGGGACTTGGTACGGCCTTTATGCCAAGGAAGTTTGGGCGGCAGCCTATTCCCGCTGTCTCGACAAGGACTTGGCCTACGACATGACGCAGGAATGTTTTCTGCGTGCCTGGCAGCACCTGGAAAAAGGCGAGGAACTGGCCCAACCGAGGGCTTGGCTGCTCCGAGTGGTTCGCAACATGGCCGAGGATACGGCCCGCAGCGCCTTCCGCAGGCACGGCACCCAGGCGCCGGAGACGATGGGTGCACTGTTCGATCGCTCCGATGGTCCCCCGGCGATCCTGATCGAACGGGAATTGTTCCGGCATGTTCGCGAGGGCCTTGCCGAGTTGGAACCGGGCGACCGCGAACTTCTGACCATGAAGTACGCGCTCGACTACGATGCGGCGAAAATTGCGGAGCATTTGGACGTGCCGCTGACCGCGGTTCACATGAGACTCAGCCGGGCCCGCAAACGGCTCGGCGATAAATTGTCAGGCACGGGAGATCACGAATCATGAATCAGGAACGCGATCCGCTCGACCACAAGCTTCGCCGTTTTTTCGTCGCCGAGATGCCAAGCGTCTTCCGTGAACCGAATTGGGCCGCCGCAACGCCGCCGACTGTGCCGCCTGCGGCGCAGGTTGTCGCTGATGCCTCACCGGGCCGAATGACTTTGGCGCTGTCGCTGCTCGCCCTCGCAGCCGTCGGAACGGTTCTGTTGGTCCGGCCGAACGGGAAGTCGCAGCCGGCCGCGACGGGAAGCGACCTGCTGAAATCGGCGACGGCCGACGGCTCGAAGTTCGGGCTTCCGCCCGTCCGCCCGTAGACGGATTCGAACGACGGATCCTTCGGTAATCCCGGAAGCATTTGCTGCGTAGCCTGGACGCACACGGGTTTTTTACCTATAAATCCAAGTGTGGACTAAAGTTGAATGCGCAATCGAGAACAACAACGTGATGGAGCCGGAGGCGGATAACGCCGATTTTCAGGACTTCGACCAACCCGATTCAATGCCGCAGAGCGATGAATCCGAGGGCGATGCGGACGAGACCGCCCTTCCGACGACCACTTTCGCCGCCGATGCCGACATCAAAGTCCGCTATGCGGACATGAAGCTGATCCGCCCGTTGATGGACGCGGTTCTTCATGCGGGTTATGAGTACACAACCCCGGTACAGGCTGCCGTCATCCCCAAAGCCATGCGCGGTATCGACGTGATCGGACAGGCCCAAACGGGCACCGGCAAGACGGCCGCGTTTCTGATTCCGTTGTTGAACCGCTGGCGGCCGCACAAGCTGCACGGTCCCATCGGCATCGTCATGTGCCCGACCCGCGAGTTGGCACTGCAGGTCGCCAACGAAGCGATCAAGCTGGCGCCGAGCAAACAATTCCGCACGGTTGCCGTCTACGGCGGCACCGGGATGCAGAAGCAGCTCGACGGCATGAAACGCGGCTGCGATCTCGTCGTCGGCACGCCGGGCCGGATGCTCGACCACCTTCGCCGCGGTACGATGTCGCTCGAACACGTCAAATATGTCGTCCTCGACGAAGCTGACCGAATGTTGGACATCGGCTTCCGGCCGGACATCGAACGGATCCTGCGGAACTGCCCGGACCAACGCCAGACTCTGCTCATGAGCGCGACCGTGCCGGACGACATCAAGAAACTCGTCAATCGCTACATGAAGACGCCGGAGCATCTGAACCTCTCGCCCAATGTCCTCACGGTCGAGAAGATCAAGCAGACCTTCATCACGGTCGACGAAGACAAGAAGTTCGACCTGCTGGTCCGGGTGCTGGAGCGCGAAAAACCTCGGCAATGCCTGATCTTCGTCGAACGCAAGCGCTCGGCGGATCGGCTGGAAATCAGGCTCAAGAAAGTCCACCCCGGTGCTCGCGCCATCCACGGCGACTTGGCCCAGACGATGCGCGAACGGATCATGGCCGCGTACCGCACCGGTAAGATCACGACCCTGATCGCCACCGACGTGGCCAGCCGCGGCATCGACGTCTCGGGCATTTCCCACGTCATCAACTACGACCTGCCGATGGACATCGAGAACTATGTCCACCGCATCGGCCGCACCGGCCGCATCGGCAAGGATGGCATCGCCATCGCCTTCGTCACCCCCGAACAGGGCGGCCACCTCACCGACATCGAGATGACCATCAACCACCTGATCGCCGAGGACCGCATCGACGGCTTCGACGCGCACATCCCCCGCCGCATCGTCCGCACGGTCGCCGCCCCCGGCGAAGTCGAGGCGCCCGAACCCCAAAAGGACCGCAAGCCCGTCTTCGGCAAGTCCGTCAAGAAATACAGCTCGCGGCTGTAGGCACTGGAGACCGTCATGATGTTCCTGTTGCGGGTCCGACACTGTATGGCGTTCCTTTTGTTAGTCGTCTGCTCCACCGAGCCGGCCGCGAAGTCGTCCTTCCTTGCGATGCCGATCGAAGCCAAGCCTGCCGGCGATTGGGCCGTCGGGGACAAGCCGCCGCCGTTGGCTCTCGGGGACTTCCTCAAGGGCGTTGAGTTCCGCGCGTTCAAGCCGGGCACGGTGTACGTCGTTGAATTCTGGGCGACGTGGTGCCGACCGTGCATCGAAGAGATGCCGCACTTCAACAAGTTGGTGAAGCAGTATCCCAACGTCGTATTTCTTTACGTCGACGTCTGGGACAAGGACCCGGATGCCGTCAAGGACTTCGTCAAGCGGATGGGCGACAAGATGAACTTCACCATCGCGCTCGACGGCGATCAGGACGAGGACGGTACCGGCACGATGGCGAAGACCTGGCTGACCGCCTTCGGCGGTAAGGGGCTGCCGTCCACGGTGGTCATCGACGGCACGGGCACAGTCGCCTGGATGGGGGCACCGAACAAGATTGACGAACCGTTGAAGGCGATCGTCGCTGGTACCTGGAACCTCGCTTCGGCAGTGCAACAGTGGAAGTTACGCAGGCAGATTGAGAAAGCGGTCGAAACTTACGATGCCCGCATTCAGGAATCGCTCGACGCCGGCCCGGAGAAGACCGCTGCCGTGCTGGCCGAATACGCCGCAACGTTGAAACGCCTGCAAAGCGAATTCGAAGCGGCAGCGAAGCGATAAGCTGAGCCCATCGTCGGCATCACGTTTGCACCCTTCGCGTGGCTCTCGAAGTCGCAGCAGTTTCCATCGGACGGACGCATATGCCTGGCTCTTGGCTCGAACAAGTCGGCACCACGATTCAGTCGGAATTCTCGGATGTGCCCGATGCGACCCAGTTGACCCGGATCACAATCCGGCTTACGGTGGCGGCGTTGCTCGGTGGCGTGCTGGGCTGGGATCGGGAACAGAAGGGCAAATCGGCCGGGTTGCGGACGCACATGCTGGTGTCTCTCGGTGCGGCCCTCTATGTGCTCGTTCCGCAGCAGGCCGGGGTAACCGACTCGGATCTCACGCGAATCATCCAAGGGTTGGTCGCGGGCATCGGCTTTCTCGGCGCTGGGGCGATCCTGAAAAAGGACGATCAGGTTGAAGTGTTCGGGCTGACGACCGCCGCTGGCATCTGGATGACGGCGGCAATCGGACTGGCCGCCGGCATGGGCCGAGAAGCGACCGCCGTGCTGAGTACCGGCCTCGCACTCGTGATTCTGAAATCCGTGCCGAGAATCGCGTCAGTCTTCGTGAAGAAGGACGCGTAGTCCGATCGTTTCGACCGCGTGTGTGGTAACCAGCCTCCCCAAGGGTGTGCCTCTGGAAGTCGGCAGAACGCGTCGTTCGACTTTTGAACAATCAGCGAATGGAAGCGGCTCGTGCAGCCGAAACGGCCGCACCACAACCGGATCAGCATTTACCCGAGGATTTATGGTGCGGCCGTCTCGGCTGCACGAGACTTCCGTCGGCTTGCCTACTTCTCGAGGCACATCCTGGTCGAAGACTTCTTGACGCCGGCGATTGCCTTGCGGTATAGCTCGTCGTCATGGGGCGAATCTCGGTTCCACTCCTGTGCTGTCTCATCCCGCTCCTCGGCGGTTGTCTGCCGAGTTGGGCGACGCTGCGTCGGCGCGCGTTGCCGTCGGTGCCGCCGGCCGTGCAGACGACGATGATCTCCGTCGAAGTGCCGCAGCCGGTGCGACCCGCGCGGCATGTTCTTGCCCTTTCCGGCGGCGGTTCCTACGGGGCGTTCACGTCGGGTGTGTTGAGCGGCTGGTCCCGCAGCAACAACCGGCCGGAGTTCGACGTCGTCACCGGGATCAGCACCGGGGCACTCATCGCGCCGATGGCCTTTCTCGGCCCGGCCTACGACTACGAATTGAAGAAGTTCTACACCGAGGTCAGCGCCCAGGACGTCTTCAGTATCCGCTCCATCGTCACCATTCCCTTCCGCGAATCGGTGGCCCGCCTCGGCCCGCTGCGGTCGATCCTCGAAGCCAACCTGACGCCGGAAGTGCTTGCGGCCATCGCGGCGGAGCACCGCAAGGGCCGTCGGCTCTACGTGGCGACCACCAACCTCGACAGCCGCAAGATGGTGACGTGGGACATCGGGGCGATGGCGTGCAGCGGCGGGGAGAATTCCGCGAAGCTGATTCACGATGTGATTCTCGCCTCCGCCTCCGTGCCCGGTCTGTTTCCGCCGGTGCCGATCGAGGTGGAGATCGACGGCAAGCTCCGCAAGGAGAATCACGTCGATGGCGGCGTGGCGGCACCACTGTTCGTGCCGGCGGGACTAATCGAGAGCGCGCCGCCCGGTGTGCAGGTCTACGCGATCGTCGCCGGCAAGCTCTATCCCAGCACCGATCCGGTTCCCACGCGGGTGCTCAAGGTCATCGCCGCATCCGGGGTGGCGCTTATGCACTCCTACACGAGGTCCGAAGTCGTCGGCCTGGCGCGGCGAACGCAGGTCGTCGGCGGGGACTTCCACCTGAGTTACCTGCGGCAGGACTTCAAAGCGACCGACAACGGCGTGCAGTTTCACACGGACGAAATGAACCGCTTCTTCGTCGAAGGGGTCAAGGTCGGACTCGGCCCGGCGAATGTGGGGCCGGGTTGGTCGTCCCTGCCGCACGAAGCGGAAGCCGAGGAGCCGAGCGACATCCGTACGGGAGCACGCTTCCGCACGTCACTTGTCGCTCCTCACTTGCCTCCGACGAACACGCCGCCCGCGAAATTGCCCTGAAACGGCACGAACTCGTGGAGCAGCCGGGAATTGGCGCCGTTGTAAATCCGCACAGGCAAGCCTGCGACGCCCGCGCCGGGTGCGGCGATCAGGTCCATGATGCCGTCCGCATTCACATCGAACGTACCGACGCGGACGCCACCCGATTCATTGCGGCCGAATGGCTCCACGGCGCCGAGTTCGCGGCCGGTCACGCCGTCGACGACTTTCAGAACGGCGACGCGACCCGCATCGGTTCCGAGAATCAGATCGGCCCGGCCGTTGCGGGTCACGTCCGCCATCGCCACGAACAGCCCGCCGCGGAACGATTCCTCAACGGCGCTGAACTCGCGGAGCAAAGCACCATCGGCTCCGTTGAAGATTTTCACGTGCGGTCCGTTGCCCGCGCCGGGCACGGTGACCAACTCGGGCAGGCCGTCGCGGTTGATGTCCCCCAAGGCCGGCCTGGCACCGCACCGCAACTCCTTCGGGTATGGGTAAAGTTCCGAGATCATCCGGCCCGCGGCGAGGTCGAACAGTTTGACGTGCGGCGGTCCGCCGACACCGGGACCCACGGCGATGAGCGCTCGGCCGTTGGGCGTCAGGTCCGCGGCGGCAACGTAGACGCCGAGGTCGAAGGGCGGATCGTAGGCGACGAACTGCGCCATTAGGCTCAGATCCCGCCCGTTGAACACTCGAATGAGCGGGATCATCCCGCGACCGGGCGCGGTCACGATATCCGGCGTGCCGTCGCCGTTGAGGTCGGCCACGGCGACGCGGACGCCGCCGCGATATTGTACGTCGTAGGCGAAGAAGTCGTGGCTCGGGCCGTTGAGTTCGTGCACCAACTTGACGTGCGGCCCGCCGGTTTCCCCCGCGCCGACGACCATGCAGCGACGACTCGGGAACAAACCCGGCCCCGGCGGCAACGGCTGTTCGGCCCCGCCGAGGACGCGGCCGAGATCGGCCGTCAGGCTGTTGGTACGGGCCGCCTGCGTCTGCACGATCACGTTCGTTGCGAAAGAGGCGCCGATGGCATTGACGATGCCGCGCCACTGCTCCACGAGCGCCGTGTAGGCGCTGAGGGCCTGCTGAATTGCAATACCGGTTTCGATGCTTTCGGCCAAGCGTCGATACCCGAAGGCGTAGTTCCGCAGGGCACGCGCCATGTTCGCATCGGTGCCGAAGTTGCTCGCGTCTGCGATCGCAGCCCGAAGTTGTTCCGACTGCGATTCGACGGCGTAGGCGAGCCGTGCAGCGCTTTCGCGCTGCTCGTTACCGCCGCCGATCCCCCCGCCGTTGCCGCCGTCGAGCCGTTGCTCGGCGAACTCGACCTGCGCGATCGCTTGGCGCAGGCCGGGGTTGCCGCCGAGGTAAAGCTGCACGCTGCGGGTGAGGGCGTCCAAGCTGCCGCGGAGGCTCGCGCGAAGGGCGGGTAGGGCGGCGAAGTTGTTCCGCACGGACGCCTGATGGAGGGCTTCGGCACGCTGTACCGACAGGTTCGCCGCGAGCACGATGGCCTGCCTGCCACTGGGCGCGAGCGGCAGCCGGGTGCATTCTTCCCGCAACGTCCGGACTTGGATCAGCAGTTGCATCGCGTTGAGTTGATACTGCGACGACCCCAGCACCCGCTCCGCCGCGAGTTGCCCGCCGGGTACGAAGTTCGGCGGCAGGTTAAAGCTGCGGAGCGTTACCGGCGGCCGGATTGTTTGGCCGACCGCAGAGCTGCAGACCGTTGCGAAGACCAGACCGAGGATTGCAAGCCGCATGAGAATCCCTCCCGAGTTTTCTTCGATTGTAAGCGGGATCGACGCCACGGTGGTTGGCAAACCGACGCGGAAGCCGAACAATAGGACGTCCTTCTCTCCCGCCGAGGTGTGTTATGGATCGTGCCCGTTACGACGCGTTCGTGAAGACGTTCTTCGAGTGCGATCCCAAAGCCATCACCGACATCTTCAGCGAATTCCTGGCGGCGATGACGGCCGAGGAGTCGCTGCCGCCCGGCGGGCAGATGAGCCAGAACTACGACACGGCCCGCAGCAATCCCGAGATTCACGTTCTGCCCGGCAACCTCAAGGATGCCCGCGATGCCGTCTTCCCCTACTTCTGGGGCACCGACGGCTGGAGCAGCCCGCTGCACCTGGAGAACGTTCGCAGCCCCGCCAACTACGCCTCGCTCATCGGCGCCTTCGCCTGTCTTCTCAAGAACCCGAACCTCTGCACCGATTCCTACAGTCAGCGCTCCAACGAACTGGAAGTGAAGGCGATTACGGCCCTCGCCAACCTGATTTTTTACCACACCGACGATCCGTGGGGTGTCTTCACCATCGGCGGCACCATCTCCAACATGTACGGCGGTAAAATCGGCATCGAGAAGGTGCTGCCGGGCGCGATGACCAACGGGCTTGAGGGAGCGAAGATTGCCGGGATCGCCTCCGCTGCCGGGCACTATTGCAATCAGACCATCGCCGGCTGGCTGGGACTCGGCACGAAGAACATCCATACGATCCCCACGGACCGTTCACTCGCCATGCGGCTCGATCTGCTCGCGGAGACGATGGATAAGCTGTACGCCGAAGATGTTAAAATCGCCTTCGTCGTCGGCACCTTCGGCAGCACGGACGCCTTCGGCTGCGACGATCTCGCCGGCATCCGTAAGGTCATCGACGAACGCTCGGCCGCGCACGGCATGCCCACGCCGCAGTTGCACGCCGATGCCGCAGTCGGCTGGGCGCTGACGTTCCTGAGCGACTACGACACGGTGAAGAACCCGCTTCAACTTACGGCGAAGCTGATCCCGCAGGTCGTCCGCATTCAGCAGATGTGCCAAGGGCTTCGCCATGCCGATTCGGTGACGATTGACTTCCACAAGATGGGCCGCGGGCACTACCCAAGTTCGGCGTTCATCGTCAACCGCCGGGCGGACCTGAAGTACCTCGCCCGGAGCGTTGCCGACACGCCCTATTTCCCCGACGCCGACAGCCGGCGGGACCCGGCGCTGTTCACGTTGGAAACCTCGCGCCCCGGCCTCGGGCCGTACACCGTTATGGCCAGCCTGGACGGCATCGGCCTGCAAGGGTGGCAGATGCTCACGGCCCGCTCGTTGGAGTTGGCCCAGATTTTGAAGGATCGCCTGGAGGAACTCGATTACTGCAAGGTGCTCAACCGCGACGCGGTCGGGTCGAACGTCTGCTTCTGGGTCCTGCCGAAGGGTCGGAACGCCAAGGCCATCTTCGAGCAACTCGACGCGGGCAATCTTCCGGACGAGGAAGCCAAGCGTTATTTCGCCGAGGTCCGTCGGCTGTTCAACAAACGCGAACGCAGCATGGACCCGACGCTCGACGCCCGGCTGAGCCTGACGACCAGTGTCGGCTATCATCCGCACGGCCACGACCTGCCCGCATGGAAGGCCGTCTTCTTCAACCCGAAGACCGACGAAAGTGTGATCGACCGGCTGATGGCGAGCATCGACGAAACGACCTGAGTCGGTTAAAGTGAACTGAATCCGGGCCGGAAGCTCAATGGTCGAGCAGGGTGCTCATAACACCTTGGAAGCAGGTTCGATTCCTGTACGGCCCACTTGCGGAACAAAACGGATCGAAGGAGCAAGTCTTGTCCCCGACCGCCGAACGACTACTGACCGAAGTATGTCCCCTTCCGATGGAGGATCAACACGAACTCGCGGAGGCAATCCACGAAACGATCCATGTCGAAGACGATAGCCCGCCGCTTTCCGCCGCGCAGATGTCCGAACTCGAACGCCGTTTGGCGGAAAGCGTAGCAAGCCCTGGAGTTGGTATGCCATGGGAGGAAGTTTGGGAGCGTGCGCTGACGCGTTCTCAGCCATGAGCCTTCCTGTGATCCTTCGACCGGCTGCCGAAGCCGAATAGGTATCTGAGATACTGGTCGCTTTTCCAACTCTCATCTCACCCGGACGTCGCTCCGTCGAGTAGGTGGCCGAGTTTGTCGCGCTTGGTGCGGAGGTAGTCGGCGTTCCATCGGCCCGGTTCCATTTGGATCGAGACGCGCTCGACGATCTTCAGCCCGTAGCCGTCCAGGCCGATCACCTTACGCGGGTTGTTGGTCAACAATCGCAGGTGGCGCACGCCGAGGTCGTGGAGGATCTGGGCGCCGATGCCGAAGTGACGCAGGTCGGGGGCGAAGCCGAGGCGTTGGTTCGCTTCGACAGTGTCCAGCCCTTCGTCCTGCTGAAGCTTGTAGGCCTTGAGCTTGTTCAGCAGACCGATGCCGCGACCTTCCTGCCGCATGTAGACGATCACGCCGGCACCCGCAGCGGCGACCTGCTGCATGGCGTAGGCGAGTTGCGGGCCGCAGTCGCATTTTTGGGAATGGAGCACATCGCCGGTCAGGCATTCGGAGTGCATGCGGACCAGCACCGGCACGTCGTGCACGGGCATCGCACCATCCTTGCCGGGGACGCCGATGCCGCCGAGGGTCAGGGCCAGGTGCGGCTCGGGATCGACGATCGAGGTGTAGGCGATCAGATCGAACTCGCCGAAGTCGGTCGGTAATTTCAGCTGAATCTCGCGCTTGACCAACTTTTCGCTGCGGCGACGATACTCGATCAGGTCGGCGATGCTGCAGAGCTTCAGGCGGTGCGTTTGGCGATAGGCTTGGAGGTCCCCAAGCCGGGCCATGGTGCCGTCTTCGTTGAGAATCTCGCAGATGACTGCGACTTCGCGCAGGCCCGCAAGCCTGCACAGATCGACGCTGCCTTCGGTGTGCCCCGCCCGGACGAGCACACCCCCGGTTCGGGCGATCAGGCCGTCGACGTGGCCCTTGTCCCGCACCAGATCGTTCGGCGTGCTGTTGGGGTCGGCACAGACGGCGATGGTGTGGGCACGGTCAGCCGCACTGATGCCGGTCGTGACACCGAGGCGGGCATCGAAGTTGTGCGTGAAGGGCGTGGCGGTGGGATCGAGGTGAACGCCGGGGAGCAGGTCGAGATTCAACCGGCGTGCCTGCGGTGGCGACATGGCCACGCAGAGTCGGCCGCAGGCTTGGCGGATCATGAAGTTGACGGCTTCCGGTGTTACGGCCTCGGCCGCCATCACGAGGTCGCCTTCGTTCTCGCGGTGTTCGTCGTCCACCAGCACGATCATGCGGCCCGCGCGAAGTTCACTGAGGCCGATTTCGATGGAATCGAATCGCATGGGTTCCGACGACATGCCGACTCCGGGTTGCGTGGGGAAACTTACTGTCCCCCCATCATACCGCCCATCATGCCGCCGGGACCACCGCCGGGCGGAGCTTGGTCCTTGTTGATCGGGACCTGCTTGAGGTCCGTGACGATCTTCACCACACGCCAATTCCAGATCGGCAAGTCGTTCCGCAACTCCAAGGACGGCTCGGCCGAGCGGACCGCACCCGCGGCTTCCGCTCGCAGTTTCGCCAACCGTGCCCGCAGGACCGCATCGTCTTGGTCCGACAGCTGCATGAGCACCCGCGCCCGGGCAGTCGGCGGCTGTTGGCCTTCCGGGCTGAGGACGATTTCCGCCGCCTGCGAGTATTCCAGCCGCGGCCCCGAGACGGCCAGGGCCTGGTAGGTGTCGACGTTCATCCGCAGAATGCGGCCCGCAGGCGCGATCCGCTGCGGCATGTTCCAGAAGGTTTTGAACTGAGTGCGTTCGTAGTCGCCCGGGGGCTTGCCGTCCGCCTTGGCGAAGACGCCGTTGTAAAGTTGATCTTCGTACTTCGCCGGAAACGGCACAATCACGGACCAACTTCCCGCGGCGGCCTGACGCCCGCCCGCAGTGTCGACGAAGCCGTTCATCAGGTTGGTCGCATTCTGCGGCGATCCGTTCGGATCGACGAACGCGTAGTAAGCGAAAGTGCTGTTGCCGCGGGACAGGTTTTCCAGAAAGCCGTTGACGATCTCGCGGCAGTTGCCTTCGATCGCTTCGAGTTCCCAGCCGTAGGGCGTGAGCCGGCGGGCTTTGACGTAGCCGTCCTTGGTCGGCACGATGTACCAACGGCGCTGCTTCTTCGTGTCGATTTCCGCCTGCATCGGCACGACGAGATCGTGTTCGCCTTCGGGGCTGGTCAGCACGGCTTTCAGCGTGCAATTGATCTCGGTGTCCTTCTGATTCCAGTCGATGAAGCCGGTGATCTTGAAGCTGCATTCGCCCGAGTTGCGCAAGCACAGACGGGCCAAGTCCGAGGCGCGGAAACCGAGAACATTGTCCTTGAAGCCTTGATCCATCGTCTCCGCGTCGGTCGGGCCACGCAACGCCGAGCGCTTGCCGGGGCTGATCGTGGCGTACACGGCCGAGTAGAACTCGGGATCGACCGGGTTGGAGGGATCGAACTTCGACAGGTGAGACGCGAAGCTGCGGAATTCGCGTTCGGCATCGTTGCGGACGGCGAACTCGATGCCGAAGAGATAGGTCAGGTAGCCGAGACCGCCGATCACGCCGAGATACCAGGCGATGTTGGCGTATTTCTCGCCGGTCCGGGTGCCTTCGGCGGCGCGAATCTGCCGACGGGCGACGAAGGCCAGCACCACGGCGAGTACCGCCAGAAACAGCAGCCACGGCTGAATCAGCGACTGCTTGCGGACGAAAGCATCCAGGCCAGTCACGAGGATGATGAGGAAGAAAATGCCGGCGACGATCAACGAGGCCACGGCCGTCCAGGAGATCGGGGCGTAGCTCGGCAGGTTGCCGGTCGTATTCGACGGGAGTTTCGGCGTCGGCTCGGCCATCGGTTTCTTCCGTGGAAATGGGCGAAACGGTCTGTATTCGCGTTCCTCGGTGATACGCCGGCGGCCGTTGTCCGGTTCGTTGTTACTCGTCGTCCGTGTCGTCGACCTTCTCGGCTTTGGTGACGGTCGTCGTCGAGCCGCCGGAACCGCCGAAGTAGGGCGTGGGCAGGTTCATGCTGATGGTCATGTTGGTCGTGGCGATTTCGCCGGTGGGGTCGAGGTAGATCTTGTCCTGCAGAATCTCCTGCAGAACGATCGCCATGCGGTCGCCGGTTCGCAGGTCGACCAAGGGCTTGGAGCCTTTGTTCAGTTCGACCATCCGCTTCTGAATCAGCACGGAGAGCTTGAAGCGCCCGCCGACCTTGTTGACGATTTCTTCTTCTTTGATTTCATCGAGCATGGTGCCCACTCCCGGTTCGTGTGTAGTCCCGAATCACTGCTTCCAACGCTTCCGCCGCGGTCGTCAGGTCATCGTTGACGATTCGATGATCGAAAGCGTGCGCTTCCGCCAACTCCGCTCGTGCGGTCGCGAGCCGCCGCTGCACTGTTGCTTCGTCCTCGCTGCTGCGGCTCCGCAGCCGCGCTTCGAGCACTTCATTCGTCGGCGGCAAAACGAACACCGACACGTGATCGCCGGGGTGTAGTTCCCGGACCGTGGCCGCGCCTTGGACGTCGATGATCAGCACGGCGCCCACCCCGGCTTGCCGATGCGGGACGACCTCGGCCAGCGGCGTTCCATAGAAGTCGCTGCCGTGGACGACGGCATGCTCGAGCAGCCTGCCCTGTTGAATCGCGGCCTGGAACTCGTCAACTGTCAAGTAATGATAGTCGGTCCCGGGAATCTCACCCGGTCGCGGCGCGCGGCTGGTCGCCGTAATCGCCCGCCGCAACGGGATGTTGCCGCGACGCAGGACCTCATTGACGAGCGTGGTCTTACCGACCCCACTCGGCCCGGCAACGACGATCAGCGGACCCATCGCGGGATGAGTTGAGGTGTCGCTCATTCGATGTTCTGCACGATCTCGCGAATCTGCTCGGCCGCGCTTTTCATGTCGAACACCAAGCGTGATATCGCCACGTCCCCGGCTTTGGAGCCGAGGGTGTTGATCTCCCGGCCCATTTCCTGCACCAGAAACTCCAGCCGACGTCCCGCTCCGTCCGGGGCGCCGTGCGTCAGCAGTTCGTCAAACTGTTCCAAATGCCCGGTCAGCCGATGGACTTCCTCATTGACGTCGGTCCGGTCCGCATACAGGGCGATTTCGCGTACGAGATGTTCGGGTTGCACCGCGATTCCCGCGTCGGCAACGGCGGTGCGGATGCGTTCGAGCAATCGACCGCGATAGTCCGCCATCACCTGCGGCAGGTGAACCTTAACTCCGGCAAGAGCGTGAAGAATCGCCGCGTGCTTCGACCGCAGTTCCACGGTTGTGGTGTGCCCTTCGATTTTTCGGGCCGCCTGAAGTTGCTCGACGGCCTTGCCGAGTGCCGCTTCGACCATCGGCCACTCGGCTTCGCGGTCGGCGGATGCCATGGCGGCTTCGGGAACGATGCCGGGAACCGCCAGCAGACCGCCGAGCAGATGCGGCAACAGGAGGATGTTGCCGCTTTCTTCGCAGGTCAGTTTGAGTTGCTCGATCAACGCGACCAGTTTGCCGCCGTCGAGGCTTGGCTCGTTCAATGCTTCAGTTCGGCGGACGTGAATCTGAACCAATACCGAGCCGCGGCGAACGGTTTTGCGGAGGTGCTTCTCGAACTCGGATTCGAGCGACGGATAGGGTTCGCTGCCGCGGACGACAACCTTGAGGTGGCGATGGTTGACGGTGCGCAGTTCGACCGCGACGCCGAGCAACGGCGACTCCCAACGGCCGACACCGAAGCCGGTCATACTGAGAAGCATGGGAGGCCTTATTGCTGGTGACTATTCCTGGGCAACGATCGCACTGGGTTGCGGTGCACCTTCATCGCGGTCGAGTTGGGCGACCTTCACATGGATCATGATGATGAGCACCCACGCTCCGGCGAGCCAGAGAGTGAAGCGGGTGAAGGCATCGCCCGCCCGCGATCCGAACGCACTCGAGCCGCCGGCGCCGCCGAACGCTCCGGCCAAGCCGCCGCCCTTGCCGCGCTGAATGAGCACGATGAACATCAGGAACAGGCTGACGAAGATGATGGTCAGGTTGAGGACAATCGACATCGTCGATGCCGAAGCGAGCAAAGGCACGGTCCACCCCTCGGAATAAAAAACTTCCAAATGACGATTGTAAAGGCTGCTTCCCGTTCGGGAAGGGGAACCCTTACTTCGGCGCCGCCGCGATGATCGCCAGGAATTGGTCGGCCTTTAGGCTCGCGCCGCCGACCAAGGCTCCGTCGATGTCCGGCTGGGACAACAGTGCCGCGGCGTTGTCCGCCTTCACCGAGCCGCCGTATTGAATACGGACAGCTTCCGCGGTGGTCTCGCCGAAGAGCTTGGCGATTTTCGCGCGGACGAAGGCATGAGCAGTCTGCGCCTGCTCGGTGGTGGCCACCTTGCCGGTGCCGATGGCCCACACAGGCTCGTACGCGATCGTCACCTTGGTCATCTGCTCGGCTGTCAGCCCGGCGAGGCCGGCGGTCAGTTGCGTGTCGAGTACGGCTTCGGTCTTGTTCGCCTCGCGCTCAGCCAGCAGTTCGCCGATGCAGAAGATGACTTGAAGGCCGGCCGCGAGTGCGCCTTTGAGCTTTTTGTTCAGCACGTCGTCAGTCTCGTTGAGCCCGTGCCGGCGTTCGCTGTGACCGAGGATGACGTAAGTGCAGTCGGCGGCCAAAAGCATGGCCGGTGAGATTGAACCTGTGAACGCGCCTTCCTTCTCAGCATGGCAGTCCTGCCCGCCGACGGCGATGTCCGACTGTCCCAACGTTTCGGCAACGATCGTCAGCCATAAGAACGGCGGGAAGACGGCGACGTCCACATCCGTCCGCATCAGGCCCGCGTCGAGCGCCTCGGCGAGTTTGACGGCCTCGGCGGAGCTGGTGTACATCTTCCAGTTGCCGGCGATGAATGTCTTGCGGGCCATGGTTAGTGCACTTCCTCAGTCGCCGGGTTGGTCTTGGAAAATTCGCGGTTCATGGCCTCGGCCAGGCGGCGCAGATCGGCCATGAGGTCGAGGAACTGATGGGGGAGCAGGGCCTGAGGGCCGTCCGACATCGCCTTCTCCGGGCAGTTGTGGACTTCGACGTGAACGCCGTCCGCCCCTGCGGCCACGCTCGCGCGGCACATGCTGGGAATCAGGTCGGGCCGACCGGTGGCGTGACTCGGGTCGACGATGATCGGCAGGTGCGATTGGCCCTTCACGTTCGGCACGGCGGACATGTCCAGCATGTTTCGCGTACTGTCCTCGAAGCTGCGGACGCCGCGTTCGCAGAGCACGACATCCTTGTTGCCCTCGGCAAGAATGTACTCGGCGGACATGAGCAGATCCTTCACCGTCGCACTCATGCCGCGCTTCAGAAGAATCGGTTTCCTGGTCTTGCCGACTTCCTTGAGCAGGTCGAAGTTCTGCATGTTCCGCGCCCCGAGTTGGAGCATGTCCGCATAGCGGCATACGAGGTCGATCTGCCTGGGATCCATGACCTCCGTCACGGTGGGCATATCGTACTTCTGCCCGACTTCCTGCAGAATCTTCAGGCCGTCCTCGCCCATGCCCTGAAAGGCATAGGGGCTGGTTCGCGGCTTGAAGGCTCCGCCGCGCAGGATGTTGGCCCCGCCGGCCTTGACGTACTTGGCGACGATGTCCATCGTCTCATAGTTTTCGACCGCGCACGGCCCGGCGATCATCGCCAAGCTGCCGCCGCCGATGCGGGTCTTACCGACGTAAACGATCGAATCCGCATTCGAGAACTCGCGCGAGGCGAGTTTGAAGGGCTTCATGATCGCCAGCACCTGCTCGACGCCGGGAATGACGGAAAAGTTGGCCGCCTGCGGCTTGGTTTCGTCGCCGATCACGCCGACGATCGTCCGGCTTTCGCCGCGGCTCACATGGGGCGTATACCCGAGTTCCTTGACGGTTTCGACGATGTGTTCAATTTGAGCCAGAGTCGCATCCGGCCGAATCACGAGAATCATGACGAGGACTATCCTTCCAACCGGCTCCGGGAGAGTTCACCATCGTTTCGGATACGACTTCGCGGCCCGAATGCAAGCCTGCGGCAACGGAGGTCGCGTTGGTCCCGATCGCCTGAAACGACCAGTCGATCCGGCCTCCGGTTGCCGTCGGCGTCAGGGTCAGACGAAGGCTGCCGCGAAGCGTTTCGGCCCGTCCGCCGCGGGTCACGGTCATGACGGCAGTCTGCTCCGTGCCGTCCCGGCGGTTTTCCGGCGATTCCAGAAACCAATCGACGACGGTCACGCCTGAGGCGTGGTATTCCGCCATGACCAATCCCTGCAACGCGGCCAAGGCGTCTGCCGGGGGATGGAGGCCGGCACCGTCGCCGGAGA
>Ga0163144_10003100_pt1 | contig 37996 bp, 31 predicted proteins | sample OliLak19BULKMAT1_FD_123175 | JGI IMG/M metagenome (GOLD analysis project Ga0163144, IMG submission 123175) | Freshwater microbial mat bacterial communities from Lake Vanda, McMurdo Dry Valleys, Antarctica - Oligotrophic Lake LV.19.BULKMAT1 | ecosystem: Environmental > Aquatic > Freshwater >...
CCTACCCGTCGCGATGCCCTCGCGCAGCTGAGCGCGCTGTTGGCCATGCCGCTGTTGCAATGGCCGGAACTGATTGCCGACCCGCTGGCAGGTACGATCGCCGAGTATCAGGCTGGTCGCGTGCGCGGCGCGTGGACGGCAGTTGAGGTTACGGCGCGCGCGATCGAGCGGTGTTCGCAGGCGAACGCCACTCTTCGCGCGATCGACCTGCTTTCGCCTACCGCACTCGACGAGGCACGTACATCCGACGCCCGGGCTCGACGACGTGCGCTGCGCGGCGCGCTGGATGGCGTTCCGGTGTTCGCAAAATCGATCTACGACATGCAGTCGCTTCCAACGACTGCCTCGAGCGCGGAGTGGAACCGCCTCTTTCCCGAACCCGTGACCCGCGATGCGATCGAAGTTGCACGCCTGCGGCGGGCCGGCGCGATCGTGCTTGGCAAGACCACGGCAGACGATTTCGCCTATCGCGGCAACGGCACGAGTACACTCAGTGGACAGGTGCGCAATCCGTACGACCCGTCCGGTGGGCGTACGCCCGGTGGATCGAGCGCTGGTTCCGCGGTGGCGGTCGCCTACGCCATGGCGTTCGCGGCGCTTGGTACCGACGACGGTGGATCCAATCGAATTCCGGCACAGTTCTGCGGCGTCGTCGGCATGAAGCCCACCTTCGGACTGGTGCCACGCACCGGCGTCATTCCCACGTGGCCCTATCTCGACACACATGGCCCGTTGGCGCGCACCGTTGCCGACGCCGCGCTCATGCTCGACGCGATTGCCGGACCGGATAGCTCCGACAGTCTGGCGCTCCGTGCACCGTGGACCTCGGGTCGGCTTCGCCTCTTGCGCGATGATGCGCTCGTCGGCGCACGACTCGGACTGGTGGATGTGCACGTGCCACGCACCCAGATGACGGCCGAGTCGCTGCGCGTGTTCGATCGCGCCGTGACGGACCTGCGTGCGGCGGGAGCGATCGTGGAGAGTTGTGCGCCTACGGTAACGCGCGTGACATATCGCGATCTGTTCAACGAGGCGGCGCTCGCGCGCGGTGATGTCGCGCCAAACGCGACCGCGTCGGCACCAACGGCGAACGCCTTGCGGCGCTATTTCGAAGGACAGGGTCTTGATGCGCGAGCCGCCGTCGAACGCGGACTCGCGGCGTATCGCGCCTTCTACGACGTGTTGCCAACGACGATGGTCGAGATGGCTCCGCTGACGGTGCAGCCGTACGAGTATGACGCGTCCGGCAGCTCGTTCGCACGCTCGCGCGAGTCGGTCGTTGCGCAACTGGCCGAAACGTTTCGTGCGCAGCGACTGGATGCGATGATCTATCCCACCATGCCATTTTCGTCTCCGCGCGCCAGCGACGCGTGGCCCGACGTGCGAACCGCTCTCGGCTTCGGCAATTGGCTTGGCCTGCCGGAGGTGTCCGTGCCCAGTGGACTCGGCGCCGACGGCGTACCCGTCGGGAACATCTCCTTCGTTGGATTGCCGGGGCATGATGCGCGTTTACTCGCGCTTGGACATGCATACGAGAAGCAATCACGTCGATTCGTTGCACCGCCCGCAATCAGACCGTAGTCGCTCGATCGAACACCGGCCCGCGCCTTGATACGCGCGCGTCAGCGCAGCTCGAAACCCACGCGAAGCGTCCGTCCGGGCTGAGGCAGTCCGCACTGATCATACACGGTCTGGTTGCCCACGTTTTCCATCGCCATCGTGGCCATCAGGCGCTGCAGCAATCCACCACGGCGAACGGTGAAACCGCGGGTGAGTGCGGCATCCCCCACGGTCTGCGGCTTGAGTTCCACCAGTCGGCCAAGATCGGGGTGTTGGCAGAACTGCGCGCCCGTGTGCCGTGCCATCACACTGCCATGGATAGCGGCCACCAACGGCGTTGCAAATGAGACGGATGCGCGCCGCTCCGGATTATGCTCGGCGCGGCGTTCGTTGTTGGCGCTCGTTGTGATCGTCAGGTCATAGACACGAATCTTCTGGACGGTGGCGTCGGCGGAGAACGAGGCACCGCGCAGCGCGATTGGCGCCCACACCGCGAGCGCTTCCAGCCCGGAACTCCTGATGTTGTCGCGATTCTCGCGACGGAACAGGCGATTCGGCAGCGTGATGCGGATGACCGCGTCATCGAGATTGTGGCGGAATCCGACGGCCTGCAGCTGCAGTCCGTGCTGCTCGAGCGCTCCGCCTGCCAGCGTGATTCCGGCTTCGTAACCCAACAGATTCTCCGGGCGCAGAAGCGGATTCGGATCGAAGCGATTGAGTGCACCGCTGTAGAGTTCACGCAACGAGGGAAAGCGCGCGCGGCGGCTGGCGGATGCGTGCAGTCGGACAGCCTCGTTCACCAGCAACGTGCTGCCAACGCGCCATCCGCTCTTCGCCATCGTGCCAAGTGTGGGCTTGCCCCCGGTCTGTGGCGAACGCGCTTCGTCATTTACGACACCGCCGCTCACGAGCAATCGCGAGAAGATTGGGAACTCGGCTTCGATACCCACGCTCGACAGCCGCTGTTCGTAGCGCGATGCCGTGGATGACGCGAGCTGCGCATCGAGTGTTTCGTCGTACCGCACGGCGCTGAACGTGCCGCCGAGGCGCAGTTCACCGGCAAACGGCAGTGAGTGTGTCGCCTGCACGCGCGCAACATTCGACTGCTCATCACCTGACTCGCGCGTGCTGACGACGCTGTACGTGCGATTGGAATAGCTCTCGATCTCGAGGTCCGAGCGGTTGACGCCAACGCTCGCCTCCAGCGAACCTGCGCCGATCGGCGTCGATCGGACGCCCGAACCGGCGGAGATAATGCCGAGCTGCCGCGACTGCTGCGGATAGCGCCAGTAGCGCGGTGCCTTGATGTGCTGTTCGGGAGCGACTCCGCGCTCCGAAGTGTTGGCCGCACCGGTGAAGCCCACGAAGGCGCCGTTGGTGTGATCGTATCGCACCGCGGCAAATCCGTCGAGTTGTTTGAGGTCGGTATTGGTGCGCAGTTCCGCGTTGCGCGCATCACCAGGATCGACGGCGCCGCCGGTGATGCCATCTCCGGCATCGCCACCACTCAGCGCAAACCCGTCGCGCTCACGAAACGTCGCACCACCCCGCACGCGCAGTGTGCCGTTGCCCAACGCGCGAGGCGCTACACCCGTCGCGCTGAAGACGCGCCCCGCATACTGATCGAGGCCGGTCCCAACACGCAGCGACGACGCGGTCTGCGCGCCGCGACGTGACATTGGCGCGTTGAGTTCGAGCTGAATGACGCCGCCCAGTGAGTTGGGACCGGCGAGCAATGAACTCAGTCCACGCGTGATGGTGATGCGATCGATGCCGGTGGTGGGAATGAGTGACGGATCGCTGCGATGATCCCACCCGAGCGTCATCGGCAACCCATCCAGCAGCACCGTCGCCTGTCGCGAATCCGATCCGCGCACGCTCAACTCGATCTCGCCGCGCGAATTCTGCCTGACCAGCACGAATGCCGATTGCCGCAACACCTGGTCGAGCGACGGCGATGGCATCAGCGGAATAGGAAGCGAATCGGGGCGCACCACGATGGCGCTCGCACCGCCCGTGACCAGAGGCACACGAGAACCACGCACATTCACCGGCTCGATGTTGCGGGCGGCCGTGTCCGGTTTTGTCTGTGCCATCGCGCGGTCGGCAACGACTCCCAGCATCAGGGAGCCGATGGCAAACGCAGCGCGTCGGGTGGAGTGCTTCAAGTTGGACTTGGCTGAACGATTGCGGGGCGGGCCGTTCCCTGAGGAACCTGTACAGATACGACAACTTTGCGCAATTCGTTGCAGATGGCAGAGTGAATAGCAGAGCGAATGGCAGAGCGAATGACAGCGCGCGCGATGTCCACTCGTCGCTACGGCATTTCCCCACGCAGGATGCTCGCCAGTCGCGCGGCATCGATGTTCCCGCCCGACACGACGCACACGATCTTTCCTCCGCCCGCGTTCCCGCCTAGCGCCGCCGCGACTGACGCTGCACCCGCACCTTCCGCGATCACGCGGTTGCGCTCGGCCAGCAAGCGCACGGCGGCAACGATCGCCTCGAGCGACACCACCAGCGCGCCACGCAACAAAGCCTGCGCCAGCGGCCACATCTCGGCCAGCACACTCTTGCCACCGATGCCGTCTACGAACGTCGGCGTGTACGGCACCTGCTGCGGTGAACCGGCCGCGAGTGCGGGCGCCAGCGGTGCGGCTGTCTCGACTTCGCACGCGTACACGGGCACGTGAGGAGCCACCGCGCGCAACGCCGACGCGATACCGCACGCGAGTCCGCCGCCGCCATACGGCACGAGAACGGCATTCACATCAGGGAGATCGTCGAGAATCTCGAGACCGATCGTACCATTGCCGGCCATCACCGCTGGGTCGGACACCGGATGAATGAACAGTCCTTCCATCCCCGCGTACTCGTGCGTCAGCAGCACCTGCCACCATTCGTCGAACGGGACCTTCACGATGCGTCCCCCCAATCGCTCGATCGCCGCAAGCTTCGTTGCCGGCGCGTGATCGGGCACGATCACCGAGCACGCGATGCCAAGTCGTCGCGCGCTCCACGCCACACCCTGCGCCATGTTGCCGGCGCTCGCGGTGTAAACGCCTCGCGAGAGCTGTTCACTGGTTGCAATACCCATCGCATTCGCTGCGCCCCGCAATTTGAACGAACCGATCGGCTGCAGGTTCTCGAGCTTGAGATAAATCTCCGCCGGCGCGTCATCGACATTCAATCGCACGAGCGGCGTGCGCACGACAATGCCACGCAGTCGATCCCGTGCCGCTTCGATCGCGGCAAGCGGCACGGGTTCACGCTCCTGCATGCTTATTACATCCTCGGCCGAGTCTTGCGCGGCACCTTGCCGCAGTTGGCGGGCCAGTTTGTCGGCCACGTGCCCGGCGACTTGTCGCGCTTGATGAACTCCGGATCTTCCGACGCGAGATAAGCCATCATCGCGGCGAGTGTCGCGTTGTGCTTCTGGTCATCCCACACGACTTTGTCGTACGAGTCGCGGTTGGTGTGCCACGTGTACGAGTTGTAGTTCCAGCTCACCGCGCCCATACCGAACGACGGCGTTCCGAAGCACGCGAACACCGCGCCGTCGGTGCCACCAGGATTGCCGGTGGGGATGTCGTTGAAGCTCCACGACACGACGTTCGGGCTCAAGCTGTCGGTGTAGAAACTCGGCAGCTTGCCGTACCAGCCCTTCAAGTGACGGCCGATGTCCGTCAGCCCCGACGACGACAGCGACTGCACGCGCCCGGTGCCGTTGTCCTGATTGAAGAGCGCCTGCAGCCCCTTCATGACTTCCGGATGATCTTCGGTGAACGCGGTGGACCCGTTGAGCCCCTGTTCTTCGCTGGCCCAGTGACCAACGAGAATCGTACGCTTGGGCTTCGGATACGCACTCTTGAGAATGCGCATCGCTTCCATCGCCATCAGCGTGCCCGTGCCGTTGTCCGTTGCGCCCGAGGCACCGTCCCAAGAATCGAAGTGCGCCGACAGAATCACGTACTCGTCCGGCTTCTCGCTGCCACGGATGGTCGCGATGGTGTTGAACACCGGCTGCTCGCCGAGCAACTCCGCGTCGAGCGACAGATTGATCATCGGCTTCTGATTGTTCTCCGCGAGGCGGAACACCAGACCGTAGTCTTCGCACGACAGCGTGACGGCCGGCGAGACTGTGTTGTACGTCTCGAAGATCTCGATCACGCCCCAACCGCCCGCGCCCTGCGTAGCAAAGCCACCGCGACCGCCACCGGCCGCCGCAGCGAGACTCGCCGCCGGCCCGCCGCCACGCTCGCTCGCACCACCGCCGGCCAGTCCGCCGCGACCACCGCCGCCGCCCGCGCCGCGTCCACCACCCACCGGGAAACCTCCACCCGGCGGTGCAAACGGGTTGGTGAAGCCACTGAGCTTGTTGCGCGACGTGATCATGCCCACCACGCCCGCCTTCTCCAAGCGTATGCCGAGCGAACCCGTGCCAAGTCCGAGCGCGTAGCCCGTGCCTCGATAGAGCTTGCTGCTGTCCGGACGCATGTCCGCACCGGTCATCAGCGTCCACTCACGCTGCGCGACCGCAACCGCCGTATCCATGCGCGCCTTCGACTCGGCCGTGGCCCAACGCGCCCAGTCTTCCGACGGACGACAGGTTGGAAATGCGGGCGAGAGCATGACGATCTTTCCCTTCGCCTTGGGCAGCCAGGCCACGAATTCCGTGCTGTCCGTGAACTTGGGCAGGATGATCGCTTCTGCTTTCACCGGCTTGCCACCCGTACCTGGGCTCCACGCCAGCATCGTGCCTTCAAGCGAACGCACGCGCGGCGATACGAGATCGATGTGCGAGATGCCGCGACGCCAACCACGCCACGTACCGTAGTTCTCGCGCTTCGCGTCGACACCCCACGACTTGTACTGGTTGATGGCCCAGTCGCTCGCTGCCTTGAAGCCTGGGCTGCCGGTGAGGCGCGGTCCCACCGAATCGAAGAGTGCCTGCCCGAGCTTCTGTACCTGCGAGCTGTCCATGCCGATGCGCCAGATGCGCTGGATGGTGGGATCGTCGGTGGGAAAGCGCGTCTGCTGCGCGGAGAGCGCGCTGGCGCCCAGGGCCAGCAGGGCACTCGCCATGGAGAGACGGCGAAGACGTGTCAGACGTCGTGTCATGAGAGGAGCGGCAGGGAGTGTGGCAGGGTATAGAGGGAAATCGCAAGTTCGAGTGCATCGACCAGACCGCCGTCGTCGACATGTCGCACGATATGCATCGCGGTGGCGAGCGCCTGATGCTCGGCGTTGGCCATCGCGACTGGCACGCCGACGAGGCGCATGGGCGGCACGTCGTTGCCGCCGTCGCCCACGAACATCACCTGTTCGAGCGTGATGCCATACGACAACGCAATGGTGCGCACCGCCGTTGCTTTCGTCACCCCCGCCGGGGTCATGTTCACGAACGTGGTGTCCGGCATGACCGGGGACGTGGACGGCGAGAGCTCGAGCCCGGGATGCGGCTGGGCCAGCACCACCAGGGCGTCGTCGTTGTCGAGCAGCCATTGCGCTCGCACGTACGGTCCGGGCAACGACGAAAACGGTTGCGGATTGAATGGCACGCCCAGCAGCGCCGCATGCGCGCGCACCCGATCGGTGCTCGCTTCGACGACGTAGCCTTCGTCGGTGTAGAGCTCGAGAATGCGCCCCGACGTATGCGCACGCTCCAGCAGCATTTCCACCACATCCGGGGACAGCTGGGCGGAGAGTGACTCGCCGGTGCCCAGGTGCAGCACGCTCGCGCCATTCTGAAAACTGTGCCACCCATCGGCATCGAGGCGGGCCGCGTAGTTGCGCGCCAACCCCAGCGCTGGTCGTCCGGAGCAGATCGCCAACCGTAGTCCCGCCGCACGTGCCCTGACCGCAACGCTCCAGATCTCCGGGTGCACCGCGCCGTCCGAGCCGACCAGCGTGCCGTCTACGTCAATGCAGACGAGACGAAGCGGTGCACCGCGCGACTCGGCTACTTGTCCGCCTTGAGGTCGCCGCACGCGACGATCTTCCCCATGTTTGTGCTCGACTCATGGATGTTCACGTAGTAGCTGCCCGTGTCTGGCACCGCGACCGCGAGCGTCGCCTTTCCTTCCGAGACACCCTTCGCGTCACCCGCGAGCGGCGTGTACGAACGACCACCGCCAAAGACACCACCACCCTTCGCGCAGCTGCCGATGTGCACGTGCCACGGACGCGTCGTGCTCGGCGTGTCACCTGTCAGCTTCACGACCACTTCGGTGCTGCCGGCATCCTTGCCCGCCTTCATCGTCGCATCGCCGTGAATCGCTGATCCGTCCTTGCCCATCACCATGCCTGACCAACCGCCGTGGCGCAGCACCAGTCCGTACGCCAGTGACGACGACAGCGCGAGCAACACGGCCGCGCCGCCCATGGATACACGTTTCGACACACCGTTCATGCGGGTCTCCTGAGAGGGAATGCCGAGGAGGATCGCTCCCGTTCGTCACCGGCGCAACCGGAGACCGGACGGGTGCGGTGGCACGCGTCACGCGCCGGGTGCTCTGGTGGTGCGATCCGTCCCGCGGGTATGATGCAAACAGTCACGAGGCGCGCCTGTGCGCATCCGTCCATCCCTCACGCTGTCCGCCATGTCACTTCGCCATCTCGCGCCGCTGCTCCTGCTCGCGGCCGCTGCGCAGCTCGACGCCCAAACCATCACCGCCGACCCGCGCCTCAACGCCGAGATCGAGCGTCGTACGGCGGCCATCAACGACAAGATCGTGGGATGGCGGCATGACATTCACCAGCACCCGGAACTCGGATACGCGGAGAAACGAACGGCCGCGCTGGTCGCCGCGCATCTCAAGTCGCTCGGCCTCGTGGTACAGGAGAATGTGGGTGGTATTCCCGGTGTGGTCGGCGTGCTCAAGGGCGGCAAGCCCGGTCCGACTGTTGCGCTGCGGGCCGACATGGACGCGTTGCCCGTCACCGAACAGGTCGACCTGCCGTGGAAGTCGACCGTGCGCACGACCTACAACGGACAGGACGTCGGCGTCATGCACGCATGCGGGCATGACATGCACGTGGCCATGCTGATGGGCACCGCGGAGGTGTTGGCCGGAATGAAGGCGGAGGTGCCGGGCACCGTGAAGTTCATTTTTCAGCCCGCCGAAGAAGTGCCGCCCAAAGGTGGTGCGATGGCGCTGATCGATGCCGGTGTGCTCGACGGTGTGGACGTGATTTTCGGGTTGCACGTCGGTCCCGGACCGTTGGGATCCATCGGATATCGCGCTGGACCGATGCAGGCCAGCGCCGACAACTTCCGCATCGTGATTCACGGGCGTCAGGGGCACGGCGCGATGCCGGCGAACACCGTCGATCCGATCGTGATTGGTGCGCAACTCGTGGGGGCATTGCAGACGATCGTCTCGCGGCAGATCGATCTCACCGTCTCCCCCGCCGTGGTGACCGTCGGCGCGTTTCACGGCGGGGTGCGCGAGAACATCATCCCCGACAGCGCCTACATGATCGGCACCATTCGCACCTTCGATCCGCGCCTTCGCACGTCGATTCATTCGCGCATGAAGCGGATCGCGGAGAACATCGCGGAAGCGAGCGGCGCCACCGCGACCGTCAGCATCGAACTTGGCTATCCCGTCACGGCCAACGATCCGGCCACCGTCGCGCGATTCATTCCCACGCTCAAACGCGTCGCTGGCGCAGCCGGTGCGACGGAGCGCGGGCTCACCATGCCATCCGAAGATTTCTCGAGGTATGCGGAGAAGGTGCCGGGGTTCTTTTTCAATCTTGGCGTGACACCGGCGGAGATGGACTACAGGACGGCGCCAAGCAATCACTCACCGCTTTTTCAGGGTGATGACAAGGCATTGCCTGTCGGCGTGCGCGCGCTGAGCAATGTGACGATGGACTACCTGCGCGGCGGAGTGCCGTCCAAGCCGGTGCCGTGATTCTCAGGCGCGGGTGCTCGCGTATCGCCCGGAGAAAGTCGTGGTGACCAGTACCACTTCAAGCTCCACCACGCGTTGGTGGCGCGATCTGATCGACGCGGCACGCGGCACGAAGCACGACTACACGCAGGGCACCATCGGCCGCTCGATCTTCCTGCTCGCCGTGCCGATGGTGCTCGAGATGGTGATGGAAAGTCTCTTCGCCGTCTCCGATGTCTTCTTCGTCTCGCGACTCGGGGCGGCGGCAGTGGCCACCGTCGGCCTCACCGAGTCGCTGATGATCATCGTGTATACGCTGGCGATGGGGCTCGCGATTTCGGCCGCGGCCATCGTGGCCCGACGCATCGGCGAACAGGATCCGGACGCCGCCGCCGCGGCGACGGTACAGGCCATCATCCTCGGTGTGATCGTTTCCGGGAGCATCTCGCTGCTCGGTGCCATCTTCGCGCCGGATCTGCTGCGACTGATGGGCGCCGACGCCGACGTGCTGGCCACCGGCGTGCCGTTCGCGCGCGTCATGCTCGGTGGCAGTTGTACCGCGTTCCTGCTGTTCGTAATCAACGCGGCACTGCGCGGCGCGGGTGACGCGGCGGTGGCGATGCGCGTACTCACGCTCGCCAACATCATCAACATCGTGCTCGGCCCGATGCTCATTTTCGGCGTCGGTCCGTTCCCCGAACTGGGTGTCGTCGGCGCGGCGATTGCGACGACCATCGGGCGCGGCGTGGGTGTGCTGTTCGCGCTCAGTCGGTTGTTGCGCGGCACTGGGCATCTGGCGGTGCGTGCACATCATCTGCGGCTCGAGCCGGCCACCATCGGTCGGATGCTCAGCATGTCGCGCAACGGGACGTTTCAGGTGCTCGTCGGGTCGCTCAATTGGATTCTCCTCATCCGGTTGATGTCGTCGTTCGGAAGCGTCGCGATGGCCGGCTACACGATTGCCATTCGACTGGTGGTGTTCGCGCTGCTTCCCGCGTGGGGATTAAGCAACGCCGCGGCGACGATGGTGGGTCAATCACTCGGCGCGTCCAACCCCGATCGCGCGGAACAGTCGGTGTGGGCTGCTGCGCGCTACAACGTGGTTTTCCTGGGCGTGATGGGCGTCATCCTGTTCGTCGGCGCGACGTGGATTGTGAGCGCCTTCACCGCCGATCCGGCCGTTGCCGAGGTGGCGGTGTACGGACTGCGTGTCATCGCGCTCGGCTTTCCCGCGTTCGCGTTCGGCATGGTGCTCACGCAATCGTTCAACGGGGCGGGGGACACCCAAACGCCCACGTGGATCAACATCGGGGTCTTCTGGTTTTTCGAGATCCCCATCGCGTGGGCACTTGGCATGCACACGGGCATGGGGTGGCGCGCGATCTTTGTGTCGGTGCTGGCCGCCTATACGCTGCTGGCCGGCGTCAGTACCGTATTTTTCCGGCGTGGGCGCTGGCGCACCAGAACGGTATAGTTTCGACAGTTCGCATTCATCCTCGTGACATTTCGGAGTAGACCGATGAAGATTTTCACGTTGCTGCTGGTGGTGAGCCTGCTCGCTTTTACGCGCGTGGCATCTGCGCAGTCCGTCGCGGGCGATTGGGATGCGACGATCAATACGCCGGGTGGGGTGCGCGCCATGAAGATTGTGTTCAAGCAGGAAAGCGAGAAGCTGACCGGCACCGTCAAGCGCGAAGCCGGTGACGTGCCACTCGAAGGCACCATCAAGGGCACTGCCGTCGAGTTCAGCTATACGGTGAACTACAACGGCAATGCCCTCGTGCTGACCGTGAACGCCAAACTCGATGGCAACGCGATGAAAGGAATCGTGAGCTTCGGTGGGCAGGCGGAAGAAGAGTTTGCGGCGAAGCGCGCGGCGGGCGCGATATCATCCAGTGAGTCGTCTGGCGTTCTGGGGCCGCTTACTGGACGCGGTAGCTGATTCGCCAGATCCGCCCACCTTTGTCGTCGGTCAAGTACAGCGATCCGTCCGGTCCCTCCGCCAATCCCATCGGCCGATGTGCGGCGTTCGCCGGAAGCGGCGAACCACCGCCGGTAAAGCCGTCCGCGAAGACTTCCCAACTCGGGCTTGGCACGTCGCCCACAAACGGTGCGAAGACGAGGTTGTAACCCTCTTCCGGGAGCGGCGTGCGATCCTTTCCGCCGTGAAACGCGACGAATGCGCCACCACGGTACCGCGTCGGGAACTGCGTGCCCTGGTAGAACAACAGATCATTCGGGGCCCAGTGGGCAGGAAAATCGAGCAGGGGCTGTGCTTTCGTTGCGCAGCGTGGACTGACGATATCGCCGTCGCCGCCGTACTCCGGCGCGAGCACCTTCACGTTCCTGATGCCGTCGTAGAAGCAGTATGGCCAGCCGGCATCGTCTCCCTGATTGATGCGCAGGAATTCCTCACCCGGCAGGTCCGCGTTCTCCTGCGCAGTGAAGAATTGACCCCAGTCTTTGCCCAGTTCATCGCGTCCATGCATCACGCCGAACAGCGCGCGACGCGACGCATCGTAGCGCAGCGCTTCCGTGTTGCGGAATCCAGTCGCCACGCGGACCCCGTTTGATTGCGTCTGACCAAGCATGAGCGCGTTGAACCGCCAGATTCCTGCGCGTGTGGCCAGCTCCGGGCACGGATCGATACCGGGTGACTGCGCCACTCGGTTGGCCACCTGACATGAATTGGTCGCCGATCCGATATTGACAAACATCGTGCTGCGTCCGTCGAACGTGATGTTCTTTCGGAAATGGTCTCCCGACATCGGCAGTCCGGACACGACGATCTCCGGACTGCTGCTCGGGACAAGTTGGCCGGGCTCGAGCCGGTAGCGCACGATTTGCGTGGGATAGCCGACGTACAGAAAATGGCGAAGAATGGCCATGCCGTCCGCGCCCGGTGCCCCGAAGTACTGCTTCACGTCCGCCCGCCCATCGCCGTCCGTGTCGCGCATCGCCAGAATTCCTTGGGCCCTCATTTCGATGGCCACGTACACGTCGCCGGTTCCGCCGACGGCGATGTGGCGAGCATTGCCGACTTGGTCCGCCACCACGACCGCACAGAAATCGGTGGGAAGCGTAATGGCGCCGTTGCCCGGATCGCACGCAGGGAGCGCGGATGTAACCACTGCCCGGGCGACGACGCCGGGTTCAACGACGGAACCCGACGGGCGAGCGTCCGAGCAGGCGCCCAGCACGCCAAGCGCAACGAGGCTTGCCGAGGCGTGTCGGCGCGTGCGCTCCCTTCGGCCGCTCATGACACCGCTCCGGTCGAACTGGCGCTCGGTGACCCGCTCCAACGGCGCAGCGTGTGGGCAGCAAGCAGGGCAACGCCGGCAAGCATCATCCACACCGTCGCCGGTTCGGGAACAGTCGACACTGAAACGCTGAGGTCATCCACGGCGAAAAAAGTGTCGTCCGACGGATTGCGCAGCGAGAGAGACGAGAACGGTGTGGTGGAGACGATGCCGAAGAATCCCTCGCCGAACGAAAACGTGGTGGCGCCGATCATTGCCTCAAGCGTGATGCCGGGGAGATCGAACGAGCTGAAATCGGCGCCGAAGCTCCTGATCGGACTGGCGAAATCGAATCGCACGAACTGCGGCGACATCACTCCTCCTGCGAGCAGATCCGCAAAGAAGTCACCGCCTCCGAACATCATGCCGCCTAGATTCGCGTCGAAGGTCACGGTGCCGCCCGCAATGGCGTAGGTGGCGCCAGCGATCGGAACGAGCGTGAACGGCGCGTCGAACGTCTCGGTTTGTAGTGGTCCGGCAGCCCCATTGAATGCCGCGCGCGAGGTAAACGTTGAGAATTGCGCCTGCGCGGGTGTGGCAGCCATCAGCGCGATTCCAAGCACAAGAGCCATGCGTCGCATGCAGCAATCTCCGGCGTGGTGGATGATCGTTGCGATCAGCAGACGCGCAGCGGGCGTCGACCGGCGGCTGATCCGCCGAGGAGCGGCAACGGACCAACTGCACATGCAATCGGAGTGCCGTCACCACATTTGCGCCGCTCCGGTTACGGAAACGGGACGCAGAGACGCAGAGACGGGAACGCCCCTCTGCGCTGAGCGGCGCCACACCGCGAGACGTGCGATCCGTTTCCCTCGCGCTGCGATTTCCAGCGGGATCGGACCTTGCCGGACGAGGAGCACTCCAGCAGAGCTGAGATCGCGAATGCCGGGAGCGACACATGGAGCCACCTGCTGCGGCGTTCGACGATGAAGCAATCGCGGCTCGGCGTCATCCACCATTGGGTGTCGAAGGCTGTGGCCGGCCGAAAGAAGGACCGCCAGTTCTGCCGCACCCTGCTCGCCCATGGTATCGTCGATCCCGACGTTTTGCGCGGCAGGCTGGCAGAAGTTCCGGACGTCGATGAACGCGTATCGGTGGTCGCGAGCGGATGGATTCGGTAGCGGCGCGCTGTGCGCAAGCTGAGCGCCGCTGATTCCTGTTCATAGAGAAACCGCTCCCCTGCGGCGAGACTGTGATCTGGTACCGCGCATGATCGCGCCGCAAGGACGCCGGAACCTCCGTCACGAGGCTCCGCAGGAACCTCGGCAGCACGCCCATCTGCAACGGCGACAGCGCACCTTCACGTGCGCACCGGATCCGTAGGTGACATGCCACGCCAGCGCATCGGCCAGTCCACCTGCTGCGGTCAAAGCAGCACCGTGTCCGACATCGCCTGAATCGCCACGAACAGGCTCGGCATGCCGCGTTGGTAGCGCGCCATAAGCGAGTCCGCGCCCGCCGCGCCGGGCGAGATCGCGGCAAACATGCCGTCCAGCTGTCGTTCATTGGGGCCCAAGGTTGGTTGCGGACCCGCGCCATCGGGCCCGCGGTGCATGCGCCGGCACGCGCACGGCAGCCAATTGTGCCACACCAATCACCTGCAGCCTCACTTCCAGCACGAAGCGCGTTTCGCACGGCGTGCGCGTCACACGGCGTGCGCGTCACACGCTTGCGAAACGGCTGCGCACCAGCCGAACTGAGGAAGACCAGATAGTCGCTCGTACCAGGCTCAAGCCGACCGTTCGGAGCGCATGTTGGGGTGTCGCTGCTCCGCTCGACGAGACTCGATCAACTCACCTCGGCAAGCGCACGCGCCTTCTCCGCACGGACAGGCGCTCAAATCCCGCAGCAGCGAGCACTACGCCACCTGCGGACGCAATAATCCACGTGGATGCACCAAGCAGATAGAGTCCCCACACTACACCCGCGAGTACAAAAAGAAACTTCTCGAAATAGACGCCAACCGTCATCTGGTGTACTCCTCTCGTAGGGATACCTGGCATCAGTGCAAGACGCGTGCGCGACATCGATGTGGATGTGCCTGGATCACCTTCCGACACGTCCCGCGCCACGTATAATCCGCGCATGAATCCGGACCCGACGTTGGAGGAGGCGGCCAGCAGACTCGACGCAAGCGACGGCTACATCGTCGTCCGACGGCTGCCCAAGGTGACCAACTATTCCTCGCGAGCGCCGATTGGCGAGGTGCGCAGTGCGTTGCTGGTGGACGTGGAGAGCACCGGACTCGACACGGCGCGCGATGTCATCATCGAGTTCGGCGCGGTGCCGTTTCGCTATGACAGCACCGGGGAAGTGTTCGACGTCGGCGAGCCGGTCAGCTACTTCGAGGATCCGGGGCGTCCGATTCCCGTGGATATTGTCGAACTCACCGGCATCACGGATGCGATGGTCGCGGGCCAGCGCATCGACGACGCGCGGGTGAACGCGCTCCTCGATGAGTCGGTACTCGTCATCGCGCACAACGCGTCGTACGATCGGCGCATCCTCGAGCGTCGATTACCCCGCTTTGCTGAAAAACACTGGGGGTGCTCGCGCGACGATGTCCCATGGTCGCGATTCGGCGCGTCCGGACTCAAGCTCCAGTATCTGTTGTACGCCGTCTGTCGCGTCTTTCACGACGGCCATCGCGCGGTGGACGATTGTCTGGCGACGATCCATCTGCTGGCCGCGCCGCGGGCCGCCGATGGGCGCACGCCGATGGCGATGCTGCTCGACAGTGCGCGACGCAAGACCAGCCGCATCTGGGCGCGCAAGTCCGCCTTCGAGACGAAGGAGGTGCTCAAGGCCCGCGGCTATCGATGGAACGACGCGCAAAAGACGTGGTTCATCGATCGACCACCCGCCGAGGTGGAGGCGGAGAAGTCGTGGCTGCAGGAGAACGTCTACGCCCACAGCGGGGTCTCGCTGGTGGACGTGACGACGTTCACCGCGCGGGAGCGCTATTCGGTACGGGCGTAGCGTGTTCGCGCGTCGTTGAAACGCGGGTCGGTCGGTCGCGCGTGACGCGTCAGCACTTGGGCGGATTGGGTGGCTTGGGCGCGGGACAGGGCGTGCCACTCCGGATGCAGCCATGTGCCTTGATCAGCAATCGGTCGCCCAGACGTGAAACCGGCAGTTCCGCCTGCCCATGGTCGGAGACCGTCGGCCACGCCTCCGCGAGCAGGTCCATGATCCGCGCGCCGTCTCGCGCGGACGCGATGCCCGGGCTCTTGGCGTGCAGCCGCAACTGGGCGAGATCGAACATCACCCACACGTTTTCGGCGGTGATCGTGCCGACGGCGTGGTCACTGTTGTCCTTGACGTCGCCCTCGTGCATGCGCACGGCGATCTGCAACGCTGAGTTGAGCGTGGAGAGCGCGGCCGATTCGTGCCCGCTGAAGCGCTCGATGATGGCCATGCCAAGGAGAAAGTTCACGCTCTCGCGGGTGATCTTGCGTCCGATCGAGGGAATGTCGGCGTACGCCTTGACGAGAGTGCTGCGGGCACCGGCGACGTCACCGTGGGCCGCCAGCAGGCGCACCAGTGCGTCGGCGGCGCTGCGGTCGCCTTCCGAGGCGTCGGCGACCGCCTCGATGAGCATCTTTCGGGCGTCATCCACGCAGCCGCGATAGACGAGCTGAATGTCGGCCAGTCCGCGTTGCGCGGCGGATCCGATGGCGCGATCTCCCGTGGAGCGCGCAGTCGCCACGGCCCGGGTATACAACACGAGCGCCGAATCGGGCTGACCATCCAGCGCGAGCCGACGCCCCTCCTGCCATGCTGCTCGCGCGGTCGCGTCCTGCGCGAGCCCCGTCGTCGCCATCGGGAGCTGCGCCGCCGCGATCAGTGCGATGGCGAACAGGCGCGTGGCGAACAGGCGCGTGGCGAGTACTCGTTGTCCGGTGGTCATGCGCTCACTCCCTCGGTAGTCGATCGTGCAGGACTCCGAACTGTACTCCGCTCAGACCAGCCCTACCAGCGGCGCCGGTGTTTCGAGGGCTTCCTGTGCGGCAGCGAGTACAGCCTGGGGTAGGGGCGATTGCCCGCCGCGTCGGGCTGCCTCGACGACCAGCAGCAACGCACGCGCCTGCGCCGCATATGCAGCAAGCAGCGCGCCGCCCGCCCCCGGAGTCGCCACGATGTCACGCGCCAGCGACTCGAGCTGCCGTGCGAGCGCGTTGGGCACGGATGCTCCTACGGCAGCATCGACCATCCGCACCGGGTAGACCTCTTGGAAAGCCTGAGGATACGAGGCCGAGCTCTGCTGGTCGAAGAGTCCCGGGAATGCTGACGGAGAAAGTGCTTCCTGCACGCGATCGTTCGTGGCCGCTATGGCTGCAAGGCGCCGACGAGCAGCGCGTGATGACTCGAATCCCACTAGTGGTTCTCCGGAAACGCGGCTGTCACACCTTGACAGCGGCTGGTCTGTTACATAAATGCGACAGTGATTCTTTGGGCGGCGGATGCGGCCTTAACCGCATGGTGTAGCTTCTTTTCCAGCTAGGGGACCAGCAGGACCCGGTGTCGGCTGTTGGCGTGCGTCCCTCGGGGTCGTCGCTGCCGATCGTCACGGTGGAGTTCCGCTCGCGGCCAACTCGGGCTGTGACCGGAACCGATGGGTACGAGCCCTCTTGAGGAGGCGGCTTTATGCACGTCCTCACCCCGACTGCTGAACGGGACATCGCCGCACGTGAGCTCGCCGCCCTGGCGAGGGCCACGCTCGACGAGCACTGGGCGGTCTCCGCTATTCCCGCGGAACGACGGACGCTGCTCCTCGAGCGGGCGGATGCGGCGTCGCTCGTCCCAGGTGATGGTCTCGGCGAGCCGATCGCCGACGGTCTCGCGCTGCTTGGCACCGCCTACGAACTGGCGGCCCTCAGTCAACTGGAGGCGGCCGTCCAGCCCGTCGCCAACGCCAGTCGGGATCTGGCGCAGGCGGTGCTCGCACTCGGCGCGGCTCGTGCCTTCCGATGTACGGCGGCCCTGCGCCCCCCCATCGACGACGGAGAGTCTGCCGTAAAGTGGGCCCTCAGACTCGGCGCCCTCGCCGTCGTATCCCGTCAAACCGAGAGCTACGTACGCTGGTGGGACGTTCGCACAGGCGTTGCGGACGCGGTCCAGCAGGCCGCGAAGTCGCTCGAGGATCAGCCGTGGGAGCCCTACGCGCGGGGCACCCTGTGGATGGCGTGGCTTGGGCTGATCGGCGCACCAGTCGCTGACCTCGCCGAACATGCCAATGACGAGCTCCCCACCCTCACCGCGACGCGCAGCCGACTGGCGGCCTTCCGGGAACGCCGCGGCGATCATGAAGTGCCGGGGGAGGGGCCCGTGCTCAATGCGGCCGCGCTGCGTGCCAGAATGACGGAGTTCGCCATCCGACACCTCGCCGACGCGACCGAGTTGCTCACCGTGGCCGTGCTGCGACGCACGCTCCCCGACGTCTCGGCTGAGTTCAAGCTGCATCTGAGCGCGGCGCGCTCCGCCTTGGCTGGCGATCACGGTCAGGATCTCCTCCTGGCGTGGCTACAGGCGGCGGGCGTTACGCTGGCCGGCGGCGTGACCGCGCAGCTCGAACTCCCAGGATTCTAGTCCGGCCAGTTCGCGCAGCACCGTTCGCCCGCCACACGCGGAACACCGTACGTCCCGCGGTCCCGACCGGGAACGGCACACGGCCGCCGCCAATCGGAGTCACATTCGCGAGCAGCGCCCCCATGGCGCGCCGCGTATCGTCATCGACGTCACTGGCCAACGGTTCCGCTTCAATCCGCAACCACATCGTCTCGCCGAGCCGCTCCGCGCGTACCCAATAGCTGTCGTCCTCAGCCCAAAATGCCGCAAGACGCGTTTCCACAGCATCCAGCCCCAATGGCAAGGATGTGACGGGCGCTGGCTCGAGAGAGCCCTTGGGCGCTTCGCAGGCGACAACGTTCATGATCGGAGAGACGGGGAGAGAAATACGTGAGCACGCTTTCACCAGCGTTGCTTCCGTTGCGTGGCGGGGGGTGATGTTATGACGATCCCGACGTCCACGCAATACGAGGCGTATTCGCTAAGTTGTTGACAGCTATGTTGATATGCGTTGGAAATGATGTGGAAAAGTAGGTAAAGTACGTTGGGGGATTGAGCTGGCCCGCGAGTTGGTGTTGATAAGTGGTTCCGTGACGCCCTCGTGTTTAGGGGGGAGCACCCCGATTTTGTCCACACGGCCGACAATCACAAAACTGCTCGTAGCTGGTTTGCTCACACGCCGGAGGCGATCGACTGGACGGCGTGACCGGTGAAAACACGCGTGTGGCAAACCGCACAGAATTGCCCATGGCGGCAGGCGCGGCGATTCGTCATTCTCTGTCCAGCGAATTCGCACCTTCTTCTGGAGTTGAGCTTGTCGATCGAACCCCGCATCGGATTGCTCGTCGGCCGAGAGTGGTCATTCCCTCCGGCGTTTCTGGAAGCCGTCGCCAAACGCCAGTCAGGCGTCGTGGCCGACTACATCAAACTCGACGCCACCCGCATGGCGCAGCCGGTTCCCTACACCCTCATCATCGATCGCATTTCGCATGAGGTCGGGTTCTACCGAACCTTCCTCAAGCACGCGACCCGGATGGGCGTGACGGTGGTGAACAACCCCTTCATGTGGTCGGCGGACGACAAGTTCTACGACGCCACGATGGCCACGCAGATGGGGGTCGCGCATCCGAAAACGATGGTCCTGCCCAACAAGGACTACATCTCCGGAATCTCGCATTCCGAATCCCTGCGCAACCTCTCCTACCCGCTGGATTGGCAGGGGGTCGCGGAGCACATCGGCTTCCCGTGCGTGCTCAAGGACGCGCATGGTGGCGGCTGGCGTGACGTCTACATCTGTCATTCCATGGAAGAGCTCCTCAAGCACTACAACACCAGCGGTCTGCTGACGATGGTGGTGCAGGAGTTCATCAAGTGGGATCAGTATGTGCGCTGCATGGTGCTCGGTCGCGAACAGGTGCTGCCGATGCCGTACGATCCGGGGCAGCGTCGCTACATCCCCGATGCGGGCTACTTGTCCACGGAGCTCGAAGCGCGCTGCGTGCGCGATGCGCTCAGGCTCTGCCACAACCTTGGGTACGACATGAATACGGTGGAGTTCGCGGTCCGCGACGGCATCCCATACGCCATCGACTTCATGAATCCGGCGCCGGACATGGACATCAATTCGCTCACGCCGGCCTACTTCGAGTGGGTGGTGGAGAACATGGCGGACCTCGCGATCCGACTGGCAACGGCGCCGCGTCCGGCGATGCCGGACAGCCCGGTCATCGGTCCGCGCTGAGCGGACGCGCCAATGCTGGCCAACGCCATCGAACGGTACCATCAGGGGCTGGAGCGTGAGGACATCGCCGCCGGATCCGCCGACATCATGGAACGACAGCTCCGAAGCGAGGGGCTGTTCTTCGGGGATCGTCCGCTCTGCAGCGTGCTGCGTCCGCGCTTTCTATCGCATGGCGAGTACCGGCATATTGCCCGCGCCTGCGCGCTGGTGGGCTCGGCGTTCGAATCGGTGCGCCGCGCGGCGATGGCCGACAGCGCACTCCGCTCGCAGTTCGGGCTCACCGACTGGGAAGAGCGGCTCATTCACGCCGACCCCGGGTTTGCCGCCGCCAGCCCGACCTCCCGCCTCGATGCGTTCTTCGCGCCCGGCGCTGATGGCCTCAAGTTCACCGAGTTCAACGCCGAAACGCCGGCTGGCGGCGCCTACAACGACGCACTGAGCCGAGCGTTCCTGGCGTTGCCCGCGATGCACGAGTTCTCGCGGACACACGCGGTCTTTCCCATTCCGGCCGCGCCCTCGATCATCCACACGCTGCTGACGGCTTTCTACCAGTGGCGAGGGGTACGCGAATCGCCCAAGGTGTGCATTCTCGACTGGGCGGAGGTACCGACTCGCAGCGAGTTTGTGCTCTTCGAGCGCGCGTTCGCCGCGCTCGGCATAGACGCATTTATCGGCGACCCGCGCGACGCGAGCTACGAGAACGGCGCGCTGTTCGTCGGCGGACGACCAGTCACGCTGATCTACAAGCGCGTGCTGATCGATGAGCTGGTCACGCGATCCGGGCTCGATTCGCCGGTCGTGCGCGCCGTCCGGGATGGCGCCGTGTGCATGGTCAATCCGTTCCGTTGCAAGCTATTGCACAAAAAGGCGTCGCTCGCGGTGGTCAGCGACGAACGGCAGGCGCAACTGCTCAGCGAGGCGGAACGCCAGGCCGTCGCGGCGCACGTTCCCTGGACCCGGTTGGTCGAGGAGCGTCAAACGGAGCGGAATGGCGAGTCGGTGGATCTGGTGCCGTGGATCGCCGCCAACCGCGAGCGCCTCGTCCTCAAGCCAAACGACGAATACGGCGGAAAGGGGATCGTTCTGGGGTGGACGGTGGATGAGAGCACGTGGTCGACGGCCATCCAGACCGCTCTCGCCGAGCCGCACATCGTCCAGGAGCGAGTCGTGGTGCCCAGTGAGCTGTGGCCGGCCTTCACGGACGGGACCCTGCACCTGGGTGAGCGGATGCTCGACACGGCGCCATTTCTGGTGGACGGCACGGTCATGACCGGTGTCCTTACGCGGATTGCGACCGATCCTTTGTTGAACGTGACCGCCGGTGGCGGTTCGAACGTGCCGACTTTTCTCGTGGAGGAGCGCTGATGTCTGCGCTGAGCCGCCCGGTCATCGGGCTGACAACACAAACGCTGCATTCGATCGACGGCATTCCACCCGGATTGCCGTCGTCGTGGGTGATGAACCAACGCTATTTCCTCGCCACCACGATGGTCGGCGGTGTACCCTGGATGATTCCGTTGCTCGATGACGACATTCACACGCTGCGCGAGATCTACGAGCGTCTGGATGGGATTCTCATTCCGGGCGGCGTGGACATCAGTCCGCGCGAATACGGCGAGGAAGTCCGCCCCGAGTGCGGCAATCTCGACCCGGCACGTGATCGCGTGGAGCTGCAGCTCGTGCGCTGGGCGATCGAAGATCGCAAACCGGTGCTTGGTCTGTGTCGCGGCCTGCAGGTGATCAATGTCGCGTCCGGTGGATCGCTGTGGCAGGATCTCGCGTCGCAGAACGCCGCCTTTCACAAGCATGACTACTTCCCGACAGCAGGGTTCGAGCGCGATCATCTCGCACATGAGGTTGCGCTGGTTCAAGGCACCCGACTGCAGCGGCTGATGGAGGCGGCGTCGGTGCCGGTGAACAGCATGCATCATCAGGGCGTGAAAGCGCTGGGTCGGGAGCTCGTTGTCTCCGCGACTGCGCCTGATGGGTTGATCGAAGCGGTGGAAGGAACGGACGGCGGATTTCTGGTTGGCGTGCAGTGGCATCCGGAAGTGTTCGAAATGGCGGACCCGCATGCGCGGCATCTCTTCGGCAGCTTCATTCGCGCCTCGAGCGAATGGCGTGCCGCCGAGGAGGCCGGGCGGGTCTAGAACGGCGGCGGCGATGGGTTCGGCCCGAGAGGGCCGGGAGGCGTCATGCGGGGGCCGAGCCTTACAGTTGGCATCGAGGAGGAATATCAGATCATCGACCCGGTCACGCGTGATCTCACGCCGGGGTTCGATGCGCTGATGTCGAGTGACGCAGCGGTGTTGGCCGATGCGAAGGCCGAGTTACACCAGTGCCAGGTCGAGATCGGCACGAAGGTGTGCGGTTCCATCGCGGAGCTGCGCACCGAACTCACCAAGTTGCGCGGGCTCGTCATCAAGGCGGCTGCGCAGCACGGCCTCACCATCGCCTCGGCGGGCACGCATCCGTTCTCCAACTGGATGAATCAGGAGATGACGCCGAAGGAGCGATACCTCGGCGTAAAGGCGGAGCTGCAGGATCTCGCCCATCGTCTGCTCATCTTCGGGACGCATGTGCACGTCGGCATCGAGGATCCGGAGTTCCGTATCGATTGCCTGAACGCCTGTCGCTACGTTCTGCCGCACATCCTGTGTCTGTCCACCAGTTCACCCTTCTGGTTCGGCCGCAACACCGGATTGCACTCGTATCGCAGCATCGTCTTCAAGAATTTCCCGCGCACTGGTGTGCCGCGCATCCTGAATGGGTGGAGTGATTTCGCCGATCTCACGGACACCCTGGTAAAGACGAAGAGCATTCCGGATGGCTCCAAGATCTGGTGGGACGTGCGTCCGCATCACATCTACCCGACGCTGGAATTCCGCATTTGCGACGTGAACACGCGCGTCGACGAAGCGATCTGCGTCGCGGCCATTCTGCAGGCGGTAGTGGCCAAGATGTGGAAACTGCGCCGCGACAACATGACCTTCCGCGTGTACGCCTCGGATCTGATCGAGGAGAACAAGTGGCGTGCGGTGCGCTGGGGACTTGGCGGCAAGCTCATTGACTTCGGCAAGAAGGAGGAGCTTCCCGCGCCGGTCCTCATTCGCGAACTCGTGGAGTGGTTCCTCGACGACGTGCTCGATGAACTGGGGACGCGCAAGGAAGTGGAGTATGCGTTCCAGATCCTCGAGAACGGATCGAGCGCACAGCGCCAGCTGGCGACATACGCGCGCACGGGCGATCTGCGCGCCGTGGTCGATCAGCTTATCCGCGAGACAGCCGAAGGCGTGTGCGAGCCAACGCTGGGCCCAGCGCTCAGTCTGGTGGACGCGCCGATGGCCGCTGGACTCGAAGGAACGATCAGAGTGCCAGCACCACCGCCCATGGGCGCGGTGCGAGGGCAGTCGGTCCCATAGCGCCCGCGCGCGTTTGGCTCGCTTACACGGCGGTCGGGGAAATGACGACGGCAGAAGTGCGGAGGCGAACTCGGGATTACTACGAATGCAGCCGCCAGGTGACGATAACTAAGGTACGAGCAGGTGCGCGCGATCGCGCACATACCGACTCTGGTCCTCTTCGCCTTCCTGGTTCTTCGTGCTGATGATTGCGTCTCATTCACTCTCGTATCCGTCGCGTCGCCCGATGTGTTCGCGCCTGACGCGCACGGCGCGGCTGCTCTCTGTAGGCCTTTCGCTCGTGGCCGTGGGGGCCTGTGCGGAAGGTGAGGCCGACCTCACCGGGCCTGGGACCGGTACTCCCGAAGCCGCGATCAATCAGGTCGTCTCGTTCGGTCCGCTGAACGCGAGCAGCACGGACACGCTCGTGTATTTCAGCTTCGCGACCGGCGGCCTGGTGCCGCGCACCGGTGACTGGGATCTCGCCTTCCGTCGCTACGAGTTGCGTCTCAACTCACCCGCGATCGGTGGCAGCACGAGCAAGAACGTGCTCGGTTACGCGCTGGACAACAACAAGGGTGCAACCGACGCGCAGGTGCTCGCATTCACGCCCATCAGCACGTTGCCTGATTTTGATGTGCTGCGTGAGTCGCAGATTCCAATGGACAGCGTGTTTCAGACCGATCGTCTGGCCGTGAATCCGCAGGGACACCTCAACCTCGCCGGCTTCCCGACGGCGAACGCTGCCAACTACTGGAAGGTGCGCCTGGCCAATGGAGGGTTTGGCGTCGTTCGCGCCACCGCGATCACGTTCACGCCGCAGCGTGCGGTGCAGACTCTGACGCTCGAAATGCGTTCGCAGACCGGCGCGTCGCTCGGTCCGGTGCAGACGCTCGTGTTATCGCCTGCAGGTCAGGTGGCGTCGTTCAGCGTGAGCACAGCGGCTGCTGTCGGGTCGCCCTCCGGCTGCAACTGGGACGTGCGATTCAATCCGGATCCGCGCCTCCTGGCGCTCGAGGTCAATACGGCGTGCAACGCCGGGACATACCCAGGCGCTGCGTCGCCGACGTTCGCCAACGCCGCGATTGCCAGTGATGCGCCGCAATACGCTGCCTACCTGTCGCAGCTGGTTGGCCCCATTCCCAACTCGGTGCTCGACAAGAGTGCACCGTTCCGCTACAACCTCACCGGCACCGATCGATTGCACCCTGCATTCAACACCTATCTCGTGAAGTCTGGTGTGAAGGTGTTCAAGGTGCAGGTGACCGACTACTACAGCAACACCGGCATGGCCGGCTTCCCGACCATTCGGTACGCGCGCATCCGATGAGCAGGTCGAGCGCTCGCGTGCGATCGGGGCTGCTGTGCGTCGCGCTTGCGACGTCTGTGGCACCGCTCAGCCGCGCGAGCGCTCGTACGCCTGCGACGCAGGCGGGCGGGCAGCCGTCGCCCACGGTGGTCACGGTGCAGGGAACGGTCGTTGGTCGCCGTGACAGTGTGCGCGTGCTCTCGGCGGTATTGCGGGTGAGTGGACTCGAAACGCGCACGCGCAGCGATGACGCGGGCGCGTTTCGCATTGCAGCGCGGGTGGGCGATACGCTCGTGGTGCGCGCGCTCGGATTTCGCGAAGCGCGCGTGGTGATCGACGAAGTCTTCATCCTGCAGTCCGGTGCCGGTGGCAACGCTCTGCTGGTGCGACTCGACGCGCTGCCGACGGTGCTACCGGTGTTCACGACCACCGTTGGCCAGCGCCTGATTCGCGCGAGCGAGTCGCCGCGCAGTGTCACTGTGCTCGATCGCAAGGAGATCGACGCGACAGCCGCAATCTCCGCTAACCAGCTGCTGCGACAGGTACCCGGGTTGCAGGAGTTGCCGTCGCCGCCGTCGAAGACGTCGATCTCCGTGCGCGGCTTCGACGACGCGCGCGTATTGGTGCTGGTGGATGGCGAGCCGGTGCCCGGTGCGCTGGTGGAGAGCCGGGACATCGGCCGACTGTCGACGGTGGCGACGGAAAGAATCGAAGTGACCAAGGGACCGTCGAGTGTGGAGTTCGGCAGCGACGCGCTGGGCGGCGTGATCAACATTGTGCAAGCCGCGCCCACCGCACGCTTGACGATGGACGCGATGGCGCGCGCCGGTGCGCTCGGACGTCAGGAATCCACGCTCGGCGTCAGTCAGCGTGTGGGCCCGTTCGGATACCGCGTGACTGGCGGTTGGCGACAGTCGGATCGCGTGACCGGATACAATGCCGCGGGCTCGACGTTCAATCGCATCTACGATGTGCGCAGCGATTTCCGCTATACGGTGAGCAGTCGGTTGTCGCTGCGACTGGATGTGCAGGGATCGCAGGAGCGACAGCGCTTTCCGGTGGACGCGCAGTTCAACGGCTTCATCGACAATCGCGGCGGACAGGGATTCCTCGAAGCGCAGGCATCCGTGCTTGGCGGCAGTGTTCGGGCGCGCGCGTTTCAGCAGGCGTTCACCTACGAGTATCGACAGTCGCGGGGGCTGCTGCCCATTCGCGGCTCGGCCGATTCGCTCGAACAGCGGGAGCGGCAGGGGCGGTATCTGCTGGCGTACACACGCCTGCAGGGTGCGCACACGCTCGATCTTGGTGTGCAGCGATCGAATCGCACGCTGATCGCGCCGAAGAAAGTGGACGGAGACAGCGCCCACGATGCGGTGACGGAGGTCTTTGCGCGCGACTCGTGGTCGATGGGCCCGCTGCACTTCACGGCTGGTGCGCGACACAGCGCGAGTTCGTTGTGGGGAAGCACGACGAATCCATCCATTGGAACGTCGTGGCAACTCTCGCCGGCGTGGCGAGTACGCAGCAATGTCGCGCGAGGCTTTCGCGCGCCGGGCTTCAAGGAGATCCGGTACACCTTTTTCAATCCGGCCGGCGGCTACACGCTGGTGGGGAACGCCGAGTTGCGCCCCGAGTCGTCCGTGAGCGGAACGTTTGGTGCGACGTGGGCGCCGTCCGCATCGTTCTCGATTGACGCGGAAGGGTATCGCAACGACGTCGACGATCTGATCGACTGGCGTTTTCAGGGGAATAACCCGTCGGGCTACCAGATCTACAAGAACGTGAACGTGGCACGCGCCCGAACGCAGGGTATCGAGACCAATGTGCGCATGGTGCGTGGCGGCACCGAGCTGTCCCTGGGCTATGACTTCCTTCGCGCTCGCGACCTGGGCAGTGGACTGCCACTCAGTCGTCGCGCCTCGCATACAGCGCGGATGCGAATGGCGCGCGAGTGGGCAGTTCGTCACGGGCTCACCAGTGACGTGTCGATGCGATACACCGGAAGCGCGCCACTGGTTGGCATTCCAAGCGGCGCACCGATTACGGGCCCGTTCTCCACGGAGTCGGGGATCATTGGCACGCAAGGGGCGTTTCTGGCGGTCGATGGACAGTTGCGACTCGCGCTGCTCAGCGGCGCCGAGTTGTCGTTCGGCGTGAACAACCTGCTCAATCAGCAGCCGGCGCTCTGGACGCCGGCGTTTGCGCGTCAGCTGTTTGCGGGAGTACGATTACGCTGGGTGGACACGCCGTAGCCAAGCTCACCGCGCCACGACGCGCGTAGCCTCCGACGCGACGCCCGGCGTGACGACCGTGTGCGGGGAGGCGAGATGGGCGGACGTGCAGAACGGCCTGGCGGCGCGCGTAATGGTGACACCGAACGGGTGCAGCGATCGATCACTGCTGCCACGGACCGCGTACAGCCTCGCCAGATACTCTGGCGCTGTGCGGTTGTCTGCGCGTGCGCATTCTCGCTGTTGGTGACTGCGCAGGCCAGTGCGCAAGCCAGTGCGCAGGCCAGTGCACGTGTACTGCGCGGCACGATCGTCCTGCCCGACAGCGCAACACCTGCGGCCGGCGTCATCGTGCTGGCTACGTCGAGCGATGGTACCACGCTGGGCCGCGCGCTGAGCGATGCACAGGGGCGCTTCACGCTGTCCGTGCGGCCGTCGACGCGCGTGACGATGCGCGCGCTTCGAATCGGGGCGCCGCCAACGGTGGTGGACAACGTACCGCTCGATGCGAGCGTCGACGCGAGCGGTTGGAGAGCACTTCGAATCATGCTGCGCGGCAGCGTGACGCGACTGCCGCACGTGATGGCGCGAGGCGAGGACGTCTGTCGCGTGCGCGCGGATGACGGCGTGCTTGTCGCGCGCGTGTGGGAGGAAGCGCGAAAGGCGATGATGGCGTCGCAGCTGACCGCGGAGTCGGATCCGCTGGTGGCCGAGTGGATTGAATACTCGCGTTCACTCGATGCATCGGGGCGGTTTGTGCGCACGCAGCAGATGCGCACCGTCTCCAATCCCACGGTGCATGCGTTCCGCAGTCTCGGCGCAGACGAGCTGGCGGCGCGCGGCTACGTGGAGCGCGAGGGTGATGCGACGAAGTTCCACGCGCCGGATCTCGATGTGCTGCTCTCGGACTCGTTCGCCGCGCGACATTGCTTTCATGTGGAGCCGCCGAATACCGAGCGGCCGCAACAGATCGGTGTAGGCTTTCGACCGGCGGGTGATGATCGGTCGCGGCAGGACATCGAGGGGACGTTCTGGGTGGACGAGGGCAGCAGTGAACTCCGCGCACTCGAGTTCCGCTACACCAATCTTCCCGAGGCCGTCATTCGTGCCGACGCCGGCGGTCAGGTCGAGTTCCGCCGTCTGGGTTCGGGCGGCTGGTTGGTGAGTCGCTGGCAAATCCGTATGCCGCAGCTGCGTGCCCGAAGTCTCGCGCGGTCGCAACCGGCTGCCCCGTACGCCGTCGCGATGACAGCGGCCGAGGCACCGCTGAGCGCAGTGCATGTGACCGGTGCCGAGGTCACACGCGTACGGCGTGGTGATTCCGCGCTCTACCACGGCGCGAGCGCACAACTGGCCGTGAAGCTGATCAGCCGAGATAGCACGATCTCGTTCGCGCGCACGAGCGTGGAAGTCGATGGAACCGATCTCACTGGAATCGCCGACGACAGTGGGGTTGTGCGTATCGCACCGATGATCGACGGGCGCTACCGACTGCGTGTGCGATCGCCGATGATGGACTCCTTGGGCGCGGCACCGGTCGAGCGCGAGGTGACCGTGTCGTCGGAATCGCCGCGCGTTGAGTCGGTTGCCATGCCTTCGCTATCGGAGCTGTTGCGCGACGCGTGCGGTGGCGACGTGGCCTGGCGAGACGAGGCGCTGGTTCACGGGCGCGTGTTCAATGCCGACGGTCGGCCGGTGGGCGGTGCACAACTCGCGCTCACCTGGCCACGCCGCATGACGGTGGTGGCCGACCGATTGATATGGAACGAGGAGTCGGTGAGCGTACGCGCCGATGGCACCGGACAGTGGCGACACTGCGGCGTGCCGAAGGAGGTTGCCGTGCACGTGCGCGTCGTGTCCGGCAACGAACGTGGCGAAGCGATCGCGCGCATCACGTCGCAGCAGATACACGGCACGATCGACGTGACGACGCGTCGCGCGCTGTCGACGGCGGCGGGCCGGGAAGCGAGCACGGGCACGGAGTCGGACGGGAGTGCGCTGCTCGAGATCAGCGTTGTCGATTCCTCGCGTGCGCCGTTGAGCGGTGTACTGGTGGAGATTTCCGTCACCAACGGACCCGCGCGCGTGGTGCGCAGTGACGCTGCCGGAAACGCGCTCGTCCCTGGTGTCGTGCCGGGGCGGCTGCGCGTTCGGGCGCGCTCGGTGGGGTTCGCTGCCGGTGAGTTGCGCGTGAGCGTGGAACCGGGGCGCAACTCGATTCCCCTCGTACTCGATCGCGTGCGGAAACCGATGCTCGACACCGTGCGCGTGGTGGCTGGTGCGCGGGTGCTCGCGCGTCACGAGGAATTCGAGTCCCGGCGGCGACGCGGAGACGCGACGGCGATCATCACTCGCGCCGATGTCGAGCGTCGCAATCCGGTGAGCACCTGGCAGATGCTGACGCGCGTGCCGTCGGTGTTCGTCGTGGACAGCGGCGATGCGGTCCTCGCCAGGTCGTCACGTAACGTGGACGTGAGCTGCTGGTTTCGCGTCGCTGTGAACGGCGTCCTCACGCACGAGCCGCGCGCGAATCTCAAGGAGCTGCCGACTCCCGATCAGGTGTACGGAATTGAAGTGTTCTCCGGTGCCGCCACGATGCCGATTCAGTATGGCGCAGCGCGCTCGGCGACCGAACGCTTTTGCGGGCTCATCATGGTGTGGACGCGATAGCGCTACAGCAGCGTGGGATTGCGGCGCCACACCGATATGGTGAGCGCCGATGCAAACGAGACCCACGCGAGGTAAGGGAGGAACAGCGCACCGGCGACCGCGTCACGCCGCCAGAAGGCGACGAGTGTCACGATGATCAACAGCAGCAGGCAGACGACGTCGATTGTCGCACCAACGCCGGTGCGGCGCACAAAGAACAACCAGCTCCACGCGGCATTGAACACCAACTGCACGCCGTAGAGCAAGAGTTCGGTTCGTGCGCCACCGAAGCCGTGCGCGCGCCAGATGCGCCACGCGGCAACAGCCATCAGGACATACAGCACCGTCCACGCTGGCCCGAATGCCCACGCGGGAGGTGCCCAGAGTGGGCGATCGAGCTGCCCGTAGAACACGGACGCTGAGCGCGCGGCGACGGCTCCGCTCACCGCGGCGAGCGATGTGGCGGCGATCCAGGCAAGGAGACTCGTTAGCGATCGAAGCATTGTCTATGTATGCCCTTCTCCGCCTTACCGAGCGCTACGGGAGTGTCGTCACACGCAGTTTCACGAAACTGGCCAGTGGAGCCTGTCTCGTGAAACCGAGTGTGATCGATGCCGCTGAGACTGTTCGTTATGAAGCGCGCCGGCGGCGCGCAGCAACGAGCAGGCCGGCGAGTCCGGTTGCCATGAGTACGTACGTGGACGGCTCAGGAATGATCGACGTGGAGATGTCTCCCTGAATGCTCGTCACGCCGAGATTCGAGGAGGGTGCCTGAAGACGGACGGGGTTGCCAATGGTATAGTTGATGCCATTCGTGGATTGGTACGGGATGCTCCACGATGTCGGAAGCGGCGCCCAGCGAAGGTTCGATGAGTTCTTGTCGATACCCCCGGTGAAGCCGCCCGAGAGGATCTGCGTGCCGCCCGGCGTCGGCAACGTCTGCGTGACCAGCAGCGCGAAACTCACGCCGGCGAATGACTGCTGCCCAACCTGCGTTCCCGTGACATTGAATTCGCCGAATGACAGGAAGCTGAAGTAGCCGTTGTTGACGTCCAGTGTGACCGAGTTGGAGGTGAGTGGATTGAAGCTGATCGTCATGCCGCCGAGGGTACATGCCAAGCCGGAGCATGCCCCATTGAACGATCCCGTCGTGGTGTAGTTGACGGTGGTTTGTGCGCCGGCGATCGACGCGCTGACAGCGAGTCCCACCGCTGCGCTGATGATACGTGGAGTCCACTGCATATCCGCTCCTGCTCAGGGTGTCGAGTCATGATCCGTCGGCAAGTCCGCTCCGGACCACGACCCACGCATGAGAAGAGCAAGCGCCGTGCCGAGTCTGATGTATTTGACACGTCAGGTGCTGCATCGCAGGATGCTGCAATGGATACGGCATTGGCGATCGCGCTCGGTTTGGGGTTGGCGGCAGCGAGCGGGCTACGGGTGTTCGTGCCGCTCCTCGCGCTGAGCATCGCCGCGTCGAGTGGCTACGTGGAACTGGCGCCAGGCTGGTCGTGGTTGGCGAGCGGGGCCGCGCTGGTCGCCCTGTCCACCGCGACGGCGCTCGAGGTGGGCGCGTACGCAGTGCCGTGGCTCGACCATGCGCTCGATGTCGTGGCGACGCCGGCCGCCGTGCTCGCGGGGATGCTCGCGTCTGCGTCGGTGCTGATGGAACTGCCGCCGCTGCTCAAGTGGAGCATCGTGATCGTTGGCGGCGGTGGCGTGGCCGGCCTCACGCAGGGCGCATCCGTCCTGGCGCGCCTCAAGTCGGGGCTCTTCACCGGAGGGCTCGCCAACCCGATTGTCAGCCTGAGTGAACTGTTCGGTGCGATCGCGCTCTCGGCGCTCGCCATCCTGCTGCCCATGGTCGCACTGGTCGCCGTCGTGTTGCTGCTCGTGGTCGTGTTCGCGCGTGCAGGGCGGGCTCGATTCGGACGGCGGGGGAGCACTCCCTCTCCCACCGCGCGAGTTTGATTCCGCGGGGGGTGTATGGAGCGCGCGCGTAGCGGCACGCACGTAGTCGCTGACTTCACGATGCGCATGCAGCGACGGCGCGTTTTGTGGTTGTTCCACGCGTCAGCTGTTGCGAGGCCAGACCGACACCCAACCGACCAGTCGAGAGGACCATCGGCGACATGCACGGTACGATGCCCTATGGAATCGGCGCAGAGTTTGCGAAGAGCCCGACAAACGGCAACAGCTCGGCGCTCCTCTTCACCGTCGGCCCGCGCACGGAATCGGGAGTTTACGAGCTCTTTGTGTACGGTTCTGCATCGACCGGATGGTACTGCTGCGAGACCATCTTGCTGATCGTCACGAAGTAGGCCGAGTCTAACCAACCGTTGTGTGGTCGTTCGCGACGATGCGACTCGTTGCTTCATCCAGTGAGTTCGATCAACCGTCGGCGGGCTGTCAGGCTGCTCGCGAGCCTTCGCCGAGCACCATGGTGCGGAAGAAATGCGGGTTCCGTCCCGAACGTACCTCGCGCTGTTGCGCGCGCCGCGTCCTCACGTGCCAATGCCTGCCGTGCAGGTCGCCTGGCCCTCAACCGAGGGCGTCGTCGCGATCGACGAAGGCGTGAAGCAGCGTACGCGCCAGTGATTCGGGGAACTCGTGTACGGGTACGACGTGCGAGGCGCCATCGTCGACGTTCACCTGCGTGATGGTGACGGACAGGGTCGGACCGCTGCCGGTGACCGTGCCGGTGAGCGAGGAATAGTGTCCGGTGCGCCGGTGCCGGAGCGCCGCGTGCCAGACCCCGTTGTCGTCGCGCAGCGCCACATCGAAGCTGGCCACCGGTGCGTGTGCGATGCCGTGCGCGGCGCAGGCGATGGCCCCCGCGGCGACGCTCCACGCCACATCGCGATGCGGCAGCGCCTCGCGAACGAACAGCTCGCTCGCGCTGCCAGCGGTCACGGTGCCACTGCGCGCCGCTTCGAGCGCACGCACGAACTCCGGGGCGAGTCGCGCCGCCATGCCGGAGAGTTCGAGGGCGCGCGCCGCGTAACGCAGCACCTGGCGTGTTTCGATGCGATCGACGTCGTCGAAGAACCACGCGCACGAGGTGAACATGCGGAGTGTCGCCCGTTCGAGCTCGAGCAGCGCTCGCGCGCGTTCGATCTGCGTGTCGCTTGCGTTCGCGACGGCGTGCGCACGCGCGAACGCCTCCAGTGGCGCGCCGTCCTGCGCGACCACGCTGCCGTAGGCGTCGCGCACCGCCCAGGGATCATCGCGGAAGAGCGTCCGGCCCTCACGATCGAAGACGTCGTGGCTGTGATCGGCGAGCGTGGACAACGCGACGCGCAACGGACCGCGCCACTGCTGCGCGGGCGGTTGGTGTCCGTCCAGTCGGCAGCCGCAGTTGCTGCGCCACCGCTCGACGCCGTGCGCGCAACTCCACGCCGACGGCGAAACGAGTGTGATATCCACCGTAGGCGGAAACTGCGCAACGAGCGCCGCCGGGTTAGTCACGCGACCGGTGCGCTGCGCCGCGATGTGGGCCAGCGCATCGGCGAGGGTACTGTCGCCGCCGCGATGATGATGCCCGAAGGTTTCGCCATCGGTGGCGAGCGTGGTGCAACGCGTCATGCCGTCGTTCACCAGCTCGGGAGGGGCGAGGCGCCGCGAAAGTGCAGCCGCGTCGCGCAACAGTCCACCGAACGCCACTTCACCGGCGAGATTGCCGTCGTACGGTACAATCGCGATCTCGCGCCCCGCTGCTCCGCGCCAGCGCACCGGCATGCCATGCGTGTCCTCGGCGCCGCGCACCTGATAGGGCGCCAGGATCGTGAAGCGAATCCCTTCCTCCGCGAGTACGTCGAGCGTGTCTTCATCCACCGCACATTCGGGGAGCCACATCCCTTCGGGTTCACGACCGAATCGGCGACGGAAATCGGCCATTCCCCATCGCACTTCGGTGATCCTGTCGCGGCGGGAGGCCAGCGGCAGGATGACGTGATGATAGGGCGCCGCAATCGCGTTGCCATGGCCCCAGCGGCGAACACTCGCCGCATCGCCCACCTGCATCGCGCGCAGCGTGGACGGAGCCTCGGTATCGAGCCACTCGCAGAGTGTGGCTCCGACGTCGAACGAACACCACCCGTACAGGTTGACGATGCGCGCCAGTCCCGAACGCGCGTCGGCATCGCGCGCTGCGGCGCTCGGATCGCGACGCCGCGATTCCGCCGCCGCCAGTCGCGCATAACACTCGCGATCGATCCGCGCGTTCCAGTCGTGGTCGGGGGACGCCGATGGCTCGACCTCGACGACCTCGAGCCACGGGTCCTCGCGCGGCGGCTGATAACAGTGCGCGTGCACCACCACGGACTGAGTGACGGATGACGACATCGTTCAGCCGCGCGATCGTGCGAGTGCGGTGGCCCTGCGATACACCTCGGCGTAGCGCTCCGCCGACACGCTCCAGCCGAAGTCGCGACCCATCGCGGTGTGCATGCGCGGTTCCCACTGCCCACGTTCGGCGAAGCGGGTGAGCGCGCGCGACATCGCCCAGTCCATCGCGCCGGCCTTGAACTCCTCGAAGAGAAATCCGGTCACGTCATCGTCCACCGTGTCCGCAATGCCGCCGACCAGTCGGCCGATGGGGAGCGCGCCATAGCGCTGCGCGCGCATCTGCGTGAGGCCGCACGGTTCGTACTGCGACGGCATCAGGAACATGTCAGCACCGGCCATGAGACGGTGCTCCAGCCGATCGGTGAAGTCGAGCTGCACGCCAACGTGACGTGGGCGTGCCGTGGCGAGCTGCGACAAGGCGTTCTCGTATCGTTTTTCGCCGGCACCAAGGAAAACGAACTGCGCGTCCAGATTCCAGACGAGATACGAATTGAGAATGAGATCGAGCCCCTTCTGCGTGACGAGCCGGCCGGTCATGCCGATCAGCGGCGTGCGGCGGCGCTGGGGCAGGCCGAAGATGCGCTGCAATGCCGTCTTGCACTTGGCCTTGTTCGACGGATCCTCACGCGAGTAGTTGGCCGTGATCTGATCGTCGGTGGCCGGATCCCACACCGTCTGGTCGACGCCGTTGGTGATGCCGGTGAAGCGCGGCCCGAGCCACTGAAACACTTCCTGCAGGCCGAAGCCGCCGCCTGGCGTGCGCAACTCAGCGGCGTGGGTCGGACTGACCGTCACGACCATGTCGGCGAATGTGAGACCGCCCTTCAGGAAGTTGATGCGATCGTACCACTCGAGATGCCGGAAGTTGTACACCTCGGGCGGAATGCCGCACTCGTTCAACTGCGACGCCGGAAAGTGTCCCTGATAGCCGGCGTTGTGCACCGACAGCACGGTGGGCGTGCCGGCATAACGCTCGCGTAAGTCGCCGTACGTGCGCATGTACATCAGCGCAAGCGACGTGTGCCAGTCGTGCGCGTGAATGAGTACCGGTCCCTGGATGAGCCGCGGGATGCCGTCGAGCACGGCACGCGAGAACATCGCAAAGCGGCGCGCATTGTCGGCATAATCGCGGCCGTTTTCTGCGTAGAGTCCGACACGATTGAAGTACTCGGGGATATCAACGAACACGACCTTCGGACCAGGCGCCGGGTTCACCTCGCGAAAGAAGCGAACCTCGGAGCCGCGGAAACCAAGTTCAATGCGGATGGGCCGGCCGAGTGGTGCGAGGTCGGGCGCATGATCCCGCACGCTGCGGTACAACGGCACGAAGACGACCACCGTCGCACCGGCTTTCACCTGATATTGCGCCAGCCCCATCACCGCTTCGGCGAGTCCACCTGTACGTGCGTACGGCGTATACTCTGCCGCCAGATGGACGATCGTCTGTGTGTCTCGCCCGGAAGGACCGACGACCGGTGCGCCGAGATTCGGTGTAGGTCTGGCAACAGAGGTCATCGCGCGATAGTCAGGGAATGGGAGGCGACGGGCTCAGGCGATTGGTGGATCGTCGGGGAGAACGTCCCCGAGAATCGACGGCGCGTAATAGGCACGAGCGTACTGCTCGACCATGCGACGTGCGGTGAAGTGCTGGCCGGCAACCCGGATGGCGTTCTTCATCGTCATCAGCCAAAGACGCGGAAGCCCCATCGCGTCACGCTCGTAATACCTGGGCACGACTTCCTTCTCCAACAGGTCATACATCCGAGACGACGGAATGCTCCGGTCGTCGCTGTCTTCTTCCGGCTGAATGGCCCATCCGTTGTTCCCCTCGTATCCTTCCTCCCACCAGCCGTCGATCGTCGAGAATTGCGGTACGCCGTTGAGGGCTGCCTTCATGCCGCTGGTGCCCGACGCTTCCATGGGCACGCGGGGCATGTTCATCCACACGTCGACGCCCTGCACGAGCAGGTGGGCGAGGTGCATGCCGTAGTCTTCCACGAACGCGATGCGCCCTTCGAAACGCGGATCGCGGGTGAACTGGTAGACGTTCTGCAGCACCTGCTTGCCCGGGTTGTCGGCCGGATGCGCCTTGCCGGCGAAGACGATCTGCACGGGACGCGAGCGGTCGGTCACGAGCGCGCGGAGACGATCCACATCGGCGAAGATCAGGTCGGCGCGCTTGTACGTCGCGAAGCGCCGCGCGAAGCCGATGGTCAGCGCGTGCGGATCGAGCAGCGGGCCGGCGCCGACCAGCTGCGCCGTCTCGAGCGTGCCGCCGGCGAAGGCGCGACGCGCTTCTTCGCGCACGCGACGCATGAGCGTGTGCTTGAGCCGCATGTGTGTGAACCAGAGCGTCTCATCGTCCATTGAGAGCACCTGATCCCAGATCGACGGATCGTTGCCGTGTCCCCACCACGGGCCGAGATGCTTGTCCAGCAGCTGCATGATGGGGCTCGCCATCCATGTCGCGAGATGCACGCCGTTGGTGATGTACCCGACCGGCACGTCCTCGGCCGGACGGTTCGGCCATAACGGCCTGCACAGTTCGCGCGAAACGATTCCGTGGCGCCGCGATACGGCGTTGACGCGACGCGACATGCGGATGGAGGCGGCGGTCATGTGGAACATCCCCGGGCCGGCTTCAGGATGGAAACCGATGCGCACGAACTCCTTGGCATCGATCCCCATCTCGTTCCACACGCCACCAGCGCACTGCACGACTTCATGCACGCTGAACTGGTCGTGTCCGGCGGGTACGGGCGTATGCGTCGTGAAGACACTGCGATTGCGCACCTGTTTGACCGCGTCGGTGTAGGCGACTCCGGAGACGCACAGTTCGCGTACGCGCTCGACCATCATGAACGCCGCGTGCCCTTCGTTGGCATGCCACGCGGCGGGTTCGATCCCCATGGCGCGCAGCGCGCGAACCCCGCCAACGCCGAGCAACCATTCCTGCCGAAGGCGCATACCCGGCCCGCCCGAGTAGAGCTTGGAGAGCAGCGGACGATCGTCGGCGTGGTTCGATTCGAGGTCGGAGTCGAGCAGGTACACCGGCACGCGTCCGACTTCCAGCTTCCAGACGCGGATGTCCACGTCACGACCGAACGTGTTGACCGTGACCAGATGCGCCTGACCGTCCGGGCCCGGCACCGGCGTGATGGGCACGGAGTCGAGCGCAAACTTGTTGTCCGAATCTTCCTGCCAGCCATCGGGGCGCACGCGCTGATCGAAGTAACCGTTGCGATACAGGATGCCAACGGCCACCAGCGGCACGCCGAGGTCGGAGGCCGTCTTGAGATGGTCACCGGCCAGTATACCAAGTCCGCCCGAGTAGATGGGCACGGAGTTGTGGATGCCGAACTCGGCGCAGAAGTACGCCACGGGTTTGCCGCGTAGTTCCGGGAAGGTGCGCGAGTACCACGTGTGTTCGTCCGATTTCTCCGTGGCCAGCCATTGCACGGCGCGGTCGTAACGCGCGCAGAACGCGGTGTCTGTGGCCAGCGTGGCCAGTCGCGCAGGGTCGATCTGCTGCAGCATGACGACCGGATTGTGTCGCAGCCCGTTCCAGAGCGTGTCGTCCATCTCGCGGAACAGGGCGCGCGCGTCACGATTCCAGCTCCATGCCAGATTGTGCGCAAGATCGGCGAGTCCGGAAATGCGCTCCGGGACCGAGGATGCCACGGCGAGTGACGCAGCAGGTACGGGCGGTGCAGAAGCAGGTGCGGTCATGGTCGTCGACGACGGGGAAGGCAGCATGCCGGTGTGGCGCGCCACGTGTTTCACGGGGGGAAAGGTACGCATGAGTGCGCAGGTGTGGACAGGCCGATGGTCCCGGACTAACCTGCGGCAGGCGACGTTCTATAGTGGACGGTCGCACCCCCGTTCCGGTCATTGATGCCGCCTCGCCCGCACTCTGTCGAGCTGTTCAAGTTCGGTGGCGCATCACTCGCGGATGCCGCCGCCGTCAGGCATGCAATCGGGATCATCGCC